>Ga0207963_1000668_pt1 | contig 18211 bp, 20 predicted proteins | sample Knorr_S15_td_NAD_FD_185604 | JGI IMG/M metagenome (GOLD analysis project Ga0207963, IMG submission 185604) | Marine microbial communities from Southern Atlantic Ocean transect - Knorr_S15_td_NADW_ad_2500m_LV_A (SPAdes) (version 2) | ecosystem: Environmental > Aquatic > Marine > Oceanic | place...
GCCCAGGCCATCGTTAGCAACGGCTTCATGAACGTCGCTTCCGGCGCCAACGGTATCGGCATCCGGGACGGCGTCGATATGGCCGTAGCCGCCGTGGTAGCCGAGTTGAAAACCATGGCCATCCCCGTGGAAGACCGCGAGCGCGTGGCCCGAGTGGCCGCCCTTTCCGCCCACGAGGAGCCCATCGCCGAACTGTTGGCCGACGCTCTCGACAAGGTTGGCCGGGACGGCGTGGTGACGATTGAAGAATCCAAGTCTCTGGAAGATGAACTAGAGTTCGTTGAGGGAGTCCGTGTTGACCGCGGATACCTCTCCCCCCATTTCGTCAGCGACACTCAGCGCATGGAAGTAGCAATCGACAACCCCATGTTCCTGATCACCGACCAGAAGGTCAGCGCACCCAACGATGTGATCGGCATCATGGAGAAGTTGCTACAGGCAAATAGCCGCTCTCTCGTGATTATCGCCGAAGATGTTGACGGCGAAGCCCTCTCTACCCTGGTGGTGAACAAGCTGCGCGGAACCATCGACTGCGTGGCCATCAAGGCGCCCGGCTTCGGCGAACGGCGCAAGGCATTGTTGGAAGATATCGCCATCGTCACCGGCGGCACCGTGATCAGCGCCGACCGGGGACTCAAGGTCGAGGACGCCGAGGTAGACATGCTGGGCACCGCCCGGCGGTTGGTCGCCAACAAGGACGAGTCAACCATTATCGAGGGCAAGGGCGACGACAAGGCGATCAAGGAACGACTGGACCAACTACGGGTCCAAATCGAGGAAACCAGCTCCGACTACGACCGCGAAAAGCTGCAGGAGCGCATGGCCGCGTTGGTTGGCGGCGTAGCGGTGCTCAAGATTGGCGGCGCCACCGAGCCCGAGATTAACGAGCGCAAATCCAGAGCTGAAGACGCCCTATCGGCAACCCGGGCCGCCATCGAGGAGGGCATCGTGGCAGGCGGTGGCGTTGCTTTGGTACGGGCCGGGCACGTGCTGGATGCATTGGAAAAGACCGTGGAAGGCGACCAAGCCGTGGGCGTTCGCATGGTTCACGGCGCTCTCAGCGCCCCTCTGATTCTCATCTCTGAGAACGCCGGTCATGAAGGCCAGGTGGTCTTGGAAGGCGTGCGCAACGGTGAAGCGGACTGGGGCTTTGACGCCGACCGCGGCGAGTACTGCAACCTCATTGAAGCGGGGATCATCGACCCGGTGAAAGTCACCAGGTCGGCCCTAGAGAACGCGGGCAGCATCGCCGGTATGATGATGACCACCCAAGCGATCATCACCGAGATTCCTGAGTTCGTGCCTCTGCCCCAAGACATACAGGACTTCATGCACGACTAGCCCCAAGCGACAACCCAGACCAAGCAAAATCAGGCCCGGACCAGTCACCTATCGAAAACAAGTGGCTGGCCGGGCCTGATTTTCGGATAAGAATATGCCGGGAACTCCGCTTGACCGCGACTCCATTGAACATCTGATCGAGGGCGCTCCACCCTTGTTGGAGCACTTCTTGTCCCTTGAGGCCCAGCTTCAGCCCAACGGGTTTGACATGACCGTTCGCGATGTGGCCCGCCTGGCAACCCCCGGCGCAATAAGCGTCGAAGACTCCGGCAGGGTGCTGTCGGAGACCGAGCCCATGGGGTTTGGACCCGACGGTTGGCTCCAGTTAGAACCCGGCCCTTTCCTCGTGACCTTCAATGAAGTGGTAAACCTACCGCTGAATATTATGGCCCTCGGCCGGCCCAGATCCAGCCTGCTACGTAGCGGTGTGAGCATCCACACAGCGGTCTGGGACGCCGGTTACAGCGGCCGCTCTCAGGCATTGCTGGTGGTCTACCACCCCGATGGATACCGGGTCCAACGGGATGCCCGGCTGATGCAGCTAGTCTTTTTGCAGATGGAAACCGCTGCAAGCCGAGGCTACCAAGGGCGCTTCCAGTCCGAAAATATCTAGGCGATACAACCGTTTACAATTCCGTCATTCCCCGAGCTCTTTCCTTCATTCCCCAGCCCTTTCTGTCATTCCGAGAAGGCGGCAGCCGGCGAGGAATCTCCTTACCCCGCACTAGCCTATTCCGAGAAAACCAGACCCTACCCAATCGCAACACGCTACTGAACCCGCCATGTTCCTACGGTGTTAGACTTCTTCAAAAGTCTTGCAAGACCTCAAAACCTACATCACCAAGTACGCCATCCAGTGCGGGTTCGACCTAGTGCGCATCACCGGGGCTGAGGAGTTCGCTCAAGATCGGGACGCCGCCTTGACCCGAATCAAATCAGGTCAGATGGATGGCCTGCCCTGGTACACTGAGTCTCGGGTACGGAATGGCGCAGACCCGCAAGAATTGCTCCCTGGCGCCCGCTCCATTGTCTGCTTGGGCCAGAGTTACTTAGGTCTCGCAGGCGAGGGACAGGCCAGCCCCGGCAGCGGCAAAGTAGCCCGGTATGCGCAGGTCAAAGATTATCACCGTGCCATGAAGGGGCGTATGAAGGCCTTCGTCCGTGGTCTGGAAAAGCGGTTGGAAGCGCCGGTGGCGGCCCGCTGGTATGTGGACGACGGCCCGATGCTAGACCGCGCCGCCGCCGCCCGGTCCGGACTGGGATGGTTCGGCAAGAGCACCAACATCCTCACCCCGTCTCACGGCTCATGGGTGTTACTGGGCCAGGTGATAACCGACCTAGAGTTGGAACCCGACCAACCGCTGAAGAAGACCTGCGGGGCTTGCGTGCGCTGCATCGACGACTGCCCGACTGGCGCGATAGTCGCCCCATACGTGGTGGACAATATCCGTTGCATCTCCTACCAGACGATCGAGAACCGGGGGGTCATACCATTAGAGATGCGGCCGCTCATTCGGGATTGGGTATTCGGCTGCGACATCTGCCAGGACGTCTGCCCCGTCAACCTCAAGGCATCCGAGGCCCATCAGCCGATTCAAACAGCAGAAGCGGTTGGCCCCTCCGGGGAATTAGATTTGGCGGAGTTGCTGGCTCTATCGGACGAGGAGTTTCGCAGCCGGTTCCAGGGCACCTCGATCATGCGGGCAAAACGGGTAGGGCTGCAGAAGAACGCCTGTGTTGCTCTGGGAAACAACCGGGATGAGGCAGGCGTTCCAGCGCTGGTTTCTACTTTGACGACCGCTGAGGCGCTAGTGCGAGGCCACGCCGCTTGGGCCTTAGGTCAGATAGCGACGGCCGAAGCGATCGCGTCTTTGGAGCAGGCGATGGCGCGCGAAACCGACAAGTACGTCCAAGATGAGATCGATGGAGCCCTCAAGAAATCACGCCTCAAGCCGGCAGACAGACCCGTTAGCTAGGTAGTCTGGGGCTGCTGCGGCTGACCGTTTTACGGTTGGCCCTGTTGAGACTGAGACTTCCTGCGGCCTCCAGAACGGCGCCGGCGCTGGGGGTTGGGGGAAGGCGTGAAGTCCGCCGGAACGTAGCCCTTGCCGAAGTGAAGCTTCTTCATCTCTTCTTCGATCAAGTTGAAATCGTTCTTCGGCAGCAGATGAAGGTTTCCCTGGAAGGCCATATACCAATCTTGAGGGTTCCAACGCTTCACGTATTCCAACCGCGGGGCCAGCAGGTTGGCGTCCATGAATTGTTCGTCCTTCAGGATCACGCCGGGTTTCAGCTTGATATGGTAAGGAAAGCCAGTACTGCCCTCATTGACCCAGATCGGCTCCTCTGCTTCGTAGAAAGACGACATCGCAGTGGCGGTGGCGGCGAAGCGACGAAGATGGGAGATATACAAGAGGACGCGGTCGCCTTCGGTGATCCGTTGGACCTTCCGGCGGTGTTGGGCTTTGAGACCAAGTAGGGTGAACCCCCGGTTTTGGGTTATCCGAAAATTCTCCTCGTTATTTATTATCATCCAGAAATTACTGGGCATTTGCACCTCAACACGCCTTGGGGCCGGTCAACATTGGCCAGCGAAGCGTCCGACGATATTTTATCATGATAAAGACTATCATTTCTTCAGTGTTGCCTTGCAATATTACACCGGCATGAACATCGCGGGCAGCATGCCGGTGTTGTGATGTCTCAGGCGGTGTTGTACCATCAGGCGGGTTTGAACACGACGGGCTACTACACACAGCACAAGGGGACCGATAAATGACCACAGGACAGCGTGATATCGCCATCGTCGGAGTGGCCGAATCAGACGTCATGGGCACGGTGCCCAACAAATCATCCCTACAACACCATGCGGAGGCGGCCCATAACGCCCTGGAAGATGCCGGACTCGCCAAGAGCGACGTTGACGGCCTCTTGACCGCCGGAGGTTCCACCATGGTCACCGCGGAGTACATGGGCATCAACCCGACCTTCACAGACAGCACGACCGTGGGCGGATCGTCCTTCGTGATACACGTGGCCCACGCCATGGCCGCCATCCGGGCCGGTTACTGCGAAGTGGCGTTGATCACCCACGGACAGGCCGGGCGTTCAGCCAGGTCACGGTTCCCCGCGGACGGCAATCTGCCATATAGCCAGTATGAAGCCCCCTACGGAATCATCGGCGCACCGATCAACTATTCATTGGCTTGTGCGCGGTACATGCACCTATTCGGCGAAGACCGCACCAGGCAGGGTATGGCCGAGATCGCCGTAGCCACCCGTAAATGGGCCAACTTAAACCCCAAAGCTATGATGCACGACACGCCCATGAGTTTTGACGAATACCACGATTCCCGCTGGGTGTCCTGGCCTTTTCATCTGTTCGACTGCTGTCTAGTCACCGACTCCGGAGCGGCCATCATCGTGACCACTGCCGAGAGGGCTAGAAGCCTTAAGAAGACGCCGGTCTGGGTATTGGGCGCCGGCGAGGGGCACGACCATAACATCGTGAGCCAGATGCCCGATTACACATCGACCTGGGCCCGGCGGTCTGGTCCTTTGTCCATGCAGAGGGCCGGCATCACCCATGATGACCTGGACCTGACGATGATCTACGACTCGTTCACCTACACGGTGATGGTCACTCTCGAAAGCTTGGGTTTCTGTGCGCCGGGCGAGGCCGCCGAATTCGTTGCCAACCAACGGACGGCCCCCGGTGGAGACTTTTCTTTGAACACCAGCGGCGGCGGACTGTCTTACACCCACCCCGGCATGTACGGCAGCTTCCTGTTGGTTGAAGCCGTCCGGCAGATGCGGGGCGAGGCTGGTGACCGGCAGGTTAAGAGCAGGAAGGACCCAAGCCAGAACCCTAAGATCTCCGTGGTAAACGGCACCGGCGGGTCTCTTTCGTCCACCGGGACAGTGGTCCTGGCAACCGAATAGCAAACAATTCCGGCATATTCTTTGCGGCTAAAGAGGCGGCCTATTAAACTGGGCTGTCTTTCTTTTTACAAATTTGAAATTAGTATAAAACTGCTTATGTAACGTGAATTACCGTGTCGGCAGACTGTGCTAGGGTGACTCCATATTAATGGTTGGCATCACCGATGCCTTCTCATCATCTGTCCCGCCGATGGCGAAAGGATTTTTTTATTCATGGACCGCACTATTTCTTCTTTTCTCCAGCACCTCATCGTCGAAAAGGGTTTCTCCCGCAACACCTCAGACGCCTACCGAAATGACCTCGGTCAGTTCTGGGAATTTCTCCAGGACAATGGTAACGGCCACTCCAACGGCAACGGCAACGGCCATAGCAGCGGCGCCGGTGATGGAAATGGCAATTACGCCTGGGCCATGGTCGACATCAACGTCCTCAACAAATACATCGAGAACTTAAGAGTCCGCAAGGGTTACCGCGACACCACCACCGCCCGGAAAGTAGCATCCATCAAATCTTTCTTCGGCTTCCTATCGGAGAACAGCATCATCACCGAAGACCCAACCGAATCCCTGGGGTCTCCTCGTGTCGGCCGCACCCTGCCCAAATTCCTGCCGAAAGAAGACGTGACCCTCCTTCTAGACACGGCCTACAAATCGGGAAGCAACGAAGGGCAGCGCGACGCAGTGATCATGGAATTGCTCTATGCCACCGGTCTACGCGTCGGCGAACTGGTGTCATTGGACCTGCAGGACGTGGACCTGTCTGAATCCTACATACGGTGCATGGGCAAGGGCTCGAAAGAGCGAATCGTCCACCTGTACCCCAAAGCCCTGGAAGAGCTCAGGCGCTACCTGAAATCCGCCCGTATCGCGCTCCTGGGCCACCGCCGCACCGAGCCTTCGCTATTCGTTAACCACCGGGGCGAACGCCTGACCCGCCAATGGGTCTGGACCATCCTGAAGACCTACGCGCGGAAGGCCGGCATCGAGCAGAACATCACCCCCCACACTCTGCGGCATAGTTTCGCAACCCATCTGCTTCAGAACGGGGCATCATTACGGCACGTACAGGAGTTGCTGGGCCACTCCAGCATCTCCACCACCCAGGTGTATACCCACCTGACCAACGGCTACGTGCAGAAGGAATACGCCAAGAGCCACCCAAGGGCCTGATCTGAATCATCGGGCTTATAGGCGGACGAACTAGGCAACAAAAGGGCAGCCCAGCACGGCGTGAACGGCACATATGCCGGTAATACCGTGTCTGCGGGCTGCCCTTTTTTTCGGATTACTGCTATAGTTGATTGGCTGGTTGGAGACTGATTACAGGCCTGGCTAGCTCAATGTGAGATAATATTCCCCTCCTCAGGAGGTATCCGCCAATGGCTGGTAAATCACGACGCACCGCATCCCGGCAGTCACAACTCCAGCGGAAAAAGACCACCAAAGGACCTAGTGGTATACCCTCAGGCCGTAGAGTGGCAGTTCCGGCTAACGCCGATGCCGCCGCCGTTCCCTCCGGAACACCCGCTGGCTTAGATGAAGCCGAGTTCGACGACCTGGACGTTCTAGCAGAAGCCGAAGCCGCAATGGCCCCTCAGGCATCTCGCCCTGCCCCCGCAGCCCGTACCCCTAGAGGCGAATTCGCGGGTCAAGGCCAGGGCCGCCTCAGAGGCGAGCGGCCAGCGGCCTATCTCTACGTTGGAGCTGAATTCCGGCGCATAGGGTTGCTCACCGGCGTGATTCTCGCCGCCCTGGTTGTCCTTGGAATAGTCCTCTAACCCACATGCCGCTACCGCTGGTCGAACAGCGCTTGCGGGCGACCCCAGAAAGTCCCGGCGTCTACTTGATGAAGGACCCGAGGGGCACGGTGTTGTACGTTGGCAAAGCCAGCGTCCTCCGCCACCGTCTCAAACAGTACTTCGGTTCTACCACCAACCTGCCGAATAAGATTCGGCGCATGCTCGGGCACCTCCACGATTTCGAATATATCGTCACCGACTCTCCGGCCGCGGCGCTGATCCTCGAGAATACCCTCATCAAGCGGTACAAGCCCCGGTACAACGCCCGGCTGAAAGACGACAAAACCTACCCGTATCTGAAGATCGACCTCAGCGAAGAGTTTCCCCGGGTCTACATCACCCGTAAAGTGCTCAAAGACGGCGCCCGTTATTTCGGGCCCTTCGCCACTGCAGGCACTGTGCGCAAGACAATGGACTTGGTGAAGAGGCTTTTCCCCTACCGCTCCTGCACCAAGAACATCACCGGGAAAGACGCGCGGCCCTGCTTGGAGTACTACATCAACCGCTGCGTGGCCCCATGCACCGGCGCTGCCAGCAAAGAGGACTACGCCAAGGTCATCGGCCAAGTTGTCATGTTCATGGACGGCGAGACTTCGGCGGTGACCGATGACCTGAAAACCAACATGGACCAGGCCTCGGAAGACCTCGAGTTCGAGCGCGCCGCTGTCCTGAGGGACCGCATCAAAGCCGTCGAGAAAGTGGCCGAAGAGCAGCGGATCACGGTCGATGCCAACCCCATCAGCGACATGGACGTTATCGCCATGGCCCAGGGAAACAACGAGTCCTGGGTCGAGGTGTTCTTCATCCGGAAAGGCAAGCTGATCGGCCGGGACCATTTCTTCATGGAAGGCACCCAGGACGACAGCGAAGAACTGGTATTGGGACAGTTCATCAAACAGTTCTACCAAACCGCAGCCCTGGTGGTGCCGCCCCGGATAGTGGTTCAAAAAATGCCGGAAGACGAGGAAACCATCACCGAATGGTTGCGCCAGGTGCGTGGTGGCGCCGTGCGGCTGGTCTGTCCTCAGCGCGGTATTCACAAACAGTTGGTGCAGACCGTAGCCAGCAACGCACGGCAGGGCCTGGCCCAGCACCGGATCACCTGGATGGGCGACACCGATATCATTCAGCAAGCGATGTCAGACCTTGAAGAAGAGTTAAGCCTGCCGCTACCGCTTCGGCGCATGGAATGCTACGACATCTCCCACATCCAGGGCAGCAACACTGTGGCCAGCATGGTGGTTTTTGAAGACGGCAAACCCAAACCAGCCCATTACCGCCGTTTTAAGATGAAGACCGTGGAAGGCGTTGACGACTTTGAGAGCATACGTGAAGTGCTCCGCCGCCGATTCAAGCGTCTGGCTGCCGCAAGGGCTGCTGAACAGCGTGGTGAAGGCGAGGGACTTAGGGTCGACAGTTTCGGCGTGATTCCGGACCTGGTGCTGATCGACGGTGGAAAAGGTCAACTCTCCGCGGCCCTTGAGGTCTTCTTGGAGCTGGGTCTGGACGATATTCCTTTGGCTTCTTTAGCCAAAGAGAATGAGGAGCTGTTCGTCCCCCACGCCCCGGAGCCCATCGTCCTGCCCCGCGACTCCCAAGCCCTGTACTTGGTACAGAGGATCCGCGACGAGGCCCACCGGTTCGCCATCACTTACCACCGGAACCTGCGCAGCAAGAGCAGCCTGAAATCTCCCTTGGACAACGTCACCGGCATCGGCCCAAAACGCAAGCGGATGCTCATGCGACGGTTCGGTACCCTGAAGGGTATCAAAGAGGCGGCGGTGGACGATCTGGCATCGGTCCCCGGCATGACTCGGTCTCTCGCCATCAGGCTGAAGCAGACCATCTAACAAACCGTTCAGGTGTGCCTGCGCTACGCCTGGTGCTTTCCTACTCTACACTTCTACTTAGTACCCTGTTTGCCTTTGTGTAGTACCTGCGTTACGATGGGTACCCGTGAAAATCAATGGGTATCCCTGTACTCGCGGTTTAAGTGTAAACATGGTCAAAGTCTCCATATCTCTCCCCAACAACACGCAGATCACCTTTGAGTCAGAAGAGTCCGAGGTACTACGTGAAGTCGTCAGTCTGGCGCTGCGAGATCTACCCAGAGACTTGATGCAGGCGCCTGCATCTGTATCGCCGGGTGCGCCAACGGAAAAAAGTACCAGCGTAGCCGCGTCGGAGCTTCCCACGGGGACATCAATTCCACCTGTACCGCCCGCAGAGCCGATACCCGCGCCCGAAACCACGATTGCACGGGAGACCGCCAAGTCGAGTATTGGCGCGAGTAACAGGGAAGGGACTGCTACAGCGCCCCCTGAGTTCTTGTCCGAAAGGGGCGCGACGAATTTCACGGCCTTCTGCCGGGACGCCAAGCCCCTGGGTGACATGCGGCGGGTGGTGGTAGCCGCCGAGGGCGCAAGCCGCCATTTCGGTGTCGAAGGCATAACCGCCGATGACCTGGCCTGGCTCTTCGATCTGGCCGAGTGGCGCAGGCCGGGCAACTTCACCCAGACCCTCCGCAACGCCGCGCGCTCCAAGTTCGGATGGCTAGAGCGCATCCCCGGCCGCTCAGGCCGCTACGCCACCACCGCGCTGGGCCGCTCCAAAACCCTCCCCAACAGCTGAGCCGGCAGGCAGGCCGCCTGGCCGCACTTCCATCCGTTGAACTTCTCGGTGGAAATCCGTTTGGAATGTTTTTCGGAACCCCCGCGTTTTCTCCACACTCTCTCCTACGAATTCCGTATAATGGCTGGCGGGCAACCCCCTGTGAGGAGAACACCAAGAACTGGATGGAAATATTAACAACTGCGCCCAAGAGGGCCATGGCGATTACGCCCCATCCCGACGACTGCGAAGGCGGATGCGGCGGGGCGCTCGCTAAGTGGGTTAAAGAATTTGGCACCGTGGCCGCGGTGGTGATGTGCACCAACGGCAACAAAGGCACCGGGGACAGGGAGATGACTTCCGAGCGATTGGCTGCCACGCGGGTGATAGAACAGAACAATGCCTCAGACATCGTGGGCGTCACTGACGTGGTATTTCTAGCTCATCCCGACGGCGGACTGGAGGACACCGAGCTGTTCCGTAGTCAAGTTACCCGCGAGATACGCCGCTTCAAACCGGACCTGATACTCGCTGTCGACCCTTACCGCACGACTTCGCACACCCACCGCGACCACAGGAAGAGCGGACAGGTCGCCATCGACGCAGCATTCACCTATGCCTGGAGCTACCAGTACTTCCCGGAGCAAATCACCGAGGAGGGACTGGAGCCGCACCGGGTCGAGCAGGCATTCCTCTGGGGCGGCGAAGACCCGGACGTTTTCGTTGATATCGGGTCCTACCTGGATGTAAAGGTTGACTCTCTAGGCGCCCACGCTAGTCAGATGAGGTCAACCCGGAAAGAGCGACTCGAGCGGGTCAGAAACAACTCTGGCCGCCACAAAGAGAATACCGGCCTGGACTACGCTGAGGGCTTCCGGCGCATCACGTTCAACCTGGGCTCACTGGAGTGGCAACTGCTCCACACCTAGCCTTGGGGCACAGACCGTAGTCCTATTTAGTCGCCGCTACTACCCCGTGGTCTGCCATAGCACTTCGTAGGTCTGTTCCTCATCTTCGAAGCCTTTAAGAGTTCGGCGGCCAAAATCCAAGTACTGATGTTCGGTATTGGACGGGCCTTCAGCTACTTGCCGCAACAGGTCGGACACCAAAACTTGGCCACCCTTGGACTCATCCATTATCCTGGCGGCCATAGCCACGGCAGAGCCGAAGTAGTCTTCTTCCTCTTTAATCACTTCGCCGGCGGAGCGTTTCCACGAGACAAATATTCTTGGCCCACGGTATTGATCGAAGTGAGGGACATTTTCACGATTTCAGGCTCCGATAGTGGAGGGGACACCGTGATCGGTCCGCAGTTGGTGGTCTTCGACGATGCTGGGGAAATTGACTCCTGGACTCTGCCTTAGCCATGGTCGCGGTCCTCGAATACCAAGCCTCTCTTATCGCGCCGTCCCCATCTCTCCCCTGGTGAAAGACATCCCCTGCGACCGCATCATTGACGTGGTGTTGCTGCGTGCGATGGCGCGCAGAAAGTTGGATACGATGCCTGTGTTCTTCCGGACATCTTTTCTGGGCGCTGGCAGCGAAAGCTCCGACGCTTCGTCAATCAACCCCCACCGAGGCGGCAGGCTGCTGCGGGTGACCACGCCCTTGGGGGCGATCAGATAATGGAAATCGGCGATGCCCATGAACCTGGAGTCGTGGAACTTGGTGCCAAATGTGGCGACACGGTTGCGGTAGGCCTTTTCTTTGCCGGAAACCCGCTGGTAGTCGGACAGAGCCTGCTTGAAGGCGGGAACATCACGCCAGAAATCAGGACTGGTTTCCTTAGCAAAGCCCAAGGCCTGACGCAGAGTCTCCTTGGCCAGGTCAGTGCGCCCCATGACGTTGCGCTCCCGGTCTTGTAATTCCGTTAAGTCGCCGCCGGTGTGGTCGTCCCTGGAGAAGTCAGACCGGCTGGATTTGACCTCAATGATGTAAAACGTGTTCTGGGGGCCTACAGCCGCCAGGTCCACGATACGCCCGCCAGGTCCTTCCAGCTTTACCTCTAGCCCAATGACCCGGCAGCCAGCCTCGCGGTAAAGCCATTCCCAAGCCGCCATCTTCAGATCATAGGTCAGTCCGGTTTCATTTCCCCGCTTGAAGGGACCGGATTCCGTTGCCAGTTCCACCACCCAATCATCCCCTCAGCAACAATTTCCAAACGCGGTTAGGGCTTCTCAATGATGGAACCGCCGGCATCGATTTTCAACGAGCGGCTGTCGGTGCCATTTGTCAGATGAAGCGGCATGCCTACCGGCTTCTATTCGTAGGTGATGATCTCAAGGAGATGCCCGTTGTGGTCGTTGAAATAGACCGATAGAGTTTCGCCTTTGGCGTTAGTGCTGGCGCCTGGGTCGCGTATGTTGGCCGCTTCTTTGGGCTCGTCTCCAAAGGGGATTCCCGAATCCTTTATCGCTTGGAAAAATCTATCCAAATAAGCGCGGTCCAACGCGAGGGCGTAATGATGGCTTAAACCGGGAATCTCGTCCGAACGCCAAAGGTCTAAAGTGGACGAATCGTTCAGGCGGATCGCGGCGAAGACGTCGTTCATTCCGGTCCTGCCGTCGTATTTGAATCCGAGATCGTTGGTGTAGAAATCACCTGACTCGTCTTGGTCTCTTACCGGGGCGATCGTGTGGTCTAAAACTGCTGTCATAGCGCTTCTATTCCATCAAAAAACCGTTTTCCGGATACCGTCGCCGTTCCTAAAGCGTCTGAAATTCGTCCCGAAACTGCGCCGCTCTGAGAATGCCGGATATTAACGGCGCTACTACCCAGTGTCAAATATCTTCTTCTGTTGCATCATCCCTATGGGCCCGCAGACTCGTTCGCGAATCGAGTTCTCAAATGATGTCCGTGGTAACATGTGCGTCTGCTGCTCGCCATGCAGTTCGGCAACCGCGCATCCAAGGTGCTATCGATGAAATTCGGGTATTTCAACCAACTCCAGATGCCCAAGCCCTGGCGTGAAAATGGGGAGGTCTTGCTGTACAAAGAGGCCATGGAACAGGCGGTGCACGCCGAATCCGTGGGCTTCGATTGCTACTGGCAGACCGAGCATCATTTCTATCCGGAGATCGGCCATAGCTCGTCGCCCGAGTTGTTTCTGGCGGCGCTGGCCCAGCGGACTACAACCATACGGCTAGGGCTGGCGGTGGTAGTACTCCCCTGCAATCACCCGTACCGGGTGGTCGAATATGTGTCCACCCTGGACCATCTCTCGGACGGAAGAGTGGAGTTCGGCACAGGAAGGGGCGCCTCACCCTACCACATAGAGGCTTTCGGGGTTACTTCGGACGAGTCCAAGGAGATATGGGACGAATCACTGGACGTGATCTGTTCCATGTTCTTGAACGACCCTTTCCCCGGCTGGCAGGGCAAGTGGTACCCAGACCTGTTGGAGCGCCACTTAGTTCCCAAACCGGTCCAAAAACCCCACCCACCGTTGTGGGTTGCCGGTAGTCAGCCAGCCACCTATGCCGAGGCGGCTCGGAAAGGTCTGGGAATTCTAGGATTCAACGGCACCGAGCCCGATGAGATTGAGCCATCGATCCGCGCCTACCGTGAGGTCCAGGCCGAATGCACGCCCGTGGGCGGTTACGCCAACCATCAAGTGGCAACTTTCATCATCGGCAACATCAATGCGGATTATACCGTCGGACGCGACCTGGCCTGCGCGGCGGCCCGGTGGTATGCCGGCGACAACGACTCTGAGTTGCAACGGGTCCGCTTTGGCGCCCACACAGGCGAGTACTACGAAAGCCAGCAGGCTACCGGGCAGAGGCCCGGCGTCCGCCCAGCCATCCTCAATAGGTCGAACGAAGACCTGATTCGGGACGGTCTGGTTATCGGCGGTGACGTCGATTCGGTCTGCCGTGGGGTGGAGCGATGGGCGAAGCTGGGAGTCGACCAACTCTTAATCATGATTCAGGCCGGAGACACCACCCATGACGAGGTCATGCGGGCATTGGACCTCTTTGGCTCTAAAGTCCTGCCTGAATTCCAGTAGCGCACTCACGACCGGGCTCGAAGCTAAGCATGGGCGAACTTTGGCCGGTGACGCCGGCCACTGAACTACCGTCCAGTTGTCTCCTTCGGCGTGGGTGATCATGTCGTTCAACTTTCCCATCCACGCTCCGAAGAACGCCCCTGCTTCAGGGATTTCCATTACCCGGTTCAATTCCGCATCCATGTCGCCTAGGTCCTCTAAGGCCCATTCCACGACCACGCGGTCCGACCTTCCGCTGTAATAATCCGTGTAGATGCGGGTCTCCCAACCGATGCCGTAACCCTTCATCTGTGCTTCGGCTTCCTGAAAATGCTGTACCAGCGGCGCTGCCTGGCCGACCTTTGCGTAGAAAGTCCTGCGATCCACTGCGGCCATGGTTCCCCCGAATTCTCGGTTATCACGTCGTATCCAAACTCCAATTGGCACACCTGGATTGCCTTAGAATGCTCACTAGGCTTTTTACTATTGAGGCCGTACCAGGGCCTTGCGCTCCCTGCCTGCATTCTCAGTCTCAAGATCGAGCTTCAGACCGAACCCATCGGCCAATCTTGTCAGGTAATTAAATAAACCCACGATGTGACCAACTTCTAGGCAAGCAGAATCGTCAAATCCGGTGTCCCGCAGTGGTTGCCAGTCGCTCTCAGTCATCTCTGTGGGAGTGGAGCTTAGCTTCTCCGCGATGGTGCACAACGCCTGGTCCCTTTGGGATAGGTTCTGTAAATCACGCCATCGTTTTTCTTTGATCGCTTCAACGAGTTCAGGGTTTCCGTCTTCGGCACGCAGAAACTCTGCGTGAGATTCGGTTCAATAATGGCAATCTTGAGCGACAGCCGCCACTGCCGCGACCATCTCCCGTTCCTGCCGGGTTAGGTGGCCCGGCTCGAACATCACAGTGCGAAATAAATTGCTGAACGCCGGGCCGATGTCCTTATGGGCCGACAACAGCCGTCCCATGGCAGGTATAAACCCGTAATCATAGCCGCTAGCGCGGGCTCCCGGAGGCATCTGTGCACGCCGTTCCGCCTCGGTTGGGATCTTGACCCAGGCTTCCGGCTGTTTAGATTCTTGTTCCATTGCTGTGCCTCCTGATCAAAGGTGGATTAATGCTAATTACAACGCCCCAGCCGCCCGTGCGTGGCTCTCTAGCAGGCCTGTGACTCTTGCCGGGTCGGTCCTGCCCCAACCACATTCCGTCGCAACGCCAAAGGATGCCAGAAACTGGCTGGCGGTAGCCATCCTAGCCGCGTCGCCTTCAGCATCATCGAAGTGGACGAGCCCCAACATCACCTCGGTTTCGGCTGAGACGTTCAAGGAGAGCAGAGGCTCAAAATAGCCAGCGTCCGTGCGGTCTTTGGGCACAGGCAGATGCAGGAAGTCCAAGCGGCGAGTCAACTGAGAAGTGAGCCCGTTGGCTATCTCCACCAGGATCCCCATGTCCTTGGGCATGATGAGGTGCTCGTCGGCGGGGCTGCCGTAGCACAGGTGGTAGCCCAACTCGACATCTTCCGGAACCAAGCCGCCAGCTCGTGCCAGTTCGTCATAAATCTGCTGCTTGTAGTCAGACGGACGGTCAGCAAAAGGCTTGTAGTCTTCGAAAACCAATACCTCTTGGCAGACATCCCACTGAATGGCCAGCCGGTCGTGGGGTATAGCGTCCATTATTCCCGAGATCGCGTCGGCCAGAGCCCGTTCGTAGGCCGGCAAATAGGCGGCGCGGGCGTTAGGGCTGATGTACATGTAAGTGGTGGCCATCGGGGTGGGTATACTGACCTGAAAGCGGACATTTTCTCCGATCACCCCCTCATCTTGGAGCCTAGCGAAGACTTGATACGACTCCACTGCGGCATCCCGGTATCCGGTGTGGAAAGAGGTTTTCGACGGGTCGGCCCCATCCTTGAACTTCATCCACTGGGTCTCCCGAACTATTCTGCCGTCCCACTGGACAACCTGGAAGGGCTCGATGTCCGTGTCCACTTCCATGTCCGGATGACTCCCTAGCATGGCCCGCTGAAACCATATCCAGCGGCTCCGGTCGCCCGTCTCACCGTCAGGTATACGCCGGGCCGAAGAGCCGAGAGCCCGGGAGACCGTGCGAAAGACAGTCTCCGAATCGGGTAACGGAACGCTGCCCACCAGGTGGGCCGTGCGGTTAGTGGCCATGGTGAAACTCCTCTTAGAGACTCCGCCTAGCTGAGGTCCTGAAGGCGGCGGACCATCTTGCGCATCTGGGCCTCTTCGGGTTGGTCTTGGCAGACAAGGGTGAAACTCACCTCGTCTAGCAGGCCGCCGTATCGTTCAACGAACTTGTCGGCGATCTCGTCGTACTCTCCGGACACACTGAAGGCGTCCAGCATCTCGTCGCTGACCAACTCTCCCATCTGGTCCCATTCACCCTTAAGTGACATCTCGTGGAGTTGCTGGCCGGTCTCGAGGAACCCGTGGGCCTCCAATACCGGGAAATAGCTTCGGGTCGAAGCATAGAACGCGATGCGCTTGCGCACGTCGGCTTGCATCGCCCGGATGCTGGAGCGGTCCGGCCCAGTGATGATGAATCCACCGCCAGTTAACTTCAACACACTGCTGTCCCGGCCGGCTTTCAGCGCTCCTTTTTCCAAGCCGGGACGCACAATCTGTCTCACGTATTCCGGTGAGGTGAGACTATGCAGCATCAACCCGTCTGACACCTCTCCAGCCACCTGGCAGTTGTAGGCGTTCACGGCGGCCGTAAAGACCTCGGGCGCGGGGTACTCACTTGGGCCGGGGTCGAAGAAAGGGGTCATCAACGAAAAGTTGTAGCTCTCGCCGTGGTATTCCAGTTTCTCGCCGGTCTGCCAACTGTGCCAGATCGCTTTTAGTGACTGGACGTACTCCCTCAGCCTCGGGCCGGGCGCCTCCCACTCAGTGGAGAAGCGGCGCATGATGTGCCCCTTGACCTGTGTGCCCAGTCCCAGCCTGAACCGTCCTTTGGACAGCTCCTGCAGGTCTCTGGCCAGGTAGGCGGTGATCATGGGCGACCGTGGGAATGCAATGGCCACCCGAGTCTCAAGGATAGTCTTGTTGGTTGAGGTCGCAGCCAGGGCCAAGGGCAAGAACGAGTCATGGGCGGTCTCGTTGCTGGACATGGCGTCGTAGCCCATATTCTCGGCCCAAGCGGCCTCAGCGGCCACGGAAGCCAGTTTGTTGGTAGCAAGCCGGTAGGTGACTTTCATGGTTATCCCTTGCTGGCTCCCTCGGAGTTCAAGAAGACCTGGTCCGACTTGGCCGCCATAACAAAGTCGTTGCGGTGAAGGCTCCTAATCTTGTGGGTCCACCAGGTGACCTGGACGCGGCCCCATTCGGTAATCAGACGTGGGTGATGCCCCTGGTCCTCGGATAGTTCTCCCAATTGGCTGGTGAAATCCATGGCCGATTGAAAATCCTTGAACTTGAAGACCCGGTCCAGTTTGGGGATGCCGTTCTCATGGGTCAGTTCCCATTCCGGGACTTCAGGTTTCAGTTCAACCACCTCTTCATCGGTAACGCTGGGCGAGTCCCGGCGGCAGGCCTTGCATTTTTCGTTGTTCAATCCGGTCATTTCGACACCTCAAGGAAAGTGTATTGTTAGCGATTCTCTTCGTGCGGCAGATTTTAGCATATGTGGAATTTGAGATAAGAAAGATTCGAACCGTTGTCGGCACCGGCGAGAAAGGCTATGCCGGTGACGGAGGTCCAGCCATCGAGTGTTTGATCGGTCAGGCGTACGGCTGCGCATTCGATATCAACGGCAACCTGTACATCTGCGACGGGCGCAACCACACCGTCAGGCGCATCGACAAAGTCACCCAGGTCATCACCACGGTGGCGGGAACGGGCGGGGCCGGATATTCGGGCGATGGCGGCCCAGCTACCCAGGCGACAGTGAACAACCTGTATTCGCTCACCGTCGACACCAATGGCGATATCTATATCGTTGACCGGTACAATGCAGCAATCCGCAAAGTCGACTCCGCCACCCGCATCATCAGCACCGTGGCCGGCACCAAGGAGCCTGGCTACAGCAGAGACGGCGGTCCCGGCACACTAGCCCAGATGCGCGAGCCCAACGTTTGCTTTCTGGACGACAACGGAGGTCTCCTTATCGCCGATATCCCAGACCCGCGGATACGCCGATTGGACCTCGATACCGGAATAATGACCACGTTTGCCGGGGACGGTGAGTAGTCAACGGCAAGCCGGGCTACCGAAGCGTCTCTCATGGGCCCCCGGGCGGTTTGTGTGGACAGCAAAGGCAACACCTACATCGACGAGAGAGGGCAACGGCGTGATGTCCACTTTTGCCGACACCGGCGAACCTGGCTATGGCGGAGACGGCGGACCGGCACTGGCCGCCGCCTGGGGCGCTCCCAAAGCTATGCGCTGCGACAATCGAGACGACCTGATCTGGTGGACACTGAGAACAACGCAGTCCGGCGTATCGACGTTAAAACCGGCACCGTCACTATCATCGCCAGCGGGCATCAGGGAGGCGACG
>Ga0207963_1000670_pt1 | contig 18190 bp, 19 predicted proteins | sample Knorr_S15_td_NAD_FD_185604 | JGI IMG/M metagenome (GOLD analysis project Ga0207963, IMG submission 185604) | Marine microbial communities from Southern Atlantic Ocean transect - Knorr_S15_td_NADW_ad_2500m_LV_A (SPAdes) (version 2) | ecosystem: Environmental > Aquatic > Marine > Oceanic | place...
TCCTTTTAGATCTAATCTTCAATATCTCACTAATCCACCTTTCTTTCATTTTTGAAAATTCATCTTCATTTAATGAATTTGAACTAAGCCATGATTTTAAGTCTCTTTTTGGTATTAGAAGAAACTTGTTATTATCCCATGGTTTATCTAGGTCAATATTAAAGTATGAATTAAATAAATCAGTTTGTTCACTAGAGATTAATTCAATTTCATTTAAATTGAATGAATAATACTTTCCTTCTTCACCATCTGTATCAGCATCCATTGAAGCATAATATAAGTCATTTGATGAATTCATTTCATTGTTAAGGAAATTAATAGTTTGATAAACAAGATCTTTATACTCAGGTGTTTTGAATAATTTATATGCATTAGAGTATAAGCTAATCATTTGAGCCTGATCATAAAGCATTTTTTCAAAATGTGGAATTTTCCATTCCGGATCAATCGTATATCTATAAAAACCACCTTCAACTATATCTATTACCCCACTATTAGATATTATATCTAATGTTTTTTTAACATAATTAAGTATTTGTTCATCTTTATAAATAGAGCCATAATTTATTAAGTACTGATATTTTGAAGGTGAAATAAATTTTTGTTGAGCTATATCTCCACCATTATTTGTATCCCATTTATCTGACCAAATTTTTGTATTTCTACTTAAAAAATCTTTATCGAATTCAGATACTTCATTTTTCTTTGTAATTGTATTTATATCAATTACTCCACTTTTTACATTATTAGCTATTTCTTCAAGACCTTCGTAATTAGTTTCTTTAACTCGAATAATTCTATTTAATATATCAAACCACTGCTCATTTGTATGATATGTTCCAGCGTATATTGGACTTCCATCAGGAAGAGTAATAACATTTAAAGGCCACCCTCCCATACCTGTCATAAGTTGAGATGCTGTCATATATGCTTGATCAACATCAGGGTTTTCTTCCCTATCAACTTTTACATTTATAAAATTATCATTCATTAATTTAGCAATCATTTCATCCGTAAAAGTTTCATCCTCCATTACATGACACCAATGGCAACTAGAGTATCCTATACTAACAATTACCAATTTATCTAACTCTCCAGAAAAGTCAAAAATTAAATTTGACCATCTTTGCCAATTTACTGGATTATCAGCATGTTGTTTTAGATAAAGACTAGTTTCATTTTTTAATTGATTTGATTCCATTGAGTTGATAGTTATTTCATTGTTACAAGACATTATTAATAATGAAAATATAATATAACTTTTTGTGTAATTATTACTCAGCATTTTTAAATTAATAATTTTTACAATATTAATAAATCAAAGTATTAAAAAATAACCATTTTTTTTTAAATATTGATAAAAATTAAAAAATAATCATTTGTTTTATTTAACCTCTGTTTTTGAGGATATAATTTTGCTTTACAATTATACCATGTTAATAGTAGAGTTTATTTACCTACTTAATAGTTTAATAGTAGTATCTGATTTATATATTATTGAGACCTGCCTTTTGGTTTTTTAGGCAGGTTTCTTTATTCACAGTACTTATCTCCAATATTTGTTGAATCATAAGTATCCTTATCTACTATACCAGAAGAATATTTATCAGGAATATAACCACCTGAATTTAAACCATCTCCAGATGAATATCCTGGACCATCATTTAATGGAGTATTAAAATAAAAATAATACTTTCCGTCAATAATCTTTTTTTCCCTTATTGTAAAACAATCTTCTTTATTACATGAAGAAAAAATAATTAGAAACAGAAGACAAATAGATTTAACCTTCATAAAATTTATGTGATTAAATTATTGGTATTTTTTCCATATAAATGTGGAACCATCATGATTAACAGCTAGAACATCAAATTCTGCTCTTTCATTAATTGTTTCCATTCCTGGAACATTACTTCCAGCAGGCATTCCAGGAACTGTAATTCCTTTAATGTCAGGATTTTCTAATAAAAGTTTTGTTATTGCATCAGATGGTACATGTCCTTCAACAAAATAATTACCAATAAATGCAGTATGACATGATTGAAGTGTATAATCAATACCAGCTTTGACTTTTGCTGAGTACATATCATTTGTCTTAATTGACTCTACATTAAAACCGTTTTGTTCCATAATGCTTACCCAACCAGAACAACAACCACAAGTAGGTGATTGATAAACGACTAATTTTTCTTTTGTGTCTTGATTACAAGAAAAAAGAATTATTGAAATAATTAATAATATTTTTTTCATATTACAAATATCGTTTTTTTATAATAAAAATTAATAATTTAATGCTATACTTTTATCTATAATGAACCAACTAATCAAATTATTAAAGAAACTTTATTCTGATTTAATGTCTCATCCACTTTTATCAATTATAGTAAGGATAATTTTTATTTGTTTGATTCTTATATTGATAGCTTATATATTATTCTATTCAATAGTTATAGCTGTAATATTAATTCCAATATATTATATTTGGAGATATTTTAAATAAGAGGTGAATGTCTGAGATACTTGATGAGAATAAGATTAAAGAAAGTCTAGAAGCTTTAGATGGTTGGGTTATAAAGAATAATATTTTATATAAAAAAATTTCATTTAAAACCTTTATGAATGCATTTAGCTTTATGAATATAGTTGCTGATCATTCTGAAAAAATAAATCATCATCCAAAATTAACTAATGAATATAACATACTAGAAATTGAATTGCACACACATAGTCTAAATGCTATTACTGAAAAAGATTTTTCATTAGCTAGATTTATTGATAATATCTATGAAGAAATGTTTTCTTAAAAACTCTATGTATAATAAAATAAGATCCCTTATTTGTTTTCTAATCATACCATTTATTATTTCTTGTCATGGACCTGAACCCCTTGATTTAGATGATGGAGAATCCGAAATTAGCTATACAGGTGAAAACATTCAAAGATTACCTGAAGCAATCATATCAACCCTAGGAGAAGAAATTGTTGATGAACCTAAGATTAATGCTACATTAAGTCTTATTGAAGAAGACTTAATTAAATCTGATTATAATATAGGTATTGAGATTAGGGGTAGCTCTTCACAAATGTTTGATAAAAAGTCTTATGGATTTGAGACTAGGAGTAGCGACTTTAATGATGATATAGATGTTTCTCTAGGAGGTTTTTCACCAGAAGAGGATTGGATATTTTATGGCCCATATAGTGATAAATCGTTAATAAGAAACAAATTAACATTTGATCTATCTAATCTAATAGGTTACAAGGCTAGTGATACAAAATTTTACAATTTATCAATTAATGGTGATTATAAGGGTGTTTATATTTTAATGGAAAAAATCAAAAGAGATAAAAACAGGGTAGATGTAACAAAACATTCAGGTTCTTCAGCAAATGGTGGTTATATAATTAAAATTGATAAGGCAACTGGTGATTCATCATCAGGAACCACTTATGATTCATCTATGTCATTTAGATCTAATTATAATACGAAAGGTAATCTGTCAGATCAATCAGAAATATATTTTATATATGATTATCCAAAACCAGAAAAAATTTCAACTGAACAAAAAGAATATATCCAAACATATATAAATGATTTTGAGTCAAATTTATTGTCTGATGAATTTAATAATTTAGAAAATGGTTATTTAAGTTATATCGATATAGATTCATTTATCAATTTTTTTATAATAAACGAAATCACGAAAAATATTGATGGCTATAGACTGAGTACATTTTTAAATAAAGATGTAAATGGAAAATTAAAAATGGGACCAATATGGGACTTTAACTTAGCTTTTGGTAATGCAGACTATTGTAATGGATGGACTACAAGTGGATGGGGGTTTAAATTTAATGATATATGTCCTGGAGATATTTGGCAAGTACCTTTCTGGTGGAATAGATTTATGGAATCTCCAGAATTTAAACAAGCTCTCCTGACAAGATGGGATGATCTTAGATCAAATCTACTTTCTAACCAATCTATAATGGATAAAATAGATGGATATACTGATTATCTTAATGATAGTGGAGCTGTATACCAAAATTTTTCTAGATGGGATTTATTAGGAAGATATATTTGGCCAAATAAATTTGTTGCAAATTCTTATAAAGAAGAGATTGGTTATATGAAAGATTGGATTAATAATAGATTGCAGTGGATAGATGAGGCTATAATAAACTTATAACTATAATTGACTAATGACTAAATATATACATAAAGCACTATTAATACATAGAGTAATAATATCAATTCTTTTTGTTTTTGGTTATGGACTTAAAAAGCTTAAGATGCTTATTAATGGAGAAGATTTCTTCTATAATTTTCTTGGCTTTGGGAGTGACATAACCTTATTACTTGCATTGATAGGTGAACTTATAGCTCCTATTTTTATCATAATAGGATATAAAACAAGATTTTTTACAGCACTTCCCTTATTTATGATGTTTATTGTTGTTTTCGATGTTAAAAGTGGTGAACCATTTAAATCATATGAGAGTGCACTATTGTATTTAATATCACTTTCAATTATTATAATTGCCGGTCCAGGTAAGTATTCTACAGATAATTATATAAAAGGCAAGTAGTCTAAGGAGCTCTTTTCCCAACACTAGCTTCTAATATTTCGAACCAATCAATTAACTCTAAATTAATACTACTAGAATCTATAGATTCTTTTAATCTATCAATTTTAGTTGTTCCAACAACAGGAATAATATTAGAAGGATGTTTAATCAACCATGATAGGAGAATTTGACTTTCAGAACAATTATATTTTTTTTTGAATTTTAAAAGCTTTTCTCTTATTCGATTATTTTGATCATTCTTTTTTAAATAGAATTCGCCAAGTGGTTTCCAAGCCATGGGAGTTATATTGTTTGATTGCATATACTCTAGTGTGCCATCATAAATTGGATCTAAATGAGTTAGCGAGCATTGAATTTGATTACAATCAATTTTAATTTTATTATTAAACATTTGCATTTGCTGAGGGTTAAAGTTTGAAACCCCAAATGACTTAATCTTTTCAGATTCTAAAAGTTGATTAACTGTATCGGATATTTTATTAATATCCATAAGCGGGCTAGGTCTATGCATTAAAACACAATCTAAATAATCAGTTTTAAGATTTATTAAAGAATTTTCAACAGATTTAATTATGTGATCTTTTGAGTAATCATAGTGCTTAACCTTAATTGGTAATTTATCTGATGGATACATTATCCCAAATTTTGAAATAAGTTTTATTTTTTCTCTATCAATTTTAGATTCTATTAACCCCTTTCCAAATAATTCTTCTGTTGTATATCCTCCATAGATATCAGCATGATCAAATGTATCAACTCCAAATTCAACAGAATTTTCAATAAGTTCAGATACCTGCTTAGTAGATAAGTTATTACCCCAAATACCCCAATTCATTGTACCTGAGATGATTTTAGAATAATTCATTTTTTATAAGGAATAGATGAGTGATGAAGGAAAATTTTAATAGAATTATCTATTTCTATGTATCCAAAACTGAATTCAACTTTTATTTTTGTTGACTCATTTTCAAAACAATAATTTCCTGTAGCAAAACCTAAATCATTTATTATCTTAATTTGACTATTTTCAAAACTAATTTTTTTCCATTTTGCTAAAGCAAAACCTTGATCTTCACTGCATTTTCTATCATCTCCAGCAATAAAGTATGAAATAGCTTTTTCCTTTGTATTTCTAAATTGAATTTCTGATGCTTTGCTAGGTTTGAATAATAATTGATCTCCTTCAAAGTTATATATCTCATGAAGAAAATTACTTGTGAAATTTTCTAAAGAATCTTTATCATCGGAAAGCTCACCCATTTTTATTATTCCATTACCCCACTTTTTCTGTACTTCAATTATTTTTTCTTTCATGATATAAATAAACTCATAATTAAGTTAAAAATCAAAACAATTAGAAAAAGTATTAGAAAGAGGCAAATTAAGCTCGTTGAAAACGATTTAATGACAACTTGCGTTATATTTTTTTAGTCTCCAATAATTATAGGGTAGAGGAGTTAAAAAGCCGACAGTAAGCATAATCGGTATAGCCCACCAAGTTATTAATGCTCCTCCAGTTAGAAGTATATCTGTAATATTCATAGCTATTTCCATTGAAACCATTGAAATAAGACTCATTCCAAGAGCTGTTTTTATTGCATTGAATAATCCTAGTTGTTTTAATAGTATAAATGTCTCTAGAATAATTGAAGTTAATAATCCATTAACTATTGCTAAAATCATTATACTGGTGATTGGCCAGGTATGGTCAATATGTTGGAAATAATAAATAGTGCCAAAATCACCTATTGAGCAACCTAATAGACACCATAATGTATTAAGTCTTGCTTTTTTCCAAGTATGCTTGCAGTTCCAAGAAATTGATAAAATCATTTTTTTTATTTTAAAAAACAAACTTGCAGAGTAGATATCCAAGTAGAAAACCTTCTAACCAAGCTAATAGTGTCACTTGATATTTGGTAAAGCCAAACTTTTTAGCAAATTTCCAAGTAAATTCTTCATGCCATTCAAAAAAATTCTTCATTAAACAAAGTTACGAATATTTATTTTTTTGTAAACCAATAAGCAAATAATAAAAATACAGCTTGAAAAGGAAGTCTAATAATTGCAGTTTCTTTTGTAATTTCTAATAAGGACTGTGCTAGAGTGCTTTGAGCAAGATATATATTAGCAGGGAATACTACTATAAGAAGAAGAATTATTCCTTTTGCAGCTATAGTTCTATATTTATTAAAAAGAAGCATAAACCCTAAAAGAATTTCAAAAAAACCACTCAAATAAACCAATTCTAGATGAAAGCTCATATACTTAGGTATTATTGATAAAAAATAATCTGGTTCAGTAAAGTGTCTTATTCCAATATAAATATATGCTGTTCCAAAAAAATATATAGAGATTAATTTAATGTATTTCAAAATTTAAGAGTTATCCAGTTACAAGGCCAATATTAGTTGAAAAAAGTTTTACTGCTATTGATAGAAGTACTATTCCAAAAATTTTTCTTACAACTGCTATTCCATTTTTTCCAAGAATATTTTCAATTCTATTTGATGACTTTAGAACTATATATACAAAAAGAGAATTAATTATTATTGCAACAATAATATTTAATAATTGATATTCAGCTCTAAGAGATAATAATGTTGTAAGTGTTCCAGCGCCAGCTATTAATGGAAAAGCAATAGGGACTATTGATGTCGTTTCTGGTTGATCATCTTGAAATAATGATATGCCTAATATCATCTCAAGTGCTAAAAAGAAGATAACTATTGATCCAGCCACGGCAAATGAATTTACATCGATTCCAATCAAGTTGAGTATTTCTTCTCCTATAAATAAAAATGCAATCATTAGACAAGAGGCAACTATTGTTGCTTTCTCAGATTCTATCTTACCAACCTTCCTTCTAAGTGATATAATTATTGGAATACTTCCAATTATATCAATTACAGCAAATAGAATCATAGTTACAGTGAAGATTTCTTTAAAATTCATTTCAAATTTTTTGCGCAAATATAGATTTAATTCTTGGAGAATTGATAATAAATTAGTATAATATAAAAAGCATCTAAAGTATTGATACTATTAGTTATGCGTAAAATATTATAAATGGCTCGTAAACCAAAAATAGAAAGATTCAATCAAAGGGTTCTGTCAAAATATCAGATTTACAATAATTTATTTTTAACATTACCGTTTTCTTCACTTAAAAAAACATCAATTCTATTGCCTCTATTCACGGATTTTTGTAAAAGTCAATATAAAAATAATAATGATCCTAAATCTATTGTCGATTCATTTTTTAGTAACTATTTACCTAAAATTAATAGTTGTGAAAAGAATGATATCCTCTTCAATTTCATTAAATATATTGAAAGACAAGTTGTTTTATTTGATGCTATTGAGGATGCTGCTTTTCCTTATGTTAACAATATGCATGGAAGAGGAACAATGCGGTATATCAAAGAAGAGGCTGTAAATCTTCAAAAATCAAACAAACTCAAGTTATATTTAAAAAGAACTAAGGTTAGAATAGTATTAACAGCTCATCCTACACAGTTCTATCCTGACACTGTTCTGGGTATAATAACTGACCTTTCAAATGCAATCTATAAAGATGATCTTGATGAGGTTAAACTATTACTAGCACAGTTAGGTAAAACAAGGTTTTATATTAAAATGAAACCAACGCCTCTTGATGAGGCTATAAGTTTAATATGGTATTTGGAAAACGTGTTTTATAACTCAGCTAGTTCAATTGTCAATTATCTACAAGAAAATATTTTTGAAGGTAAAGAAATAAATAATTCAATTTTTGATTTTGGCTTCTGGCCAGGAGGAGACAGAGATGGAAACCCCTTTGTTAATTCAGATATAACTCTTAAGACCTCTAATAAATTAAGATCCGCAGTACTAAACAATTACTTTAAGGATATAAAAAAACTAAAAAGAAGATTAACATTTGATAAAATATCTAATCAGCTTCAAACTCTCCAAGATCACCTTCATGATGAAATTTACAATGTTAAATCAAAACCAAAAATTACAGTTGATAAATTCTTAAGTGTCTTAATTTCGATTAAAAAAGAACTTAATAAATCTTATTTTGGTTTATACCAAGAAAAAGTGACGGATTTAATTAATAAAGTTACTTTATTTGGATTCCATTTCGCAAGTCTTGATATAAGACAAAACTCAAGAGTTCACTCAAAAGTATTTAATAATATATGCTCAATGAATAACTCATCTATCATACTAAAAAATGATTATAAAAATTTATCAGATTTCACAAAAGAGATTAATAAAAACTTAGACACTAAAAGTATATTGTCTCAATTAAAGTCTAAGGAGTCAAAAGACACAATTAATAGTATTAATGTTATGAGGATGATACAAGATAAAAATGGTGAAAAAGCATGTAATAGATATATAATAAGTAATTGTAGTTCATTAGATGATATAATGAATGTTTTTATTCTTTTTAAAATGTGTGGTTGGAATTCACCCTCTGTTGACATCATACCACTGTTTGAAACAATTGATGATCTTAAAAACTCGGAAGAAATATTAAAAGACTTGTATAAGATAAAAGAATACAGAAATCATCTTAAAAAAAGAGGAGATAAACAAACTGTAATGCTTGGATTTTCGGATGGAACTAAAGATGGCGGATACCTTATGGCTAATTGGAGTATATATAAAACTAAGATTTCTCTCAGTAAAATTTCAGATAAATTTAAAATAAAGACTATTTTTTTTGATGGTAGAGGGGGGCCACCTGCTAGAGGAGGCGGTAATACTCATGAGTTCTACTCCTCTTTAGATAATTCTGTACATGCAGATGACATTCAACTTACTGTTCAAGGTCAAACAATTAGTTCTAATTTTGGTACTATAGATTCATCAAAATTTAATTTAGAACAACTTTTAAGCGCCGGTATTTCAAATAAGGTGTTTAGAAGTGGTAAGAATAAATTAACAAAGAAAAACTACGACATCTTAAATACTCTTGCTATGATTAGTTATAAATCATATAAAAAGTTCAAGTCACATCCAAAATTTTTAAGCTATTTGGAAGAGATTACAACATTAAGGTATTATTCTAAGACTAATATAGGGAGTAGACCATCTAAAAGAAATAAGAGTTTGGAATTTATTTTTGAGGATTTAAGGGCAATTCCCTTTGTTGGAAGTTGGAGCCAATCAAAACAAAATGTACCAGGTTTTTATGGTGTTGGAACTGCATTAAATTATTTTAAGGTAAATGATGATTTTAGTAAATTAAAAAAGCTATATAAAAAATCTATATTTTTCAGAACATTAATTTCAAATAGTATGATGAGTCTAACAAAATCATTTTTTAAACTAACACACTATCTAAGTGATGATGAAAAATATGGAGAATTTTGGAAATTAATATATGATGAATATGTCCTTACAAATAAACTAATTCTAGAACTTACCGGCTTTGCAGAACTAATGCAAAATGAAGATGCAGGTAAAGCATCAATTCTTGCTAGAGAAGAGATAGTACAACCACTAATAACTATTCAACAATATGCCTTAATGAATATAAATAAAGCTAACGAAATGTCATTAACAAGAACAGATATTAAAACTTTTGAGAAAATGGTTATAAGATCAATGTTTGGAAATATTAATGCAAGTAGAAACTCTGCCTAATTTATTCAATAGGGTCAATTTAATAATAAATTTTACAGGGCTTATGAATTCTTAACAAGTATAAATAGTTCTAGTCTCGGTGGAATGAGATATTATCAAAAATAAAAAGATTATCTAACTTCTATTGTTCAACAATAATTTGACCTACCATATCCCCATGAATAGAACATTGATAATAGTATGTTCCAGCACTTCCAATTGGAACTGACCATGTGACTGTGCCTTCGTCAGCACCATTATTATTAACACCATCTATTTGATCATTTGTCCCTGTGCCTTGTGTAGTTTTTAAGAAAAAAGGGTGGCCAGAAGCATTTACATTAAAGGATAATTCATCACCTTCTTTAACTCTTAATATTGGATCATTACCTGATTGGGTACTATTACTGTTAGCAACTGATACAATGTAATCTGAGGAAGTTTGAGCAGTAACATTAAAAACAAATGTGCCAGATGGAAGTTCTGTTAGATTAGTAGAGGAGCTTGAGCTTGATGAGGAGCTTGAGCTTGATGTTCCAGTTGACTGGCTAGAAGAATAAGAAGATGAAGCAATTGATGATCCAGAATTAGATGAACTAGAATAATCTGAAGATGAGTTATCATCTTTAGAGCAACTTAACAAAAGAGAAAACACTATTAGATAAATGAATATTCTCATAAAACTAGTTAACTAGATCAATATTCAAATGTACATTAAAATATATAATTAATACTTCAGATAGTGCATGGGAAAAATCGTTCCATTGAGTTGCGTTTTGTCTTATACCTGGAGCTGGCATTTCTAATTGAATTGAGCTAATGCTTCCTCCAGTTTCTGCTGATCCATGAACATATGTATTGTAGCCACCACTAAAGTACCTCATACCTTCAGGGCTAGGACTAACTATGCTAGGCAGCGATTGATAACCTCTTTCTTCAAGAAGGTTTCCAAAACTATTTGTTCCTCTAAGAACTTCAGAAATTTTTTCAGATGATTTGTTTACAAGACCATATATGCTGCTTTCTGATATATCAAATTCTGTATCAAGTTCTTCATCACTTTGATCTAATTCACTAGAAGATAATAGATATCCAAGCCATGTTCTTAGATCATAAAACCCATCTGGATTTTGTCCATGTCCATGAATGTCAAGAAAAAGTCCATCATTATATTGAGTTAAAATTTTCTCTTTTGCTTTTGATATATAATAATGATATTCATCATAAGCCCTTTCAGCAGAAATATCTCCTTGTGCAGCCTCAGCCTTATCTCTATTAGCATCTAGTTTAGTCCTTTTAAGATTATTAATTATTACATGTGGCTTAATATTATAATTAGAATCAAGAAAGTTCATAATAGCAAGTGTTAACTGCTTAGTATTAGTATCTGTCACTGTAGCCCCCCATGTTCTATTTGGAATATCATCTGGTGTTAAATCACCTCCATGAGGTGCTGATAAGATTATTGGACTATTTCCAGGATAATAGGTTGTGTAGTTACCAACTCCATTATAAACCTTATTCAATTCATATGGACCATCACTACCAAGTTCAGGGAAAGAGACTAATATTATTTCCTCTTGGGAGGATTCTTCCTCTACAGATTTTTTTTCACATGCTGAAATCAAAGTGATTATTATAAATAGATGCTTGATGTAATTCATTTTATTTTAAAATCTTTTTTTTCTCTTAAATAGCCACCATATTGCAATTACAACAAAAGTAATTGTAAAGATAATTCTGAAAAATTCTGCATCTGACAATTTAATTAACAGTTAAGTTAGGATAGATAACTTCTCTAATCTCACCCCATGTTATAAGTTTAATATTATTCTCTTTTATTAAATTTTTCAATTCTTGTGAATTGAAAACATCATAATCAAGCTGTCTCCATAATGAGCCATATTCTGGATGTTCAATTGTTACTGCTTGAAGTTCTGAATTGTCATATCCTAAATGTAGAAGAAACACATTAAGTCCAGGTTCTAATGATTTTATTTTTGTTGAATAGAGTTTAAACCATGTTTCATGATTATAACCTTGTTCAATAAGCATTTTTTCTGCATTTTCTTTTCCAAAAACATATTCTACAAATTCCCTATCTAGTTCTGGGTAAATCATAAACATATCATTCACTATTACAACATAATTTGGAATTGGAAACTCATCATCAAATAAAGTTAAACTTCTACCACTTGTAACCATGCTAACTAATTTATTTTTATGACCCGTTTCTATATATACTCTCCATAAATATTTATTTGTTCCTAATGCACCCATATGAGTATCAATATGAGTTGGGTTTAAACCAAGTGCTCTTGAATAATCAATTTGAGCTTGTAATTCTTTTCTAACTTCTTCAGGATCGGCATTTTTATCTACATCACTAGTGTTATCATAAAATTCATCAAATTCGTTTAATAGTGAACTAATCTCATTTGATGGTAATATTCCATTCCATTTATAGTTTTTCCATTCAGCATTTAAAGTAAGATGTAAGCCTAAATCAAATTGAGGATTTTTTATAGAAAATTCTGCTACTTCTTTAACCCAAGGACAAGGAATCATAATACTTCCAGAAGTTATTGAATTATTAGTAAAACCATTGAAGGATGCTTGATTAACAGAGTGAGAAACTCCAATATCATCAGCATGAAGAATCAATAACTTCGCATCTTTTTCATAACCTAGTTTTTCAGCTATATTTTGAATTTGTGAACTTGCATTTAATGAAAATAATGCAATTATTATGGATAAAAATTTTTTCATGTTTTGTATATGTTTTACATTAATATAACAATATATTTATTTAATAATAAATCGTAATGATTCGAAATCTTATTTTAATCTTTTTAAGTATCGTTTTTTTAGGTTGTCAAGAACCATCTGACAATAAAATTGCAATTGTTATTCATGGTGGTGCTGGAACAATTCTAAAAGAAAATATGACTCCTGAACTTGAGAGATCTTATTTTCTGAAATTAGAGGAAGCTATAAGAGTCGGTTATGATATATTAAAAAATGGAGGTTCAAGTAAGAAAGCTGTTGAGATGACAATACATGTGATGGAGAACTCCCCTTTATTTAATGCTGGACATGGAGCAGTATTAACTAGTGATGGAACTGCTGAGCTTGATGCTTCATTTATGGATGGAGAAACACTTGATGCAGGAGCTATTGCAGGTGTTAAAAATATTAAAAACCCCATAAGTGCTGCTATAGCAGTAATGGAAAAATCGCCATATGTATTGCTTTCATCTAACGGGGCTGAACAGTTTGCATCTGAAGTAGGTCTTGAGATAGTACCTAATTCATATTTTATAACAGAGAGAAGAAAAAACCAATTAAAAGCTATTCAAAACAAAAATGAAGTTAGTTTTTATGACCCTTATATAAAAGATTCAAAATATGGAACAGTCGGATGTGTAGCATTAGATGTTAATGGTAATATATCTGCTGGAACATCAACAGGTGGAAGATCCAATAAAAAATGGGGTAGACTAGGAGATGTTCCTATAATTGGAGCTGGAACATATGCAAACAATGAATGTTGCGGAATTTCAGCTACTGGTTGGGGTGAATTTTTTATAAGAAATGTAGTTGCTTATGATATAGCTGCTTTAGTAAATTATAAAAAACTTAACATTAAAGAGGCTTCTAAGCTTGCTCTAGAAAAAGTTAAAGATTTAGGAGGTGATGGAGGAGTAATTGTGCTTGATAAAAATGGGGATGTGTCTATGGATTTTAATACTGCTGGAATGTATAGAGCCTACATAAATAATGAAGGGGAATTAACAGTCAAAATATATAACGACTAATTCCTATTTAAAGGATAATAAACTTTTCTCTTTTCAAGATTTCTTAAAATTTTACTTTTAGAATAAAGTAATGGGAAGTAAATATCATTAGCCCAGTCTTCATATAAATTATTATAAAATTTACTTTTTGGATTTCCTGATTGTCCAGGTGAGTTTGTCGCAATGCTATTGTCCCAATCCCCTGTGTTGATTAAAACTCTAAAACTTCCCCCTGAGGATTGATTGTTATTAAAACTAGTTGAACCAGGAGTGAATCCATTTCCTCCTCTAGGATAAGATTTAAAGGAAATTAAGCTATAAATAGAATCATTAACCACTCTTTCTAAAGGGTGTCTTATTTTAACATGTTTATATTCATTTTGTCCATAAACCCAATTATTAGTGTCTTCGCCATAAGTATTAATCATATATTCAACAGCTTGCTTAAAAGAGCTAGCTAAAATTTCATTTCTATCTTTTTCTGAAAAGTCCTCAAGTTTTTCAATTACTCTAGATAACTGCATCCAAATAAAATTTTTAACCTCTTTCGGAATATATCTTCTATTGAATTCATTCCAAATTGTCATCTCCCATGCATTATATAATCCTGCTGCTATTGAATCTTTTGATAGCTTATTATCCCAGTTTGATAAAATCTTAAAGTATTTATCATCATCATTTAAGACATTGGAAAGCATCATAATTAACTTTTCTGATGAAACAGAATGATAATCTACCTGAAGGCTAATCATATCTTCCATGGAAAAATTAGAACTATTTATTAAAACATTATTTATTCTATTACCTCTAAATGGATCTGCCCAATCAAAACCAATAGCATCCCAACGATCATAATCATCCGGAGTAACATTTTGGTTAGAAGTTACTATAAGCTTTTCTTTTGGATTAAATTTATTTGGTTTCTCAATTATAGGTAGATATCCATCCCACTCATAATCACCATTACCCATAACAGGAACCAATCCACTATGAGTATTTCTAATTGGTGCTATACCAACTGCTTGCCAGCCAATATTTCCATCTTTATCAGCCCAAACCATATTTTCTCCAGGGATATTACTGTAGTTACAAGCATCTCTAAATTCTTCCCAGCTTTTCGACTGATCCATCCTTAAAGAGGCAAGATAAGGTGATCCACCAACCTCAAGCCATCCACACTTAACAGCATATGCTTTATTCCTTTTTTCATCAATAAACGTTACTGGTCCATGTATAGAATAATTCAGACTTACTTCTTTTTCTCCCTTCCCTTTAATATTTATCTTTTCTTTAATAACTTCAAATTTTTTCCATTTCCCGTTATATAAATATTCTGAAGGATTGTTGGGATTTAAATTATATACATAAAGATCCTCAGCATCAGTTCTAAAAACAGTCAATCCCCATGCTCCATAACCATTATGTCCTATAGAAATCCCTGGTATTTCAGGTTCACCTCCACCTATTACATTCCAACCTGGTGCAACTAAATGAGCCATATATCTTAAAGAAGGAGCAACTATTGTCCTATGAGGATCGTTAGCTAATAAAGGATATCCATTAAAAGATTTGTCTCCAGATATTGCCCAATTATTACTTCCTATAGAATAATTGTCAAGATTTTTCTCAATCTTTATTTCTGCTATTTGATTATTATCTGATTTATATTTTTCTAAAATATAGTCTCTTTTAAATTCTATTGGTTGTCTATAAGCATTATATAACCTTAGTATATCATTTTCTAAATCTTTTTTAGTAATTCTCTTATCGATCTTTAAGGATGGTTCCTTTGGATGAAACCACATTAAATCTTTTACTTTTTTCTCTCCAATTATCGAAACAGCTCTTCCGATATTAAGTTCATCTTCAATATTACCTAATAGACCTTGATGCCTTGATATTACAACCTCTGGAGTCCATTCCATTGGTTCTATCCCAAGTATCTTAAATTCTAAAGGAAGTTCCAGGTTGTTGTCTTTAATTTCTTTTATATATGCATTTACACCATCAACATATGATGTAATAATTTCATACCCATTTTCATGATAATGATTTAGCTCTTCTTTTATATCACCCCTGAATTTAAACAGCCTCGTTCCTAAATCTCTTTCAAATTCTTCTTCACCAAACATCTCAGAAACAGTTCCTGTTGCTTGTCTTCTCCATATTTCAAATTGAAATAACCTATCTTTCGCAGCTAAGTAACCTTGCATAAAAAAAAGATCATTTTCATTATTTGCATAAATATGATTTATCCCATATTTATCCCTTAGCACTTCAACTTCTTCTTCTAAACCATTAATATTTTGATTGTTTGAACATGAGGCTGAAATAAAGAATATTAGTAGCAATATTTTTTTCATACTTAAATATAAAAAAAAACCCCAAAATGGGGTATTTAATAATAAGATTAAATTTTGTTAATTCCCAGATGAGCTCATTTCAAGCATTAACATTAAATGACGAATTCTTCTTCTTATTCTTATTCTTCTTCTTGGATTTATGAATTAAAGCTTCTAGGGTAAGGTCATAATCTTTTGCTTGTGCCCTTAATGTATCAATCATAACTTCAATTTTTTCAATATCAGTATCTTCAGGAATTGTTATATCAACATTAATTGAATCAGGGAACTGAAGTGAAATACATGAATTAAGTGTTATTAATGCAATAATAATTGGTAGTAATTTTTTCATTTTAAATTGAATTATGTTTTCACTAAGTAATAATAATTTTTTAAATTGTAATATGAAGATACTAGCACCAATAGTTATACTATGTGCTTCAATAGCATTTAATACACTAGCTGCATTAATGATAGCAGGTATTATAGATCATTTTATAGATCCATATATAATATTGGGGATTGGATTACTTTTATTTATATCGACTTTATTTATTATTAAAAGATAACTTAAGATGAGAGACTTTGTAAACTATGGAACTTCTATTGATATTAAAATACTAATACTAGTAGTAGTTGTAATTGTAATTTGGAAATCTATAAAGTGGATAAAGAAAATAAATTAATTGTAAATTAGAGTTTACCTAAAAAAAAAGAATATGAAAAAATTAAAAAACATTTTATTGCTTATTGTAATAATGATATCATCTACTGTATTTTCTCAAGGATTATCTATAGAATCTAACCTTAGTGGTCTTAAATTAAAACTTGGTGAGGAGTTTACTCCTGATTCTTATGCTTTAGATAGAAATGGTAAGAAAATTATGTGTGCAGGTGTAATCTATTATAATAAAAGAGGAGTTTTTAGTAGAGCAGATGCAATAACAGTTGATCGTGAAGAAGGAAAAATAATAGCTAATAAGCCCGGAATCCATGAGGTTGTAGCTTTATGTGTTAGTCAAGATGGACAAAGGTTAAGTAGGACTTTTGATGTAGTTGTTGATTATCCAAAAACTGAAGAAATTAAAATCACATTAGGAGGAGATAAAATATACGCTGAGACATATGTTCCCCTTAATTTTGAAGTAATTGATGAAATGGGGTATAAAAGGGATGACGTCTTATTTAAGCTTAATTCATCTAATAATGTTTTAGAGGTTGATAGTTATAATAATGTAAAAGCTATTAAACCTGGCTCAGCCTCTCTTGAAGCTTCATATGATGGTATTTCTGCAAAAATTAAAATAAATGTTTTAAAAAATCCAGTGTCTAAAATTGAGATTAGTTCTAATATAGATGTTGCAAGAACTGGAGATGTGGTAAAATTTAAAGCTGTCGGCTATGATTCAAGAGGTAGGGAGATTAAAAATCTACCTTTTGAGTATTCTTTTTCAGGAAAAGCAATAGATAAAACTACTACTGCTTCAGGTTTAATAATTGATGACGGAAGATTTGTTGCGGAAATAATAGGAGACTATTTAATTACAACATCTTTAGGTAATATTTCAGCTTCTAAAAGGTTAAAGGTAATTGATAGAGGGGTAGAAAGGGAGATTGTTAAAGTAGGTAAAGGAATAGTAACTGATAAACATACTTCTGATTTCTGGGTATTTGAAGGCGTTGATGGAAGAGATTATGCTGTAACAGGCACATGGGGTGCTGATGGTACATCTTTTTTTTGGGATGTAACTGATCCATCTAATCTTAAAAAGATTGATAGTGTTAAAGTAGATGCAAGAACTGTTAATGATGTTAAGGTCTCTGAAGATGGAAGAATA
>Ga0207963_1000671_pt1 | contig 18186 bp, 8 predicted proteins | sample Knorr_S15_td_NAD_FD_185604 | JGI IMG/M metagenome (GOLD analysis project Ga0207963, IMG submission 185604) | Marine microbial communities from Southern Atlantic Ocean transect - Knorr_S15_td_NADW_ad_2500m_LV_A (SPAdes) (version 2) | ecosystem: Environmental > Aquatic > Marine > Oceanic | place...
TCTGTATGCATCCCACTGTTAGGGTCTTCATAATCAAACTGGTTATTCTCACCACCATGCCACCATTTGGCATAAACTGGTTGAATTAGACTAGATGGATGAACAAAATCAGTATTATCAGGGAGATAATCCAGGATCCCCATCCCGATGTACTGATAGGCCAATAATTGATTCTCTAATTGTCCCTGCATTTCATCAGCATCTGCGCTAGCTGCTTCTGATTTGTAGGGCTGACCTGTGTCATCCCAGTTCGTGCCGACCCAATCATCATCACGCTGGTAAAACATGATATAGTTTTTATAATGATCAGTATTCTCTGGGTCATCTGCTGTAAAGGTATCCGCTTTGGTGTAGAAAAATAAATCATCCTGTGTTTGCTGACGGTTATGACGCCAATCACTCCAGTTCATACCGAATTTATCTGCCCAACCGTGTGCCATGGCGTTCAAACTGAATGAATTCATCAATGTCAGATAGGCAGGATCCAATATTTTTGTACCGATATTTTCAAAGATCAACTCCTGTATTATAATATCATCAAAATTCGGATAACCCCAGGCATAGGCTTTTCTGGTTACTCTGATTCCAGTTTTTGTATCCCATTGACTGATAATTATTTCTTCCGGTGAATTATTATGTGCTGTGTAATGATGATAACGATAATTATGAATTTCAACGGGCTCATTCCCAGTGATAGAATTGTGATAAGTGGAGAAATTACTGCGCTCAAGATTATGATAGGTTGTGTCACCCAATACCACTTCAGGTGAATTGTTAATATTATATGGAGCTGGCTGTACATCATAGGTTACGTTTCTTGGCCCGGAATACGATACCAATGTGTCTCCCTGGTCATCAACTGCAAGAATCCAAACACCCTGTCCTTTCGAGCTTTGTGGTATTGTAACTCGAGGTATTTCAATAACATTTGGTTCTCCGGCCAGGTATGCACTTACATCTATGAAGTATTCAATGAAATCAAGACCGACTCGAGACATATTACCTGGGTAGGTCAGGCTTTCTTGGGAATGACTATCAGATTTGGATCGATTACCACCACCATCCAGGCCATTATTACGATAGCTAGACCACATTTTACCTCTTGTAAGATTTCGTGGCCAGTATCCTTCGGTCATATCCGGTTGAGCAAATAATGTATTAATTAAAATGAACAATGATATAAAAATATATTTCATTGCTAGGATATCACTTCAAGTAACCTCTGGATCAAATTAACAAAATAGGCACCATTGTAGGGTCCGAACCAGTTCATAACGAATGTTTCATATTCTTTTAAATTATACCATTCATCTTTGGTGATATATCCAATATAGCCGCCGTTAAAACTTGTAACCAATACATTAAGATCAAGAGCATTAGCCTTTTCATCAATCGCAGCTGTTAATTCGCCTGAAAAATCACATGGTGTTCCTATAAACGCTATATTTCCAATTCGTAACAGGGATATGTAAGCTGGAGATACTTCTGTTAGTTTTTCAAATATCCATGGTCTCACACGCCAGTTTGCAGTCACCCGTATGTGTGGTTTTCGTAAAGGTACATCAAATCGAATAGTACCACTCTGTTGAACTTTATTTATTGGAATGCTACTTACATTAGCACCTATTAGAGATTTTAGATTGGATGCTAAAAGTGCAATTTTATTGTAGCTCTTTCCACCCTTTGTAACTGGAGAGTGGCTACCTACGGCACCAGCACAAAAGGCAGCAAAATCAACATTTGTGATATTTTCTAACGAGTCCACTAATGCCCCAGGGTAATCTCGGGAATAATTCATTTGGCGATGTGATAATACTGTCGCATGTGCAGCAAATGTGGTGATTAAAGCAACTGCGCCACTTTCTTGTTGAATTTTTACAACCCGCAGCCATGTATCTCGAGAACCCTTTTCACCAACTAGGCGATTGCGGGTAAATGGGCTAGCGTCATAGCGGGCATACCCAACTTTAGCACTCAGCAATTTTGTTTCTGCTTTTTTTATCGTTGTTATAATTGCATTGGCTAGGTCACTTACAATTTCATTTTGATGTTCACCGGCGAATTGGGTGCCAATCCAGCTATCGGCCCAACCGCCAACTGAACAATGGGTGTGGGTAGCGCTCAAGAATATTTGATCCTGACTATAACCAATTTCTGGTAGCAGTATTCGCAGAGCTTCTGTGACCGCAGGCGGTATGATTAATAGGTCTAAAGTGATGATTGCTGATTTGTTGAAACCATTATCAAAAACAAACCCTCTTGCCCAAACTGAATCGTGAACAGTTGATACAAAGGCACCTTTCCTGGCTCCATAGCCTGCCAAGGGAAGGGGGTATTGTGGTGTTATATTTGTCTTGGCCCAACCTGCTTTAAAATATTTACTGTCTTGTAATGTGTAGCTTGAATTCAAGCTATCCAGTTTTTGTTGAGCAAGTTGGTAATATTGGCTTTCACTTAGCGGCGTTTTATCTACCGGAGCGATCATTGCAATCAAGCAAAAAATAATTCCTAGACCAAGAGCCATTAAAAGCCGGCGTAAGAATTTCATTAATTATTAATTTGATTGATAATAATTATTGATTTCACCTTTTTATTATACCCATCTTTTTCATTACCATTAACAAACTATCCGGATAATCAGTAATAATTCCATCAACACCTTGTAGAATTACTTTTTCCATTGTCTTGGTGCGGTTAATTGTCCAGGGGATAACAGGAAAACCATTATTTTTTAATTCGTTCACAGTATTACCCAGAAAAAGGGAATCTTCTGGCATGATCAATCTCCAGGATGGGGAAAAAATATCAACGTAATTTTCTGCTTTCTTCAACATGGTGAGTGCTGTGCTTCCACTATTTTCAAAATGAATTCCATTAAGCCATGGCGACGGAACAGAATCATTTATAGACTTAAAAGTAGATTGCCCCAAAAGTGCAGCCGTTTTTATATAAGGTGCTTGAATTTTTACAGATTCAAGAACTTGCCAATCAAAAGATTGTATATTTACTTTATTAGCAGCACTGTTATGATTTATCACTTGCACTACAGCTTTAACAAATACATCAATAGGTGCAGTTAATTGAAATTCCGGGCTGATCTTTAACTCGATGTTTAACCAAATGTTTTTTTCTGGATATTCAGCTAATAAATCGAATACCTCTTGCAGTATCGGAATTTTTTCACCTGGAATATTTTTTCTGGGAGGCTGAGGAAAGCGCAACACATCTGGATTTAGGGAACCACAATCAAACGTTTTTATTTCTTTTAAAGTAAGATTAGAAATTAAGGGACCATAACCAAGCATATCTGTTGCAATGGAATCTCCATTAGCGTCCAGACACAAATTTTGGTTTATGTAGGGGTCATGGTAGACAATGAGTCCCAGGTCTTTCGAAAGGTTCAAATCAAGTTCCAGTGTTGTTACACCCATTTCAATTGTTTTGCGAAACCCAACTAATGTGTTCTCAGGGAAAAGGCCCCTGGCGCCGCGATGTCCCTGGATGTCAAGGGTTGGCGGGTAAAATAACCAGCATGATAACAGGACGCTGACCATCCATACTAATAGAATTTGACTTATTACCTTTTGGAAAAGTTTTAACATCGGTTAAGATCTGAGCTATCCCTGACTGGATCCATCAGGAATAAATAATGATATTGATCATGATTGGTCTAGAATGATCCGCCGATTGAAAAACGCAAGGGCGGATCAAAGTATTTAACAAAATTTGAGTAAGCCACATCAATAATAATTTGGCGGCTACCTACGCCGAATTTTAGCCCGGCACCAACTGTCCAATCCTCCGTATCGTAGAAGAATTTATATCCGCTTCTTACAGCCACCAGATCAGCGATCCAGATTTCGGTTCCTATATGATATCGGTCACGGTAATCTGTAGCGAAAGCGCTCTCGGCTGAAACCAACCATTGGAAAGCACTACCTTGTTTTCCAATAAGGCTCATGGCAGTATTGATATTGAAGTAAAGAGGGAGCTTAAATTTATCGGATAGAAACTTAGCTTCCGGACCAAAATTTTTCATGATCATAGCCAGCGTTAAATCCCGAAAACCAGTTCGGTAATATGTGGAAAAATCTGCAGTAATAGCTTTTGCTTTATCGATGTCAATTGTTTCTTCAACATATTGGGCCTTAAATCCAAAAGATAAATTATCGGTTAATCGAAGTGCGTAAGCAAGAGCGAGGGCAATATCGCCAGCTTGGATATAGCGGCCAGTTCCTTCCGGCTCCAACACAGTTGTTTCTTCAAAATCTTCCGTATCAAATTTTATGAAACTAAGGCCTAGATTTCCTCTCCGTCCTAATGGCATGGCAACCGCTCCAGAAATTATACTCGAGTTGACAATCCAATCGGTATGGTTAAAACTGAAATTAAAGCTTTCAATATTAGTCAACCCGGCAGGATTATAAAAAATCGTAGTAACATCATTAGCTACCGCAGTGAACGCATCGCCCATACCTGCTGCACGAGCTGATGGACTAATCTTTAGGAATCCAAAACCAGATTTTCCCACACGTTTGAATTCATTTTGCCCAAACACCGATGCTGTAATAAATAGCAGAGCGATAATTAATCTGGTTATTCTTATCATGTTCCTATTTTACAACTGCCAATGTACCTTTCTGTATTTTTCCAGTACTAGCTGGATCAAGAGATTCCACAACCCAGAAATAAATACCACTTACAACTCTACCTGAAAATGTTATTGTGCTTTGTCGCCAGGCAGTTTCCGCAGCTGTATTTTTTTGGTGTTCAGATTCGTAAACCATATCTCCTGATGCGGAATAAATTCTGATCATACAGTGTTTTGGTAAATTAATGAATCGTATCTTGTAAGGATCTGCTACATCAGGGTACATATGCAATGGGTCACTGAAATCTAGGCGGTATGGATTTGGAACGATCCTGATCTGCTCTCCCATTTCATCATAAATCTGCCCCGCAGGCTGAAATGGAGTCACAGCAATCATATTTTTCTGTTCAGGTGCTGCATAACCGCTTTCTAATGATGGTATTGAACCATGATCATTTCCAAATATATCAATCCAGCTGTCATGTCCGGTGTCATAGGTACGTACATTGTAATAGTAATTATATCCGGCGAAGGATTCGCTATCAGTAAAAGTATATTTCCCGGTGTTTTGATCGTAGTAATTCACATCCTCAAGAGGAATGTCAGCAACTAGTTCCCAGGGCCCGTAATGCCAATCAAAGGATGGGGGCCAGGCTCGATAGACTCGGTACCCAGCCACATCTGAAGCTTCCGCGCCAGTGTAATCAGGATCAGTTGCATCGTCACCATCATCATCCCAGGTAATAACCATTTGTCCTAAAGAACTATTATTAAAGTTAACCTTAACATCAGGTGGTGGATCGGGTAAATCAAAGCCCATATTATATGCAAATTGTGCCTGTGTAAAATTTCGTATAATAGAATGTTCTCCATCTTTTAGTTGATCTTTAGCACCTTGTGTTTTTGACCAGGTGAGTTCATCCAGATTGTGCCAATCAGCACCGGAACCGGCAGCAAAAGCGATCACAACCTTACCTTTTTCTCCTGGATTTAATGTGTAGGGACCGAACGCTAGCGAGTGTGTAACCAACATGGATGAGTCAGGATTATCGGTGTTACTCTCTGCAGATGTGCCCAAAACCATACGGTACATTTCTGCATCTGTTTGGCGCCTGTAAGTAGGTTCTTCATAATCTTCCTGATTTGAGTCCCCATTTTTCCACCACCTAAAATTAAATGGTTGTTCTGCAGTTTCAGGACTAGCATAATTTTCATCGGGATCATTTATAAATGGTGGTTGAACATCCAGTGGTCCAAAACCAATATACTGGTAGCCCATTAATTGACCTTCGACCTGACCCTGGTACTCGTTATAATTTGTCAATTGTGCGAACGTGGATTCAAACGGTTGTCCCGTGTCATCGTATGATGTACCAATCCAGTCATCGTCTCTCTGATAGCAGAATACCAGATTACTGTATTCCGCAGTACTTTCCGGATTATCGGCTGTATAATTTGTTGCTTTTGTGTAATAAAACCAGTCATCCTGTGCTGATTCACGATTCACGCGCCAATCACTCCAGCTCATACCATTGCCTCGGGCCCATTGATGAGCACCACTAGCAACACTAAAACTATTCATGAACGTAATAAAAGTTTCTGTTAAAACCTTCGAGCCGGTGTTTTCAAAAATTATTTCCTCAATAATAATGTCGTCAAAATCTTGATAGCTCCAGGCGTAGGCTTTTCGTGTTACAGCGAGACCCAGTTTATTTTCCCATTGGCTAAGGATGATCTCCTCCGGAAATTCATCATTTATTATATAATCGCCGTGGCGATAATTATGGATTTCGACCGGCTCATTTCCGCTGATATCATTGTGGTAAGGGGAATAATTTGAGCGCTCAAAATTTGCGCCGGTCGAATCACCAAGACTGGCCTCAATTGAACTAGAAACAGGATATCTTTTTGCAACAACATCATTGGTAACATCTCGTGGCCCTGAGTATGAAACTAACGTATCGGCGCCATCCCCAATACCAAGAAACCATAAACCGACACCGCGGGCATTTTGCGGATTACAGACACGAGCCACATCTAATATATTAGGAGCCTCGGCTAATACGGCCGCAATATCCAGCCAGTATGCCATAAAATCCTGTGCCCGGCCGGCGTTGCCAGGGTATTCTAGTGTGGTTTGATCATGGCTTTGATAGCGTGGTGTGTTTCCGCCACCTTGGAGACCGTTATTTCGGAATGTGCCCCAAAGTTTTCCTCGAGTTAGCAACCGTGGCGCAAACCCGCTCACCGGATCTGCCTGTGCGTAAAGAATTGAACTGGCAGTGGGAATGCCCAAGATCAAAAGGAATGCCAAAATGAATTTTTTTTCTTTTTTATGACCCTGCAAATAATTAACCAACAGTTAAAATGATGTTCTAATGCCAATCTGGATTTCACGGGGCGACCCGTGGTAACGGGAATTGGCATAAAAATCACCATAATCCTGGTATTGTTTATTATCCGGCCTTGGTGCTTCCATACCCCAACGGATGAATTCACCAGGCCCATAAATAGAACTGAAACCGCCGTCACCGCGCACATCGCGCTGGTTAAATAAATTGGAAACTTGAATATATAGTGTGGTTCTGGCAGTATTTTTCTGGAGGATTACCTTTTCAAAAGATAGATCGGTACGAGTTGTCAATGGTCCATTACGCCATTCCGAGGCCCCGCCAATTGGTGAGTATTCAAATGGAGTTCCCGTGGACATACGATAAACAATGTTAGTTGTGATATTACCAAATAATCCCATAGGCCCGAATTTGTCTGGTGTGGCAATAAATATCTGGACTTTACCATAATTCCTGATATCTGCGTCTGGTTTAGGTTCTTCTTCGGTACCGCCCCAAAATTCGACCCAATGCAGGCCAGTGTTCCCAGCATCATGTATCTCCATTCCTAGTGCTCTCAATGAATCAAGAAATGTGTTTGCTTTATTGGCGAATGAATTTGCTAGAAATACAGGAACCAGCGGACGGGGTGTCTCGGAACCGTCATCATTGGAATTATACATCATCCAGAATTTCCCACCTGCTACAAAAGCAGAATCTGGTATCCAGAACTGGCTGCCTACTCCAGCTTCACCCTTTACTGCCCATTGTATATTATAGGCAATATTGAAGCCGATATAATTGTTAAAATTCTTTTTGAGTGAAAATTCAAATCCCTGGATATCTTCATGAATACCATTACCAGCCATGTGGGTGAATTGGAAATCAAACATTTGTTTGGCGGGGTCCCACCAGTTTAATTGCACTGTTCCTGGACTAGATACCTGGTTGCTTGAACTTTTATAAAAAGTGGATAAGGCCAAAATATAATCGGAGTAAAAATTCCAATCAAAACCAAGCTCAAAACTGATAGTCTTTTCATAGGTGAGGCGCGGGTTGCCGAAAAAGCTCTCTTCTAGTGTATTATATAACTCTGTATCATCATTTAGATTATTACTGTTTATGTCTGTATCACGAGTTCCATCATTGACCCAACGTTCGCCATACATGGTATAAAAACTGGCTAATTGGTAAATATGTCCGTAGAAAAAATGGATCATGGAACGATCGGTGATTGGGTGTGCTACACCAATCCGGGGACTCCAGGCAGTAATTGGTTTCGTTTTTTCAAGTAGTCCGAATGATTCTAATGAATCGTAGTTAAAGCGGGTAAAAGTATCAAAGTAATAATCTGAGGCAGCTATAGCCGTTGTGAGTGGGTGCTTTACGGTAGGGTCAAAATGATCCATACGAATACCAGCATTAACCACCAGTCCTCTGTATTCCATTTTATCTTGAATGTACCAGGCAAACTGTTTTGGCCGTACAGGGTTTCCTGTGCGGTGATGATACCCAATGTAATGTAGTTGTCGGCTGTTTAGTACATCAGAATAGTTTCGAGCCCAAACACTGTAATCTATATAATCAATACCAGTTTTTAAGAGATTATTTTTATTGAATTGACTGGTAAAATCGAACTTTACCTGGAAACGGGCTCGTTCCCCTTCGTTGAAGGCATAGACATCTCGAGGCAGATTAAACCAGCCATCCTCATCCTTTCTTATATCCATTGTTGAATCAGGGAAATCTTCAGGTGTTTGGGTATTAACAGAATTTGAAACCCGTAATTCGTAATAAGTTCTTTCTGAAAGCATATGGCTGATGGCCATGTAACTCATTTGATTAGTATTAATGATCTTTCCGGAAGAAGCGTTGTCCATTGGTAAGAAGATGTTTTTTCCGTCATCTCCCATTCCTTTAATTCCACCAACTCCGGCCACAGAGAGGTAATTCCAGTTTTGTGAATATACTCCACCGAATTTCAAAGATATTTTTGGATGAAGGTTAAGAGATAATTTCCAGGTACCTTCGAAATTATCTGCAGAGTGGGACAATGGACTAATGCTATTTACAGCATTATTATTGGTTCGACCGCCCAGGAAAAATGATACACCCTTCATCAAAGGGCCGGTTATATTCCCTTGGATAGCGTAACCGGCATACTTTGTATAATCGAATTTTTGGTGTACTAATTTACCCGTTGTGCTATCAATTTCATTTACCCATTCCGGATTATCCCATTTCATATGCCCCTTATGGATAGCAGCATCATAATAATTGGGACCCCAATGGTTGGACCCACCCAGTTCGTTCGTATATTCAAAATTACCGTGAAAGGAATCTGTACCTTCTTTTGTAACAATGTTAATGACTCCAGCTTGAGCATTACCGTATTCTGCACTGAGACCACCAGTAATGATTGAGATGGATTCGATATCGTATTTGCCTACGCCAGTAAAATTGTTCAAAGTAAGCCCATCGTTGCTGGTCATTTTTACTCCATCCACATAGTACACAACATCGGCGGCAATTGAATTCATATCGCCACCCCGGATCATGCCTTGACCATTCACATCCATTCCTGGTTCAAGAGATATAATATCGGCCACTGATTTTACCATTACCGAACGTTCAATATCATCCGATGTTACAATATATTCACTGTAGGTTCGATCCACCTCGACTTTGGGTTTCTCAGCTGTTACCTTGACCTCTTCCATACCGATAGCTTCTTCAGATAAAGCAAAGTTTACTTCCGTTGTGCGGTCGGAATTCACAGTAACATCTGTTTTTGTAACACCTTTGAAGCCAATCATTTGAGCAGTGAGATTGTATTTTCCAGGGGGAATGTTCAAGATTATGTAAAATCCATTTGCATCTGCTGCCGCACCACGATTGGTGCCAGCCAGCATGATATTTGCACCGGGTAGGGACTGACCGTTCTGGTCACTGACAGTACCCTGGATCTTACCAGTTACACCAGCATAGACCAAGGTTGATCCTGCGAGTAGTATGGATGCTAGGGCATTTTTAAATATTTCGGTCTATCCTATCCGCGTTTATACAATTGATGAGCGTAAAAAAAGAGACCGTCGGATTTCCGACGGTCTCTTTAGAATGTCTATTTAACGAGCAATAATTTTCTAGTCTGGGTAAAATTTCCGGATTCCAGACGATAAAAATACACACCTGTTGGCATGTTTGCCGCATTCCAGCTCACGGTATGACCACCGGCTGAAACAACACCGTCAACCAAGTTAGCTACTGCTTCACCCATAATGTTGAAAACAGTCAATTTCGCATCAGCTGTTCCTGGAATATTGAAACGAATATGGGTAATAGGATTGAAAGGGTTGGGATAGTTCTGACCCAGTTCATACTTGGATGCAATAGGGGCTTCATCAGAAATGCCTAAACCGGTTGGTGCTTCATTATACCATATTTCCTCAATTTGAACGGCTGATGAATCTGGATCATCTGTTACTCCAACAAGGACTAAAGAATTAAGATGGGGTGTAGTTGGACTAACATTAGGTGTTGTGAAAGTATAGGTTGCCGTATCTGCTGGGGCTGTGCTATCGGCAAACGCCCAGACGGATACTGTATCACCGCTTACGACTATTTTTTCCCAAAACCATGAATCATATCCAACTGCAGGATGTGGAACGCCAGCTGCTTGACCTGTCTGAAAGTAGAACTCACCAATACTACCAATAGGTGAAGATACAACCGTATATACGTTCAGGTTGGTTAAAAATACAGTATCTGTTGCTACAGTTACATGGAATTGATCTCCACTCGAAGGAGTACCAGTTGTAGTAAATCTAACTTTCACATACATAGTTACCGATTCAGGAGTTATTTCTGCATTGGTATCTACGGAAGGATCAATTTGAATCCAGCTAGTAATAGTACCTTGCCCTAAAAGATCATCAGCACCAACTAATGTTAAATATCCAGAATCAACTTCAGCAGTCCCCCAGCCCCACCAAAACCAAGTCATATCACTGGTAAACTTATATGCTGCATTTGGCGTTGCTGCAGTTTCAAAAGTCTCGTGCCAGCCAGCATTTACACTGCTTATGCTTAAGGCCAGGACCAGACTAGCTATTATCGTTTTATTCATCTTCTTGTTCTCCCTTGGCTTATGTTTTACTAGTAATTATAATTAAACCCGATTCCAATTGTCAAAAATTGCAATGGCATAACTTCTTTTAATCCCCAATCTTCGAATGAACGCAGGTAACCAATTGCAGCATTGTAAGATAAGTCTAGAGCCAGACTTAAATTTTGCCCAAGGGGTGATTCGAAGCCAATCCCGATATTGGCACCCCAGGCAACCCGGCGATCCGTAATAGGATCAAGTAGGAATTCTGTATCCAGTGGTTTTTTTGATTGCCCGGGGTAGATCATTCCGCTTACCTGATGCGTATAATTGTATAATCCCAATCCGTATGATGCAAATGGTTGCAACATTTTGCCGGCGAAAGAACGAGTTTTGTTTGGAAAATATTTACGTGTTTTTACAATAAAGTCATTCCAATTCATATTGGCATTTGCTGCAGGACTCTTATAATTATTGTAATCAACGACCCATCTGAATTCCTTTTCTGCTATCGATCCACCGCTGTAATTCTGATAATGAAACTCCATGACGACCTTAGTAATCTCATCAGTATTGATAACATATTGTAATCCAATAACTGGTGCAGCACCATACCAATCGTTAAGACCGGATACAGGCAGGCCGGTTCCAGCTAAAAAGGCAATACTATTTTGGGCGGAAAGTGGTTGTGCTATTGAAAAGGAAAATGCAATAAGAATGGATAATTGTAAGGATTGATTTCTTTTAGTGTGCTTTGATTTGAATCCCAAACTATTTACACCTTATGTTAGCTACAGTTCAATGTAAGGTGCTATTATCTAAGAATCAAGCTCTGCTGATTTATTAAAAAAATTCGGTAAGATTGCTTATTTCAACAGGATCATTTTTTGGGTTAATACTGTTTTAGCTGCTTCAAGTTTGATAAAATAAACGCCTGAAGCAGCACTGCGACCGGACCAATGTAATGTATGAAAACCTGGTTCGTGAAATTGGGATGTTAGCGTTTCCACATGGCGACCATTGATGTCAAAAATTTCCAACTGTACAAATGTTTCTTCTGGTACAGCATAGGGGATAATGGTTGTATTATTAAAGGGGTTCGGATAGTTTTGCATTAATCGAAATTCAGTAGGGATCACCAGGGCGATTTTCTGTGTTCCAGCAGCGATCAGGGATTGGTCTTCCGCGAAGAATTTATATATTACTGTTGCGTCTGCCGGTTCATTAATTTCTGATTTGATCGAAATCACCCGGGCATCATCATCCGGATCAACCAACCCAAATTCAAGGAGTATCTCACCATTCTCAATTATTTCTCGTTTCATGGTCAGATTATTATTACCAAAGCCAGTATGGTGCAGATCAACCTTCCCTTGCAGCGGATTGTATCGTAAATAAACCTGTCCCGCAATAGCTTCCGTTGGTACATCAACCACAAGTTTATCCCAATTCATGGCAATACCAATAGGTGGCGAAGCTGGCGGTTCTAATCCGAATCTGTCCACTGACCAAGACCACATGCGGATAAAGGTCATACCATCATCTAAATCATATTTATCATCTAGGTTCGGTACAAGATGGGGGAAGGTACCACTTGTTGGACCCAAGCCCCAGACCAGTGGTTGGGAATCAGCCATCCAGAATGAGACAAACTGTGCCAAATCCTCAACATTGACTCTGTAATCAATGTTATAATCACCTAGAGGTGGCGTATAATATGTATAATAAAAATTCACTGCTTCCAATCCTGCACTATCTGTAAGATTGGAAATAGATAAGGTAATTGTGTCAAGGCTTGCCAGGGGAGGATCCAAACTTAATTTAAAGCTAGTTGCTGTAGTAGTGTCTGAATAGGTTAAATAATTGTAGTGCCTTGCTGAAATGGAATAGCTAAATGATTGAATTGGCTCTGAAAAAGTAATGTTTATGGGCGACCCAATACTAGAAATTATGGAAGAGCCATGGGCTATGGATACAGAATCAACCGTGGGGACCAATTGATCATTTAATCGCAGGGTGTCAGTATTCAGATCCACTTCCCAACTATTACGGCTGAACTCCAAGGCATTACCGTTTGCATCAAATACAGAATTAGTGTCTGTTCTTATATAGAAACTTTCATGCCCGCTCGGCGTACCCTGAAATTCCAAATAACAGTGCAATGTATCTTCACCGCCGACAACTGGTAATTGTAAGGAGTTCATTATATAATCAACTTCCGCATCTGTGGCATTACCACCATTTGACATAAACTCAACGAGAAAATCACTTGGCTCTACCGGAATAGTGGCGATGGAGTTACCATAAACACCTTCTGTCAGTGTAATAATAACATAGGAATTATCATTAGGAATATCAGCTGTCGGCAAATTTATCTTTGGTGGGAGCCTATCCGGCAATAACACTTTTCCACTGGTACTTGTTCGTAGCATGGGATTTGCTGAACCATCATAAATTGAAGCTGGTGAATTGGGACTGATCTCGACTTCTTCAACACCACTGGGTAGAACACCAAATAGACTAAAATGAATCCTGATTGTTGAATCTCCACCACTTGGATCTAGGAGATTATCATTTACATCTCTAATTTTTGTTATTATAGCATTGGTAGCATTCCCACCATTATTATAAAATTCTAAGTGAAAATCAGATATTTCAACCTTACTTATACCTTCATTATTTAAAGTGTCTGTATAGATCTTTTCATTGGTTTGAATAACCAATATTGTATCACTTGGTAGTGTTGTATTAGGGTATATGTAGGGTGGAAATCTATCATTCAGCAAGAATGTACGCGAAGATTCGCTAATTATTAATGCATTACCAATTTCATTAATTATTGATAAATCAGTCAAAGGACGTATCTTAATTGTTTCCACACCACTAGCAGGAGGATTCATTAAATTGATTACCAATCTTATTGTATCTTCTCCAGTTGTTAAAAGATTGTTATTAACGTCTGTAATACTGGAAATTATTGCATCTTCAGCGTTACCACTGTCACCTTGAACAAATTCATCGATAATAAAATCACTGCTACTAAGTGGTTCATTTGACAAATTAAAAATTTCTTCGCTCAAAATTAATTGAACATAACTATTTTCATCGCTTAGTGTAGAATCTAAGATTCGCGGAAAAGAATTTAGAAAGTCTGTACTGGTAGCAACGGTGCCCATGTAATTATCACTAAAATCTTTAATAGAAATATTATCTAGTGGTTTAACCTCAATACTTTCAGTACCGCTGGGAATACCAAATACTGTTAGATAGACACGAATTTGAGTTTCCCCTCCTGTTAAGGGATTGCCGTTTGATTTTCTTAGAGAATCAATCTGTACATCTGTAGCACCAGGATCATTCCCTGGTTGAAAATTCAGGTCACCAAAAACCCCAGGCCCAATGGGGTCAGTGTTTGAATCGTAGATACCTTCAGAAAAATACAGGTTGGCATATTCGTTACTATTGATAATTTGTAAACTATCAATACCTGGTGGTAATTTGTCATGCAGTGTTAGACTATCTGTACTTGCGCCGCTATCCATGGGATTACCATTGCGATCATAGATAGATGTCCCATCTTTAACCTTAACCAATATCTGTTCATCACCGCTGGCCAACTGGCCGGGCGGGTAAAGGCCAAGATAGATTTTAATTATTTTTTCCCCACCTTCTAATGGATTTCCATCTTCCTTTGTTAGTGAATTTATAGACGCACCCGTAACCTCACCGCCCATATTAATATTCTGGGTGAATCCCAGTTCAAAATCTTGCACTATTACAGGATCATCGTGGTCCTCATCCGTCCAAAGGCTTTCACTTGCAAAAAATAAAATAAACTCATTTGTGTTGTTAATAGATGCGGAGTCAATGGTAGGTAACAGCTTGTCCTTGAGTGTAAATAAAAGGGTGTCTGTACTATCTAAGGGATTACTGATCGAATTAACAATGGATGTGCCACTTAACGGGCCTATCTCAATGGTTTCCTCACCATTGGGTATACCGGTAATATTTAAATAGACACGGATGGTATCTTCCCCGGTATTGAGTACAATATCATTAGTATTTGTTATGCTATCTATAGTCGCAGCTGTAGCATTGCCGCCGGCGCCTTGTTGAAAATCGAGACCGCTGAAATCACTACTAGTCAGTGCAGCGCCCGATGAATTGAACACTGTGTCACTGAAAACGATTTGTGCGAACGCGTTATTCTCATCCAGATTATCTACTGATTCAGGTTTTATCCATGGGTATTTATTTAAATACAGAGTACCACTGCTATCAGTTAAAAAATTCGGGGGGGTTCCTCGATCTTTAATTTTGTTCAAATTTGGTGGTATTATAATTGTCTCGGTTCCGCTGGGTAGACCGGTTACATCCAAATTAATTCGGATCGTATCTTCCCCACCTACTAATGGACTTCCATCATTTTTTGTAACATCGGTTATAGAAACATTGGTTGCATTACCTCCAACGCCAGGGTTAAAGATAACATTATTGAAATGGGCAGGATCTATAGTAACTCCTGAATCTGCACTATAAACACTTTCATTAAAAATTATTTCGACAAATGCATTGCTAGTATCAATTGTAGAATTTTCAACATAAGGGGCAATTAAGTCATTCAGAAATATTGGACCAGTTGTTACTGTTGTTAGCATTTGATTACCATATTGATCAAAAATAGTTGAATTTTGAACGGTGATTTCTACTGTTTCATCACCGCTTGCTACAGTGTCAACATCAAAATAAAATCGAATATCATGCTCACCACCTTGGAGATCGCCCGTAAATACTTTACTTATTGATAGAAGTGAATCACCCCCAACAGGTACAATATTAGCTGTGCCGCCATTATTTTCGTTTTGTTCAAAATACAATTGAAATTCTGTTTTTTGAACCGCCCCTGTTCCATTGTCGCTTTGAAATAAACCTTCACTGAAGTTGATTATCATATTTTTAGTATCATAGATGTAGGCCGAGTCAATACCTGGGGATAGGTTATCAACGGTGATCCTTTTAGGATTATTTCCAGCCCTGGCATTTCCAGCCTGATCCAGAATCCTGGATCCTATGATGTGTGTTGATGAATCTATAATACCCGTTACAGCTTCATATTCCACATCCATTGCAGTTACCATTCGTTGTCCAGCTATGATATCTGCTTGTGTTAGGATACTTAAATTCCCAATGTTCAACGGCTGATTACCAAGTGTACTGTCAGTTAACTGTGCATATGCCCCAACCAATTGATCAAAAGCCAAACTGTCCTCTTTAAAATCAATTGGTGAATCATTTGTATCCCAGAGAGAAGCACTAGGAATTGCACCATTGTTGCTGTTAATTGAAGCATCATTTACTGTGGTAGCGGTTCCTTCATCAAAACGCCAGTATCCAATAAGGCCGTCTTCCTCACCAGTTAATGATTGATTCATATACCCTTGGATCTCGGTTTGAGTACGCGCCACTTCCCAGATTCTAACTTCATCTATTTTCCCATCGAAAAAGCCTTCATCGGAACCAAATACAAATTTACCAATCAAAACATCAGTACTTGCAGAGTATTGTATACTCCCTGAAGCTGTTTTTGGTTCTATTTCTGTCATTATTCCGTTACGGTACGTTTTTAGGTGTGTGCCGTCATAGGTGGCAGCCAAGTGGGACCATTCACCCGTTTGAACAGCTGCCACCGGCCACTCGTTTCCTGTTGCATCAATCCACTCGTTCGGAGCTGGAGTGTTCGTACGGAGAAAAAAATGCCATCCTGAGCCAAAATAAAACCATCCATACCCCTTCCATTGACTACTATCTCCTGATAGATCAGCATATGAAAGGAATCCGTCATAATTTTGATAGGTAGAATCGGGTTTTATCCATGCTTCAACAGTAAGATGATCAGTTACAGGTTGAAGTGGATTGCCTGATACATCTATTGTTACAAACTCATCTGTACCAGTACTAAGAGATGTTCCGCTGCTGTAAAGGAATTTTACTATAGCTGTGTCTGGCGGGATATTTACTAACATTCGTAATGAATCATCATTACTGTACCAAATAGTGTCTGTTTCTAACGCTTCAAATGTATTTACTGCACCTAGTTCGAATTCACCAGGACCCGTGCGATCAATAACTACAAGTGAATTATCAGTAGTTACTGTTTTGGGATTTCCATCAACTGGTATTAGGGTACCACCAGCATTATATTCTGCGATAAACATGGTAACAAATGAAACAGGGCCGTCTTCATCATTATTTTGCACCACATAAATTGCTTGCCATGCATTACCGCTTATATTTGTTATATTTTCCTGTATTAATAAACTGTCGGCAATAATGGCACTCGTCCCAATAAGTGGTGTATCAGCAGTGAATTTAAGTGTGATCGTATCACCAGTAACTGCTAGAGTAGAATCAAGGGGATTATTAGATCTAATAGATACAAATGTGAGTTGTGGAATTGGAGTAACAGTAACGTTATCAATATCCCAAGAGTTAATATTCCAAGAGTTTTCTCCATAAGCACGGAACCCCAATTGAATGGAATCTGTAACATTTGCTATATAACTATCAGTGCGAAGTGGAAAATTCACATTAATACCTGCAGATACTTCATAGCCAAGCACTTGTTGCCAATTTTGCCCGGGAGTTCGAAACTCGATTAACAAGCCCTCAGTTCCGCCAACTTCATAAAAATCAAGTTCCATATCATAAAATACTTTTACTTGTTCAGCGGCGCCTACGTATATAGTTGGACTTGTCATTAGAAATTCATAGAAAGTAAATGAAGGTTGCCAATAGAAATATGCCGCTGGATGAGGATTACCAATGATATGTCCAGCAAACCCTAATGTTCCAGCTCTCCAGGTGATTTCGTTGTCCGGGCCCCCAACAAATACGCCCTCATCTGATGTGGGGAATGTCCATCCAGCTGGCAATGGACCAGAGCACCCCTGAAAAACACTATCACAAACGCTTTCACTGAAGTCTTCAAAAAAGGGCAGTGTAAATTGCGAAAATGCTGTTACAGGAATAATAAATAATAAAAAAATTATTAAAGGGGATGAACTTCTCATCTAATAATTCAGTGTTCTACCAGTACTATCATAAACCGAAGTTGAAATATAATTATGTACCGGGTGGTGGGTTAATTTTCCAAAAATTCA
>Ga0207963_1000676_pt1 | contig 18128 bp, 19 predicted proteins | sample Knorr_S15_td_NAD_FD_185604 | JGI IMG/M metagenome (GOLD analysis project Ga0207963, IMG submission 185604) | Marine microbial communities from Southern Atlantic Ocean transect - Knorr_S15_td_NADW_ad_2500m_LV_A (SPAdes) (version 2) | ecosystem: Environmental > Aquatic > Marine > Oceanic | place...
TTGATCCCACACTCTTTCCCCGAGGTAGTCCAGCAGGTCTTCCTTGCCACTGAACCGAGCATAGAAGGAGCCAACCGACGAATTCGCGCGGTCAACCACGGACTGGACCGTGAGGGCTGTATAGCCCTGCTCCTCAAGAATCTCCAAAGCCGCTTGAACGATGCGCTCAAGAGTGCGTCTAGAGCGTGATTGTTTGGGGGGATTATGATATTTGTTAACCGACACGTTGCTAACTCACGACATAAACTAGAATATATATTCTATATAATCTGTCGTCGAGCAGTCCGCAAACCCTTAGCTACTAAGAACTAGAGGCTTTTGCCATATTCGGGCTCGCGCCCTCTAGCTATCTGGCAGTATAGATCACTCTCCCATCTAGATCGTCTGGCGTTGTTACTATGCCGGCTAAATGTGCCAACGTCGGGGCAATATCCGTGGTATAGGCCGGTGCATCTGATACTCCCGCATCAATACCCTTGCCATAGAAAATCACGGGGACGTGTCGATCGTACCAGTAGGGTGTTCCATGACTAGTCCCATTGGCACCGTATAGCAGCTCACCTTCCCCATAGCGGGTCTCGACACCATACCGAGACAGAGCACCATGTCCTCGCCCGGGATAGTGGGAGTTACTGAAAAGTATGGCGAACGAGTCAGCTGGCTCGCCGAGCGTTAGTTCCCGATGGGTATACGCCTTCGCCACAGTTCCTTCCGCCTCGAGCTGTCTAGCAAGTCGCTCTGCAATGTCTTCTGGAGACCCCCCCTCCGCTAAGGCAGCCCGCAGAGCGCTAGAACGCTCACGGGCCTTCTCTCGGGCATTTATCCGACGAGCTGATGTATTTCCCTGTTCTTGTGCGTATTCCGGCATCGTAGCAACACCGTGGTCTGCCGAAAGAGCGACAACCCACTCGCCTTCTCCTACGCTCGTATCAAGATAGTCAAAGAACTCACCGAGGACGCGGTCTAGGTGTATAAGGTTTGAGAGTTGCTCCTGACTGAGTGGCCCAAACAGATGCCCTATGTAGTCCGTGGATGACAACCCGAGAGCAAGGAAGTCGGCACTTCCTCGTTGTCCTAGCGCAAGCTCTTCCATGGCTATCGTGGCCAATGCTAAAACAGCTTCATCAGACTTTGGCGAGTCGAAAGCCCACTCATTGTGGACCTCTTCCTCGACGGAGCTTATGTGTGGGAAGGTAGAGTTCCCCCGCCGTTCATAGGTAGCAAAGTCGGGGCGAGCGAGGGGCTGGATTCCTACCGGGACCCCGCTCTCCCAAATGGTATCAGCCAAGAGAACTGGCATAACCTCTTCGTTGAAGCGCTGTACCCAATCAGGATATGCTTGAGCGTAATACTGTGAAGTGACGAAGCGACCTTCCTCGTGGAGCAACCAATAAACATGGGAGTTCGTCTTCCCGGCTAGAGTGATGGCCGAGCGGTCCTTCGCAGATAGTGACACTGTCAAAGCATTATCATCCGCCTCGCGCATCCAATCAGCCAACCCACCCCGCAACAAGTTCTTCGGGGATCTCCCGGGAATCCCGTCTGGGTCTTCAAAACCTAGGATTGGGCTCTCGTCGTCAGCTACACAATAGGTTTGTCGCCAATCCTCACCTGTCCGTTGGGACCAGGTGTTGGCTACGATCCCGGAACGAGATGGAGGGACGCCTGTGGAAATCGAAGCATGTCCTGCAGCAGTATGGGTCACTGCGAAAGGATGCGATGCGTTCGTATACCGGTACCCGTCATCAAGTAAGCGCCGGAAGCCACCTGAGAAGGCTTCGTCGTACTGGTCAAGCATGTCGCCACGCAGTTGGTCCACAACAATCACGACAACCAGCGAGGGGTCCTCCATTGCCTGGGTACAGGCTTGGCCGGCAACCAATACCGCGCCGAGCATGATACTCCCCGCAATATTGGGAATCCTGCGGTTTGGCTTCTTCATTCTTTCCTTCTAGGCGCAGGAGAGACAGTGGGGTAAGTGTATACCTCTAGATTTCAGCCGCCATACCCTACGCCCTCACCTGATGGCCTTAACATTGGCTCCACCCGATATTCATTAGCACGCTGTTGACACCCCACGTCCTGAAATCTCTATTTCTTGCCCGTGCGTGCTGATATCCACGGTACTAATCCGGCGTAGCTCAGTTGGTAGAGCAGATGACTGTTAATCATCGGGTCACAGGTTCGAGTCCTGTCGCCGGAGTTCTGGTACATCTTAACTGTAAGTCCGACTGGGACTTACACCGCTCGCTTCGAAATCCAGATTGTCCGGTAGGCGGCGGTACCTACCGCACCTGCGGCGACAAGTATTAACGCGGACGCGAGAAGAATACCCGGGTCAAGGTTACTCTGTTGGCTAATAATCGGGTCAAGAATACCACCCAGGCCCAACAAGAGCAGCCGCTCGGCCCTCTGCATGAGGCCCACGTTACATATGACCCCTATGCCCTCACCTCTAGCGCGTGCATAACTAACGAGTAGAGACCCTCCCATCGCGCAAGCAACTATGATCGTTAGTGCTACCGAATCACGGTAGAAAACCGCGAGCCCCACGAACGCACCAACCTCAGCGAATCGGTCTAAAGTAGAATCGAGGAATGCGCCACGTGGTGAAGCTAGCCCCTGAGCTCGCGCGATTCTGCCATCTAAAACATCGACCGTACCACTGAGGAGTATGAGCCACCCGCCCGGGTTGAGATTCCCGGTTCCGAAACAGAAGCCAGCACTTACTCCAAAGGCGACGCCAAGTGCGTTGAACGTGGTAGGTGAAATTCTGAGCCCAACCGCGAGGCGCTCCAGGGGACCCAAGAACCAGAAGAGCCAGTTCCGCGCGAACGGGCCAAGGATAAACCTTCCTCGGTCACTGATTTCATTTTGGTCTTCCCGTCGATAAGCTCCACTAACGACGTACATAACTGACGAAAGGAGGGTTACACCGACAACGATTACTAGCCCCAAGAGTTCAGAGCTCAAGGTCCGGCCTCATAGGCCAGCAGGTTAGCCACACAAACCGGCAGGTGTTTCGATTGCGCTCTGTTACTCACTGGCGAACATCTTTCTTAGGTCTCGAGAGAAGAAATGTGATGGCTCTGGGCCAGAGGAACAGCAGTGGAAATCGGAGTTCAAGCCAAGTGAGTTTGATCTTCTTCCCGCTGTGCCGCTCTGCTTTTCTCACGATATATGGTAACCATTCCTCAAAAGTCACAGTGTGCTTTAGCGCTCGTATTCCCATTCTCAATTTCGATCGCATGAAGTGCCATCGCCACCTAAGTGCTTCCCAAGCGCTAGAGGGTGAGGTTAGTCGATACCTGCCTTCTTCGGCTACCATGAACCCATGTCGTTCTGCGTCAGAAAGTACGGGGCTAAGCACTTGGAGAAAGTGATCCACCTGCGCCTCATAGGTGTGTTGATGCCTGTCAGTTGCTTCCGGGCGGAACTCTCCTCGGTAGCATACTTCAAGTATACGGCGACCCAAGCCGTCAGCATCGACCGGCTCAGTGAGGTAGGGGGCCATCCACGTGAGTACACGACCTATCGCACCCGTTATGACAGTTTCCACCCATTCCCGGTCTTCATCTGAGGCGAACCAGATAAACCCCATCCTTTGAACCAGTCTACCGAGTAGATAGTGATCCTTAGGTCGCGGCCCAAGGGCACGGTCAAGGTGGGTTCGAGTAACCACATTACACTTCGCGACTTTGTCTCTGTCCTCAACCGGTGAATAGGCTATCACGTTGGGAGGTAAGATATATGCCATGGTTGACATCAAGCGCACTGATCCCCGCATGTGGCCTGAATTCTTGAGGGCAGAATAGAACGCTCTGTAGTCGTCTACCAAGACAATGAAATCGTACGCGCTATACCGGTTGGGGTTCGTCCCGTGGAGGTGTGAACCGTACAGCAATACACACCGCACCTCGCCTCCGCCTGCTTGCACTAGTCCCTCGGCTAGTTCCCGCGCACTAGCTAATCCCAATGCCACTCCATCCGTCATGCGATGGAATCCCCGCGCATCCGGGCAAGGCGGGCTACCATCTGGGTACGAATTTCTTCTATGAACGGATTTGGATCTGCTGCGGGATCATTCCACTCAAGCATGCTTACAAATTCGACTTCGCCATTCATCTCGCTTATGCCCCTCAGGAAGTCCTTGAACTTCGCATACTTCCAGAATCCGTCTCCCACGAGTATATAGACCTTCCAGGCTCGAGCCTGGAGGATCCGCCGGAGCGCCGCTTTCTTGAACCGTCCAATGTCGCCATCCCTTGTCCTCGTCCCCTCCGGAAAAATCGCTACTGGCACCTCTGCCGTGCGGGCCGCCTCACTCAGATCATCAGTCATTCTGAGGGCGTCTTGCCGGTTTGCCGTAGGGTCAACGACTGGGTATTGATAGAGCCTGATCATGTGCGAGATTAGCGGAATCCAATGCCGGTATCGCTTACGCGTGACAATTAAGGGGTATCCACCTCGCACTGATGAACATACCATCGGAATGTCTAGCAGGGATTGGTGGTTCATGATTATGAGGACTCCAGGCTCAAAAGGGACCTGAGGTGGTACAGCGATACTTGCGCCACCCAAGAACACCATTGGCCTACTCGTGAGCCAAGCCATTGCCTGCATCCAGGCCCCTAGAACCCGTTTGCGGCTTGAGGGCATTAGCCATACCAAAGGTCCTATGAGAAGTCGCTGCACGAGATCGCATAAGACCATGCCTAAGGTCACGGCCAAAAGAGATAGAACCCCTCGTAACTTCAAATGAGTCGTCTCCAAGAACAGAAAGCGCTTCAGGCTGATGTGAAGCAGACAAGAAACGCTAACCAGTTACGCTGACAAGCATCAAGGCAAATAAGACTATGAGTCTACCGGATCACACATACTACGGCTTCCGAAATTGCGTGGGCGCATTTTTCGAAATGCCGACTTCAGACGCGCGCGCTCTACTCCCCACCCATCTTGAGCCACTTGAGATGCAGCATACGCGAAGTATTCTGGCCCTGACTGCATTTCAGTTTACACAGAGCGAAGCCGGGGAGTATGAGGAGATCGTTCTGGCGGTGATTGTACCCCCAATGATTGAGGTTGGTAAGCAAATCCCGAAGGCTGCTTTTTATCCTTTCATGGTAGGGACTTCCACCGAAGCATCCCGGCTTCATGCGATCGAACGCTGGCACCTTCCGCACTATATGAAGGATTTGGAGATATCATTCACCGAATCCGAACTACAAATGGATGTGAACGTCCGTGACGGAGAGGATGTAGTCCTCGATTTTACTGTGACTAAACACGATTACGTGCCGTCGAAGCACCTCTATAATGCATTTACAGTCGCGGAAGGCGTAGACAGGCACTTCAAGGCAAATATCTACATGGAAGCCCCTCACTCAGAGCACGAAGAGGAGGGAGGCTCACTCACGCTTTACGAACACCCAATGACGGAAGGGCTGACCCTTGATGACATCAATGATTATCCCTTCCGCGAACAGTGGTACGAAGAGGGGCTGCAAACGTTCGAGCCCCTCCTGACCCTATAGCCTTACTTTCTCACCACGGATTGACCCTCAGTGAACCGCCACTTTGTCATCTTTAATCCAGCTGCAGGTAGGGGCCGTGGCCTCAAGAGGATTGAGGTCTATCGGGCCCTCCTAGCTGAGCACATAGGCAGGGTGACTTTCGCGGAAACCACCCGTGCGGGGGAAGAGCGAGACCTCGCGGATCAGGCCATTGCCCAAGGCTACAACATCATCGTCGCTGTTGGGGGAGACGGAACCTGGGGTAACGTTGCTGACCGTGTCGCAGCCAGTGGTCGTGAGGACGTTGCTCTTGGGATTTTGCCGAATGGAACCGGTAATGACTTTGGGAGAAATCTTGGATATGACCCCTCCAGCCCCGAACGAGCAGTGCTTACTCTCGCAGCAGGACACATCCGTTTGGTAGACATGGGCCGGGTGGAAACCCTTAGTGCGGCTGAGAACACACCTCACGTCATGGAACAAAGGAATTTCCTGAACTTGGTCGGCTTCGGTTTTGACGTAGCAGTCATCGATGCTGCTGCCAATGCGCGGTTCTTAAAAGGCGAACTGCTTTACAAGATCACGGCGCTCCAGCAGCTCTTCCGGTTCACAGGTATCCGAGTGGGCATAACCGGGGAGAAGAGTGAGTTACGCGACGGGCTTCATCTGATGCTGACCATCTCGAATGGACGCTTCTTTGGGGGAGGATTTCCGATCGCGCCCGACGCAAGTGTTCAGGATGGCTACCTTCACGCTTGTTGCATCCAAGATGCCCCCGCACTTACAAGACTCAAGCTCTTTAATAGAGCTGAGCGGGGTCTCCACGTAAGCTCAGACCCAGACCGGGTAGAGGTCTTGGCTGACACAAGATTCAGCCTGGAATTCGACCAACCGCCTCGCTTTGAAATGGACGGCGACGTGAGGCAGGCCGCAGGCAATACCGTCGAGGTGAGCGTTTTGCCACAGATGTTGGGGGTAGTAGCACCAGAGAGGCTCTGAAGCCTACTCCTTCCTGAGGCTACCTTCGCCCACGTGCCAGCGCTCCTCTGCCAACCATTTCGCATCCTCTTCATCATGGCTCACAAGGACAATCGGCACACTCCTATCTAGGGCCCAATCACTTACAAGCTGTGATAGTTCAGCCCTCAGAGGCCTATCAAGCGCTGAAAACGGTTCGTCAAGAAGCAAAAGCCTAGGTCTTGAAAGTAATGCCCGGCCCAAGGCCACTCTCTGCCGCTCGCCCCCAGAAAGCCTTCTGGGCCGCCGATCAAGCAAGTCCTCTATCTGGAGCAATGCAGCGGTTTCTGATACCCAATCAGGTAATGCACCCCCGTAGCTTAGGTTCTCTCGGACAGTCAGGTGCGGGAAGAGAAGTGTCTCCTGAGGGACCCAGCCCACCCGCCTGTCCCACGAAGGGACCCATGTTTCATTCGAGCTGTCCTGCCAATAATGCTCCTTAACTAGAACGGTGCCGTGCGCTCGGCGTTCTACGCCTGCCAGAATTCTAAGGATCGTACTTTTTCCCGCCCCCGAAGGACCCACTACGGCAATCCGAGTGCTTGCTGTATTCAGCTCGACCCTTAACCCTCCCCCGGTGAAGGGAACCTCTAGGTCTAGGCCCAAACGGAAATTGGTGTCAGCGGGCATGTCGGTCTTCCAATCGACGTTTTTGTCTCCGCGAGAGCGCCTCAAAACCCAGCAAAGCGATTAGCGAGATCATCACACTTGCACCTACCAGTACCCAAACCGTCTCTCTTCCGGTCGGTGACTCCAAGAGTGTATAGACCGCTAGGGCGATCGTCCGTGTCGACCCTTCAACATTGCCTGCCAACACGACCGTGGCTCCGAACTCACCGAGTGACCGCGCGAAAGCAAGAACTGCCCCAGCCGCAATCCCCGGCAACGCCAGCGGAAGCGAGACTCGAAAAAACGTTCTCCAGGGAGAAGACCCGAGTGTCCAGGACAACTCCTCATACATCGGGTCAACTGCCTCGAATGCACCACGCACAGTGATCACATAAAGCGGAAGACCTACGACCAAAGCAGCGATCGAAGCACCAAGGATGGTAAACGGTACAGGGAATCCAAGTGACGCGATTAGCCCTCCCAGGGGAGTAGAGGCGCCTAGTACGCTTAGGAGAAGGAAGCCGGTTACCACTGGCGGTATGACAAGAGGGGCCGTAACGACGGTGGAGAGAACTGTTTTCCCGGGAAAATCACGGCGTGCAAGTAGCCACCCGAGCCCTATGGCGGGGACCAGGCCTACCAAAGTTGCGAGGAAAGCAACGATAAGGGATAGACGTACCGCAGATGATACCGATGCTACTAAGTCGTCACCTGTATCCCCGGCTGCATAACGTTCTTCTTCTCCATCGGGTATGTCGGACTGAGGTGGGCTGAATCCCGCCTCTCTAAGAAAGGGCTGGCCTGAGTCACCTAGGACGAAGTTCACGAAATCAACTGCTGACTTCTCGTACACCGTGGACCCTAACGGGACTCCCCAATATTGAACTTGTGGATATCCGGGTCCTTCAAAAACGAACGCTATCCTGACCGACGGCTCTGCTTCCGCATCCGTCCGATAAACGATTCCGGCTGGGACCTCATCTCGTGCAACCCACTCTAGAGCCCCTCGTACTGATCCTCCTCTAACGATGCGCCCCTCAAGCTCTGACCAGACCCCCGCTTGTTCCAGTGCTGTTCGAGCGTACTTCCCAGCGGGTACGTTTTCACCAGCAAGAGCAATCCGCGAGAAAACCGAGAGCATATCAGGCTGTACGGGTACAGAAATATCTCGAGAAACCGCAATTACTAGATCGTTAGCTGCAAAATGGATAGCGCTGCCAGGGGATACGGTTCCTTGCTCTTCAAGCCACCGAATCCATTGAGGGTCAGCGCTGAAGAAAACATCTCCGGATCCACTTTGTGAGGCCTGGACCGCTAGTCGAGATGTCGCGTCAAATGAAAATACCAACGGGGTCCCACCCAACCTTTCCCATTCATCTCCGATTCTTGGCAAGACATCAGCGAGGCTGGCTGCAGCGAGCACCAATAGGACTGAGTCGTTCGCCTGTTGTCCTTTGGGGGGACCTTCACTCAATACAGCTCCTTTCAGTTGCATCGGAGCTAGTAGCGCCATCGACCAAACAGCTATAAGGATACTCTTTCTTCTTAGCTCCCCGAGCGAGAGTGGCTGGAGCTGTACCCAGCGGGCGCTAGTCTTGGCTTTATGAAACATGGGGCCGCCAGGGTATCCCTAGGAGTAACACTGGACAAGGTGCTCTCCTTGCTCAGGCGCATTGTTCTAGCGTCTTTTCTCGCCATGTCATCAGCACCTAACAATAGACTGGTCTCCGAAACCTCTATCACGGTTCGGAGTCCCGAGCTTGACTCGTTTGGACACGTGAATCATGCCGTCTTCTTGAACTACCTAGAGCACGGCCGCTTTGAAGCACTCGAAAAAGCTGGGCTCTCTTGGTCCCGACTGGATGAAACAGGTCGAAGCATCTTCGTAGTCCGCATTGAGGTAGACTACCTCGAGGAAGCGAAGCGGGGCCAACAACTCTTGGTCCGAACTTGGGCACAATCTTTTAGGAGAACCAGCATGGTTCTAGGACAAGAGATTGTGAGGGAAGAGGCCCCGCAAAGCGTTGTGGTACAAGCTGCCGTCACTGCTGTATGGATTGGGGCAAACCGAAGACCCCAACGTGTGCCAGAAGAGGTCCAGAGAAGGCTGCTCGGAAACCTAAACAGCCTGCAGAACCTGGACTAACGACTGTGAGTTCTTTGGTGAGCTGGATCGGTAACGACGTTGTAGATCTTGAAAATTCTAGCCTCCATGGAAAGCTGGAGCACCATCGGTTCCTGGGGCGTGTTCTCACGAAGTCTGAACAAGCCGTAGTCGCCAGGGCAGGGGAATCTGATATTGAACTCTGGTGTCTTTGGGCTTGTAAGGAGGCAGCTTTTAAGGCCTTCTCTAAGGTTCTCCGTACTCCTCCAGCATTTATTCACTCTGCTTTTGAAGTGTCATGGACCAGGATGATTCAGGAAGGAAGTCCGAGTATCAGAGCTGGTAATGTTGTCTATGAAGGGCTCTCGGTACCTGTGTCTGTAGATTTTTCAGAAGGCGTGCTTCACGCCTTCGCCTGGACAGGCCATCTGAATGAACCGACTAAAGGAGCTCCACCAGCCGAGCTATATCATGACCTTGCCCGACTCGACGAACCCGGCGCTCCGTGGTCTGCCTCGTATCCCGAGTTGCTCAAAGAATTGACCGCAGACGAACGGGCTGGAGTCCACTCTAGAGAGTCGGCAGCAGTCCGGATCGGAGTAAAGGCCTCTATAGCTAACACGATTAACGTGGCCCAAGACCACCTCCAGGTTCTTCGCCCTCGGAGTCCAACTGGCCGAAGCTACCCCCGACTACTTTTGGACGGCAAGCCAAGCAGTATAGATATCTCAATCTCACATCATGGATGCTGGATTGGCTGGGCGTTTCTTGTAATGGGCGACGATTAAAGAGAATAGGAGAAGGCAATGAAGACTTGCGTCCGGGTGAAGGCCAAGACACTGTGCCGGCGATGACCCATAGAGATCAGTTGAAGCACTTGTTGCTAGAGCGCTCTGTGCGTTTCGGTAACTTTACGCTCTCGAGCGGAGCCAGTTCTACCTATTACATCGATGCACGCCGTACAACGATGAGCGCTGAAGGCCAGGTGCTAGTTGGTCGAGTGGGCTACGAGATGGTCAGAAAGAGTGGTCTTGAGGCTACACATCTAGGGGGCCTCACAATGGGGGCTGACCCCATCTCATATGCCATCGCTCACCGCAGTCACCTAGAGGGCCACCCCTTGGATGGATTCTCTGTCCGGAAGGAAGCTAAACACCACGGTACCGGGAATCGCGTAGAGGGCGGGCTAGACTCATCTTCTCGCTGCCTTGTTATTGAAGACACCCTAACAACCGGCAAAAGCACTCTCTCGGCAGTAGAGGCCCTGCGTGAGCACGGAGTAACTATGGTCGGTGTTTTGGTGCTAGTAGACCGCTCAGATAACGCTGAAGATCTCTTCCGTGAAGTCGGTCTCCCGCTGCTCTCGATCTTCTCTGTGCAAGAATTACTGGAGGAGAACCAGCCGTAACAAGAGAATAGATTGTTGGAAGGTGGAGAAAGGTGTTTTCTTCGGTGAAACAACCAGCCCCGTCCGTTTTAGTCTAGTAACCTCAAGGGCATTACTAGACATAGATAGTCCAAGTTCTCTGACCCTGAAGGCACTATCGTCACAGCTCTTTCGGGTGCCTTGAAGGCTATGTCTACTTCATCTGTAGGCATGTAGCGCAGTACTTCGAGAAGGTAATTTGCGTTGAACCCTATCTCTATCTCTTCCCCTTCATAACCGACTTCGAGCTCATCTTGCCCTTCTCCAAGATCAGGAGTGAGAACATTCAAGTGGAGTCTATTCGATTCGAATTTTAGTCGTATTCTGTGTGTCTGGTCAGATGCTACTACCGCCATTCTTCGTACCGCTGACTCTAGGGCCTTTTTATCGACAGTCGCTACTTTATCGTTATCACGCGGTATAACCGCCTCATAATTTGGGTAAGTCCCTTCAATCAACCTCGTATATACCTCAGCAGTTCCAGCTCTAAAGCCTAAGTGATTTCCACTTCGTGCCACTTCTAGCAACTCATCTTTCTTAAAAAGACGTTGTACCTGCTGAAGAGCTCCTGGTGGTACTATAAAGTCAGCCGAAGAAGTGTCCCCGGATTCTGCAGGAACACCCATACGTGCTAGGCGATGACCATTCGTTGAAACCATCCTCATCGCCCCATCACGGAGTTCCCATAAGACTCCATTGAGTATCGGTCTACTCTCTTCATTAGAAACTGCGAAGGATGTGTGATGAATCAGACGGTTTACATCCGTTCCTGTTACACTCCAAGCTCCTTCAAAATCTACTTCTGGCAGCGAAGGAAATTCGTCAGCTGGGAGACCATTTAACTTAAAATGACCCTTGCCGCTTTTGAGTTCGATCTGAGTTCCTATCGTAGATACTTCGACTGGTTGATCTAGTAATTCCTTTGTGATTTCTTGAAGCTTCTTACCAGGAGCAGTCAAGCTACCATCTTCTCTCACATCAGCTGGAACTTTGATTCGAACTGCTACATCCAAGTCCGTTCCACTCATCCAAACACTTCCGTTTTCAGCCTGAAAAAGGATGTTCGATAAAACTGGGAGTGTGGTTTTAGATGGAATACTTGCGGATACCGCGGCTAGGCCATTGTGGAGGTTCTGTCGGGTGATCGTGAAGTTCATTTAGGCGGTTCCTGAAACGGACCGAGTAGATTTCAACAGTGCGTAGATACTATGTCTCTTTATTAAAGAAAAACATAGTAGTAGTAGTAGTAGTGGAAGTGTGGAATAAAGAAACAAGAACATCCCAATCTAGTAGGTTCTATAACTGTTTACCTTGATATGTTCCTAAGTGGAAAAGTGTAGAGTTTTCCACTAATAATCCAGAAAAATCAGGGAAAAAATAAAGATGTGGATAAAGTGTAATTTATCCACGAGTTATCCACACCTCAGCCAGAAGCGCTATCTGTACCTGTGAAGTCTTCTCTCGCAGCGTATACCAATTCCCTAAATACCGTATCCCGTTCCATCTCTTCCTCAACCTTTCGTATGGAGTGAATCACGGTCGAGTGGTCTCTTCCTCCGAAGAATTCTCCAATCTGGACGAGTGACAGATCGAAGGCTTCTTTGATAAGGAACATAGCGACTTGTCGAGGGACGGTTAAATCTTTTGTGCGCCTTTTGGAGGCAAGGGCATCGGCACGAACCCTCCACCTACGAGCAACAATTTCCCTAATTCTTTCTGGAGAAAGAACAGGTCCCCTTTCTTGTTGTTGCCCCAAGGCACCCCGGAATGCCGCCCTAGCTAAGTCGGGAGTAATTTCCCGGTTGGTCAGCGAAGAGTATGCCAAAAGCTTGATTACCGCGCCCTCAAGCTCACGTACTGAGGCGGTACATGAGTGGGCAATGAACTCGATCACCTCTGAGTCTAGGCTAAACCCGTCATCGGCTGCTTTCTTCTGTAGGATGGCCATTCGGGTTTCGTAGTCCGGTGGCTTCACGTCCACAACCAGGCCCCACTCAAAACGGGATACAAGTCGGTTCTCAAGGCCTGAGAGGTCTTTAGGTGGCCGGTCACTTGTTAGGACAATTTGGCTTTGGGCATCATAGAGCGCATTGAATGTGTGGAAGAACTCTTCCTGTGTCCGCTCTTTCCCTTCTAGGAAATGGATGTCGTCTACGAGCAGTAGATCCATCTCCCGATACTGCCTTCTAAATGCTGCGGTTGTCCCCTGCTGGATAGACGCGACCAGCTCGTTCATGAACTGTTCCGACGAGACATAACAGACACTCCCCTGGGGGTTCTCGCTCCCCATGTGGTGTCCGATGGCATGCATTAGGTGTGTCTTTCCTAACCCAACGCCTCCGTAAAGGAATAAAGGGTTGTACGTTTTAGCGGGCCGATTAGCTACTGCCCTAGCAGCGGCTGCAGCGAGCTGGTTATCAGCCCCAACCACGAACCGCTCGAAAGTGTAACGGTCATTAAGCAATGGTACGGTACTGGAGTTTGACGCAGCGGAAGGGGTGTCCCGGTCAGCAGCGTCCTCAATCAGCGGAGTAGTAAGATCGATCGAAGCGACTGGGGCTGATGAAACCGTAGCAGAACAAGTGACTGTGATCTTGATAGGCTTGCCGAGGATTGCTTCTGAAGATGCGGATAGAATGGGTCCAAACTTGTCCTCGAGCCACTCGACATGGAAACGTGAAGGCACCTCAAGGTGCAGCTCATTTGAAGTGAAAGCGACTGCTACAGCGGGCTTAACCCATGTCAGATAACTCTGCTCGGGAACAGAGGCTTGAACTGACTCCCGGATCCGACTCCATAATTCAGGGGCAGTCAATTCCACGATGTCTCTTCGTCAGCGGGGTGGATCCAGAGTGAAAAATAGCTAGAGACTGGCGACATGGAGTACGACGGACCTGCAGCATTCGAAGGTGATACTGACGGGTAGGGTTGGCCGACCCGGGGCGCCGAACCTACCAAGCAAATCTCTAAAAATCAAACTTCTACATTCTGGGGCTGTCTTAGGGTATTCGTGCAGGGTTGAAGATAGTCACCGTTGACGCTTTCTCGCCGGCTTGGCTATCTTTTTCAGCTCGTTTCTGGATGCAAGATATAATGGATTGGCCTACTCCCGATGAAGCCGACATACAAGCCACGGAATCGCAAAAGAGTCAACACACATGGATTCCGCGCACGGATGAAAACTCGCGGCGGCCGAAGGGCTCTCAATCGTCGTCGGAGGCGGGGTCGCGCTCGACTGGTAGTCTCGATCGGTCGCAAGTAGCACCAGCCAGGGCGGACCGCTCAGAACACTTCCCGAGAAGTGTTCGGATTCGGCGGAGCAATGAAATCCAGGAGATCCTCCAGCAAGGTAAACGGGAGAGTACGGGGAATCTCGAGATCTTTTTCGCCAGTCCTAAGGCGTCGGTTTCCCGGTTCGGCCTGATTGTACCGAAACATGGACAACGAATCGTGGACCGGAACCGACTTAAAAGGCGATTACGCGAAATCGGTCGGCGACGGGTAATCCCTCACTTGAGCTCACAGGGTCGCGAAGGAGACGTGCTCATTCGGGCTACGCGCTCAGCATACAGGGCGAGTTTTTCTGAGCTCGAGAGGGAAATAAACGAAGCGGTGGAGGGGTTTTGTTCAGAAGAATCTTGATTGCGATTATCCGGGGATACCAAGGCGGAATATCGGTTTGGACGCCACCGACCTGTAGGTTCGTCCCCACATGCTCTGAGTACGCGATTGAAGTGATTCAGTTGTATGGAGCCGCAAGGGGCACCTGGCTTGCAGTACGCCGAATCGGTCGTTGCCATCCTTGGGGTGAGTTCGGATCTGATCCCGTGCCCCCGAGAGTGGAAATGAATTCGACTGAGAGAGCATGTGTTACGGAGAGGGTTAGATGAACTTCCAGGCCCGCTTTGTCCTGGCATTATCACTCATGTTCTTGGTCATGGTTATCACCCCCATGCTGTTTCCGCCCCCTATACCCGATGAAGCTGTTTCCGCGGATAGTGCTACAGGAGCTGAGGTGGTCACGGAAACAGAGCGGTCTGCTGAAGTAGTTCCTACGATGCCTGAAATTGCCCCATCGCCGAGTGAGGTGCCAGAAACAGTAGAGGCCGAAGCGCCCCCGGAAGAGAAGAGGGTTGTCGTATCCAGTCCACTCTATCGGTTCGAGTTCTCCAACTACGGTGCAAGGCTGCACGCAGCAGAAATGTCCCAATTCGAGGCACTAAATCATGACGGTCTCGTCGATCTGATCCCAGACGGAGCGGAGGGGTATCTCGGGCAAAAGCTGGTGGTTGGATCCGATACCCTAGACCTATCAAGGGTGCCATTCACTGTTGAACCGGAAGACGGACTCGCCCTTGAGGCCGGTGCGGACGCACAGATACTGCGCTTCACGTACCAACATCCTACGAGCGCATTCAGGTTCGAGACCGAGTATGAGTTTAGTCCCGATGAGTACACCATCCGGGTCAGAGGGAGAGCCTCGGGCCTGGATCGGCCTCAGCTTTTGACGGACTTAGGTGACGGGCTGGCCTTTGCTGAGGCGGACTCTGCGATGGAAGCACGTGAGATGGGCTATGTGTATAACCATGTGCAGGAGGGCATCGACGAGACACTTACGAGTAAAGCAGAGCGGATGATTGTGGAAGGTCCGCTGCTGTGGGGGGCACTTCGCAACAAGTTCTTCCTTTTGGCGATCCTTGCTGGCGAAAGCAATGAAGCGACCACAGAGGGGGGCTACCTCGGGGGACTACTCGTTGAAGAGAGCCACCTGCCTGAACGGTTCCAAGTGACTGCTGCTCAAGTGGTTGGAGCCGAAGGAGATTTCGCGTATAGGCTCTTTTTAGGGCCTCAGGACTTCGAGATACTGAGTGCAATCGGTTGGGATATGCAGAATGTGAATCCCTATGGTTGGTCGTTTTTCCAAGTGATCCTGAAGCCATTCGTTTCACTGATCACAACGATCCTCATTTGGGTTCATTCAAACTTGAATCTGGGGTACGGGTGGGTGCTGATTCTGTTTGGTGTAGGCATGCGTATAGTGCTTTTTCCGCTGAACCAAAAAGCGATGAAGTCTCAGTTGAAAAATATGGCTGTCCAGCCTCTCATGAAGGAAATCCAAGAGAAGTACAAGGACAATCCAGAGAAACAGGCGAAGGAGATGAAGAAGCTATACACGGAGCATGGCTTCAATCCGCTCGGTGGATGTCTCCCCATGCTTCTGCCTTGGCCGATGCTCGTCGCGTTCTTTTTCGTATTCCAGAGCACAATTGAGTTACGTGGTGTGCCTTTCCTATGGCTACCTGATTTGTCGACGAAGGACCCGACCTTCGTACTACCCTTCTTCCTCGGCGCATCGATGTTCTTGATGATGTACGTAAGCCATAAGTCGATGGATACTCCGAATCCTCAGATGAAGATGATGATGTACATGATGCCGCCGTTCATGATATTCATCTTCATGAATCTCGCGAGCGGACTGAACCTCTACTATGCGACGGCGAATATCGCGACGATTCCTCAGCAGATGTACATCGCCAAGCAGCGAAAAAAGATGCAGGGCATGAAGCCTCTCGGCCGCTCCCCACCAAGCCCTAGCAGATAGGCTACGCGTAAGCGGCTTAACCTTTCTTTTCGAGGGAGCGTAGACAAGTGTGGACGTAGACACGATCGCGGCCATTTCAACCGGACCCGGTGCTGGTGCAATCGCTATGGTCCGGGTTTCGGGCCCGGAGGCTGGTGAGGTACTTCTTCGGTTGGCACCAGCGCTAGAAGCGATTCCTGCTCCGAGAATGGCGAGAGTGGTAGATATCTGTGAGCCCGACGATGGAGAGGTCATAGATAGAGCTGTCGCCACGTACTATCGGAAGCCGGAGAGCTACACGGGCGAAGATGTTGTTGAGCTTACTTGCCATGGGGGTGTTATGGCGCCCCGTCTTGTACTGGGCGCTTGTCTAGCGGCCGGAGCTCGGCAGGCAGAGGCTGGAGAGTTTACGAAGAGGGCGTACCTGCGGGGGAAACTTGACCTCATCCAGGCAGAAGCCGTTTCAGATCTAATTGAAGCCCGAAGTAGAGCTTTTCACCGTGCAGCACTGCGGCATATGGAACGCGGACTATCGACTAGAATCACAGGTCTTCGTGAGAGTTTGGTGCACCTAGAGTCCCTTCTGGTTCACCATATAGATTTTCCGGAAGAAGACGAGCCCCCGGTGGCATTGGATGTGATTGCAGAAGAAGCGAAAGGGGTTGTTCGAGAACTGGACGCACTACTCGTCACAGCTCCAGAAGGGGAACTTCTTCGAGAAGGAGCGCTCACTGTGTTTGCCGGACGACCAAATGCAGGGAAATCCTCAGTGTTTAATGCCCTGCTGGGAGAGGAACGAGCGATCGTCACAGAAGAACCCGGAACAACTCGTGATGCGCTAGAGGAAACGGTTCAGTTAGGCGGCTTTCCTTTCAGGCTGGTCGATACCGCGGGGCTCCGGGAATCCGAGGGGCGCGTTGAACAACTCGGTATCGAAGTAGCCCTAAGGTACCTGAAGGGTGCCGACATTGTGCTATTCTGCATTCCAGCCTCTGAGGAAACTTCCGAGGAAGACAGGGGTTTTCTCGAAAAGATCACGGCACCTGTCGTTCTTCTGGAAACCAAGGCGGATCTAGCAGGTGGTCCTGAGCGGGACACTACAGATCTCAGAGGGTTGGCCGGAGCGGTCCGGGTTTCAGCCTTGTCAGGGCAGGGGCTAGACCAGATCCGGCAGCTTCTCCCAGAATTGGCCTACTCAGGCTTAGTAGGAGACCATAGAGACCAGCCAATCCTTACGCGCCAGCGCCATATCCGTGCCCTAAAGATTGCTCGCTCCGAAGTGGAATTTTTCAGAAGCTCGCTTGAGGATGGTCTCCCGGCGGAAATAGCTTCGACTCATCTTCGGCCAGCTGAGACAGCGCTGGAGGAAGTTTTAGGAGTGATTACCGTTGACGACGTCTTAGATGTAGTGTTCAGAGAGTTTTGTGTAGGGAAATGATAAGGCGGGCATAAGTGGCTGCAGATTATCCAGCTGAACCAGTGTCGGAGTCCAAGGACCAAGCATGTCTGAACGTGCCGGTGCGAGCTTATCGCGTTACGGGGCGAGTGCAGGGTGTCGGTTTCCGCTGGTTCACCAGTCGTGCTGCAAAAGAGCTGGGAATATCCGGGACAGTGCAGAATCATCCTGACGGATCAGTCAGAGTCCATGCAAGAGGTGCTCTGGCTGTGCTCGATCAACTAGAAGCAACAATTGCAAGAGGACCGGTGGCAGCGAGAGTAGAGGCCGTAGAGAGAGTAGAGCCGTCACAAACAGTCAAGGCTGACGGCTTCCGGATCGAGAGGGCTTAGTAATGGATGTACGGTACGATGTCATTGTGGTAGGAGGAGGCCACGCTGGTGCTGAAGCAGCAGCAGCCTCCGCCAGAGCAGGTGTGCGGA
>Ga0207963_1000679_pt1 | contig 18031 bp, 18 predicted proteins | sample Knorr_S15_td_NAD_FD_185604 | JGI IMG/M metagenome (GOLD analysis project Ga0207963, IMG submission 185604) | Marine microbial communities from Southern Atlantic Ocean transect - Knorr_S15_td_NADW_ad_2500m_LV_A (SPAdes) (version 2) | ecosystem: Environmental > Aquatic > Marine > Oceanic | place...
GATCCAGTCTGCGTTTCGGCATTAACGGCCTCCCTCGGCCGCCCATTGGCCCAGTCCAGCCAGAGCGTCCTTCCCTTGTTGTGAGACTCCGCCCAGTCCAGCCAAGGCCTGTTCGACCAGCTCCTTAGCCTTAGCCTGAGAGGTCTGGCGAGCGTCGGTGTTATCTAGGATCTCAATCATCTTGGCGATGTCGCTGTCCTCCAGCACTCGCTTCATATATATAGCGCCCAACTCTCGCTTGATGCTGACGCTGGCGGTCTCCAGCGTGTGGACCAACGGCAGGCTCTTTTTCTTATTGATGACGTTGCTGGGAGTCATACCATCGCCGCGTTCGCCCCAAAGGTCGTCGATGTCCCGGGCGATCTGCCAGGCCATGCCCATGCTGCGGCCCATCTGGGCGAATTGGGCGCAGACGTCGTCCGTGGACCCGGCCGTTAGGGCTGCTGATTCGGCGGCACAGGCGGCCAGAGCTCCTGCTTTACGGCCAATCATATCCAGGTAATCTGCGCTGGACACCAACATTTGGTCTTGAAATTGGAGGTCCATGTACTGGCCTTCGCAGAGGGAAAGGCAGGCCTGGTCCAGCGACCCGACCGCCCTTAAGACCCGGTCTGCGGGCACGTCGTTCTGGGCCAGGCGCATCATGGTCGTGCGCCCCAGGGCATGTAGGCCGTCTCCGGCGTTGATGGCTTGAGCCGGCCCCCATACCCACCAGATGCTCGGCCGGTCGCCGGGTTCAGCCCTTCCGGCTTGGACGTCGCCATGGACCAGGGTGAAGTTGTAGACCAGGTCCACGCTGGCGGCAACGGGCAGGGCGCTCTGAAAATCGCCTCCCAAAGCCTCGCAGGACGCCAAGGCCAATGCAGATTGGAAGTTCAACGGCGCCGAGCCGCTCTGGGTCTGACCCTGCTCATCAACCCACCCTAGGTGGTAGCGCAAAACGTCATACAGGAAACCCTCTCTGGACTCGAAAACTGTCCTGAGTTCCTCTTCAATGGCTAGGCGGTAGGGTTCGTATATCTCTGGAGCCGGAATAGCTTGTCTCCTAGTCGGACGCCGTTTCCCAGATCTCCAGCACCTGCTGGAAGGAGATCGCCCCTTCCCGGAGCAACTTGGGCTTTCCCGATGTTATGTCAACGATTGTGGAAGCTGTGCCCTTTGGAGTTGGGCCTTTTCCAACGATGAGGTCGACGCGTTCGCCTAATTGGCTGGACAGCTCGTCCAACGTCAACAGATCGGCGCCCCCGCTGATGTTGGCACTGGTGCCTGTGATGGGGCCGCCCAGGCCGTTGGTCAACTCTATAGGCACTGGGTGGCCGGGCATTCTGACCGCCACCGTTGGCCCCCCCGCCGTAAGCCGGTCGGGCAATCCGTTAGCCTTTTGTACTACCAAGGTCAGCGCTCCGGGCCAGAAACGCTCAGCCAGGGCCCTGGTTTTTGGCGGGGTGTTTTCGGCCACCATTTCGAGTTGGTCCCAGCCGCTCACCAGCACTGGCAGGGCAAGGTCATCCGAACGGCCTTTGATGGCGAAAATCCGGTCGAGGGCGGCGGTGTTAAAAACGTCGGCGGCCAGTCCGTAGAGGGTGTCTGTGGGAATGGCCACGACGCCCCCATTTCTAAGATGCTGGACGGCCTGTTCCAAGTCTTTCGGTCCCATCTCCGATTCGGTATCCACCACTATTGGTCCACGCCCGAAACAAAGGTATCTGCGGCGGGCCGAGTATATCACAGCGCTTGGTATCCCAGGCCGCTGAAAATCCGCCATATTTTCCCGTCAATTCGGTTGACTTTAGGTCGCTTTTAACCGCTATACTCGCCCATACTCAGCCGGTATAATTATTCTACGTTATGTAATGCCGTATATGACGTGGTTCCGGCGGCTGGCACGGCACTTGTTACGAGCGCTTATCGACCAGGGAATTCAGGAGGTTGAGCCACGACTGAGAGCAAGCTACCCCAAGGGCGACGGGTCGCCACCAGCGACGATTTGGAGGTGTCGGCCTACCTCGAGATCGCCAAAGGGCTGGAGGGTGTTGGGCCGGACGATGATGACGGCCAGAAATCGGTGAACGAGGGCGTCGTCGTCATCGACTTCGGCTCTCAGTACAGCCACCTGATAGCCCGCCGCATCCGCGAATTGAAAGTCTACTCCATGATCGCCCAGTCCAAGAGCACCTGGGACTCGGTAAAACACCTCAACCCCAAGGGAGTGATCCTCTCCGGCGGCCCTGCTAGCGTTTACGAAGAAGGCGCCCCCCAGATACCAAGCTGGGTCTTTGAGCAGCATCTGCCGGTCCTAGGCATCTGCTATGGCATGCAGGCCCTGGTCCACCAACTGGGCGGCCGGGTGTCTCCAGGCGCGAAACAAGAGTTCGGTTACGCCGTATTGCATCAGGATGATTCTGATTCCGGCACGGTACTGTTTAACGACCTTCCAACCGAATTCCAGGTCTGGATGAGCCACGGCGACAGGGTTGAAACCCTTCCTCCGGGCTTTACCGGCATGGCCTACACCGAGAACTCACCGGTGGCCGCCATCGGTAACGGCGGCAATATGTACGGCATCCAGTTCCACCCAGAGGTGAACCACACACCCTTGGGCCAGGATATTCTGAACAACTTCCTGTTCAAGGCCTGCGGCTGCAAGGCCGATTGGACCCCTGGCAACGTGGTCCACGATTCCATCAAGAATATTCGCGAGCAGGTAGGCGACGGCAAGGTGATCTGCGCCCTCTCCGGAGGGGTGGACTCGGCGGTGACCGCCGGGCTCCTGCACCAGGCCATCGGCGACCAACTTACCTGCATATTCGTAAATAATGGCCTGTTGCGGCTCGAAGAGGCCGAGCGGGTGCAAGCAACCTTCAAACGGGGTTTGGGCCTAAACCTGACCTACGTCGACGCCACCGACCGATTCTTGGACAAGCTTGAAGGCGTGATCGACCCTGAGATCAAGCGGAAGGTGATTGGCGAGGAATTCATCAGGGTCTTCGAAGACGCTGCAACGGGCCTGGGGCACACCGATTTTCTAGCCCAGGGCACTCTTTACCCCGACGTCATCGAAAGCGAGTCCCCGGAAAACCGTACATCGGCACGCATCAAGACCCACCACAATGTGGGCGGACTGCCCGAAAACATGAAACTCGAGTTGGTGGAGCCGCTTCGGTACCTTTTCAAAGACGAGGTCCGCGAGGTCGGCTTGGCCCTGGGCCTGCCCAACGAGATGGTCTTCCGGCAGCCGTTCCCCGGCCCAGGTTTGGCGATTCGGGTCATCGGCGAGGTCACCAGAGAGAAGCTGGAAATGGTGCGGAAGTGCGACTGGATCGTCATCGACGAGATCAAAGGCGCGAACCTATACGACAAACTATGGCAGAGCTTCGCCGTCCTCAGTGATAGCCGGACCGTCGGCGTACAAGGCGATTACAGGACCTACGGTTACGTCTGCGCCATCAGGGCCGTTTCGAGCGAAGATGCAATGACGGCCGACTGGGTGCGGCTGCCCTATGAGGTCCTGGCCCGCATGTCCAACCGGATAGTTAACGAAGTCCCCGGCGTGAACCGGGTGGTCTACGACATCACCAGCAAACCACCTGGCACCATCGAATGGGAGTAGAGGTTTGCACTCCGGCTGAGTTCGAGTCGTGAAAGTATTGATCGTTGGCTCCGGGGGCCGGGAGCACGCGTTGGCGTGGCGCATCAGCCAGAGCTCTAACCTGACTCGTCTGTGGGTTGCCGCGGGTAACGCAGGGACCGCCGCTCTAGGGGAGAACCTCAGTATTCGTTCAAACGACGTTGACGGATTAGTAGAGGCTGCCCAAAAGACCAAAACCGATTTGGCCATCGTGGGGCCAGAAGCGCCACTGGCGCTGGGATTGGCCAACCGGCTGGACGATTTAGGAATACCTGTCTTCGGCCCATCTCAAGCCGCCGCTCAGATCGAAGCTAGCAAAGGCTTCGCCTTGGATCTGATGAAAGAGGTCGGCGTCCCTTGTCCGGAATTCCATATCTTCACCGACCAAACCAGCGCCCTCGATCACCTGAAATCCCACCAAGGCCCGGTGGTTGTGAAAGCCGACGGCCTGGCCGCCGGCAAGGGAGTCCTGCTCTGTCAAAACTCGGAGCAAGGGGCCGCTGCGATCAGAGAATGCATGTCCGCCCGGGCCTTCGGCGAGGCCGGGGACACGGTAGTACTAGAGGAGTATCTGAGCGGGCCGGAGGTCAGCGTTTTCGCCTTCTGCGACGGGGAGAACCTATCTCCGCTGGTCGCCGCCTGCGACTACAAGCGGCTCGAGGACGGCAACCACGGCCCCAACACCGGTGGCATGGGCAGTTTTGCCCAGCCTGATTTCTGGAATGCAGAGTTGGCCGCCCAAGTAGAACAGACCATCATGCGGCCGGTGCTCCAGGCCATGGCCGAACGCGGTTCTCCTTATAAGGGTGTGTTGTACGCCGGTCTGATGCTGACCGGCGTCGGACCCAAAGTACTAGAATTCAACTGCCGACTGGGCGACCCAGAAACCCAGGTCGTGATGCCTTTGTTGGCCTCGGACCCGCTGGAACTGATGCTGGCCTGCGCTCAGGGCAACCTCGGTCAGATTCAAGTCCAGTGGGAAACCAAGAGCTACGTGGGCGTAGTCATGGTTTCGGGCGGCTATCCCAACCAATACGAGACCGGTTTTGAGATATCTGGTTTGGATACAGACGGCCCTGAGGACACCATGGTCTTCCACGCCGGAACGCAGTTGGGGGACGGAGGAGCTTCCGGCCTGCCCGTCACTGCTGGAGGCCGGGTTCTGACCGTGGTCGGCGGCGGGAACAGCATCGAGTTGGCCAGAGAGCGTGCCTATTCCAGACTGAAACAGATCAGCTTCAAAAACGCCCGGTGGCGCCGGGATATCAGCGCGGTGGCAAACCAAGGCGCTGCCCAGGCAGCGGGCTAACCCGATGCAGCAAGTCCAAGAATTATTCGTGCTGACCGAAGACGACCAACGCAACCAGACCTATCGCCGCAAAAAATGGCTGCGGTCGGGTGAATTCCGGCAATGGTTACAAGAGGATACGCTGCCGAACTTAGAGATGGAGCAAGCATTTGACCTTTACCGGGCTTCCGGCGGCCGCGACACCGCCCGTTTCAAGACCAATACCATTGAGGACATCCGGGACGGCCTGGATTTTCTGCTCTATGATAATATCAAGTTGGAAGGCCGATTCGACGAGTGCGCCGCGCTTGACGGGGCCTACCGGATGGAGGGCACAGGCAAGGAGTTCCCATCCTATCTTCTGTGCTTGAGCAACCCAACTCTTTTCGCTGTTTGGAACGCCAACGCCGAGGCGTTACTTAAGCAAGCAAGTCTCCTTCCGGCCAGCATCAAACGCGGTCCCATAGGTATCCGTTACCTCGACATGCTTGAGGCCTTGAACCAAGTACGTGCCCGGTCTGGCCGCCGCGACTTCCGGGAGATCGACGAACTGGCCTACCAGGCATCCCGGGCAAAGGCCCCGGCTAAAATCACGCGAAAATCTCCAGGGGGAAAGTCCAATGACTTGGCGTGACACATTGGAAGGTTTGAAACAGGAACTCACCGAAGTCCGAACCCAGCGGCAGCGCCGGGTGGAAGAAGAAGACGCCGGCCTGCAGAAAGAGCGGGATGACCTATCCCGCATGGCCAAGGACCTAGGCGTGGATGAGCTGCTCGCAGAGATGAACGCCACGTTGCTGGACGGTAAGGGCGAGATCCAGACCATCATTGGCTGGGAGTCCGACGTTGGTGATCCCGATCTGGATGGCGTGATCAGCATGAATGGCGACGAACCCGACGATGACGACGAGGATACCGACGTCATCACCACTATTCTGTCCTGGGAAGAGGGCGGGGAGATGGAGATTGCCGTTGACCTGGGTCTCTCGGATGAAGGGATTTACTTGCAGATAAATGAGATTGAAATCAGACCGGAGCGAGATGCCCTGGAGCAGGGCCTGATCGTAGCTTTCCGGGACGAACTGGACCTATAAAATTTGGATATTCAGACCAGAAATCGAATGGCAAAAGACCGGGAAATCGGGCCCGCCAAGGAAGGGTCTGGAGTCGTCGGTTGAGCGTAGATAGGAGGTTGTTTTGCCGCTTGTAGGTGTTATTATGGGAAGCGCCTCGGATGAGCCGGTGGTGAAGGATACGATCAAGACTCTGGAAGAGATGGGCATCGACTACGAAGCCCGTGTCATGTCGGCCCACCGGACCCCCGAACGAGTACACGAATACGCCAAGACTGCCCGGGAAAGGGGCATCGAAGTGATTATCGCCGCCGCCGGTGGTTCCGCGGCCTTGGGGGGCGCTCTGGCCTCCATGACAACTCTGCCGGTTATCGGCATCCCGCTAGCATCCAGCGAGTTGAAAGGTATTGACGCTCTGATGGCCACGGCCCAGATGCCGCCGGGCATCCCCGTGGCGTGCATGGCCGTGGGGAGTTGGGGCGCCAGGAACGCTGCATACTACGCCGCCCAGATCCTGGGCTTGAAGTACGAAAAGATAAGGCAGGCATATGACGACTACCGGCAGGGACTCCGCGATCGCTAGAACGCATCCCGCTGTCCTCACCGATTTCGACGACACCGCCGCCGTCCAGAACGTGGCGGAGTTGCTACTAAATCAGTTCGGCGATCCCGGCTGGAAAGACGTGCGTCAGCGGTTCCGCGACGGCCACATGAGCCTGAAGGAGTACCAAGAGATCACCTTCAGGAACATCCAGGCTGACCGCGCCACCATGCAGTCCTACGTTAAGGACCACGCCAATCTTCGGCCGTTTTTCCGGGAGTTGTGGAGCTTCTGCCAGACCAACGATATCCCCATGGCGGTGGTCAGTCAGGGTCTGGATTTCTACATCGAAGCAGCGTTGGAGCGAGAGGGCCTTGACCGGGTGCCGGTCTACGCCGTGAGCACCGAGTTTCGCGACGGCGAGATCTCGTATCACTACCACCACACCTATCCGGGCAAAGAGGACCAAGGAAATTCCAAGGGGTTCGTGGTGGAGTCGTTCCAAAAACGCGGTTGTTACGTATTCTTTGCCGGGGACGGCCATTCAGACATGGAGGCAGCACGGGTGGCGGACGTGACATTTGCGCACCGGTCGCTGGCGAAATTCTGCGATGAAGAGGGTATCGCCTACCGGCCCTTTGCGGATTTTAGCGGGGTGCTAGTGTCCGTGAGAGAATTTTCCAAGAACGGTCATGGATCAACCAATGGGCGGCAGCCGACGGAGTGAGGAGGCGGAACTGTGATTGACCGGTATTCCAGGCCCGCCATGAAACAGGTCTGGTCCGACGAAAATAAATACCTCAAATGGATGGCCGTGGAACTGGCCGCCTGCGAGGCATGGGCAGCCGAAGGCGTTATCCCCCAAGAAGACATGGCCAAGCTGCGCGGCGCCGAGTATAACCACGGTCGCATGATGGAGCTTTTTGAGACTACCCGCCACGATGTAACGGCGTTCCTCAGCTCCATAACCGAATCGATGGGACCGGAGGGCCGCTGGCTCCACCTCGGACTCACCTCCAACGATATGCTGGACACCGGCCTGAACCTGCAATTGGTTGAGGCTGGCGCCCTCTTGCAGACCGAGCTTGACCGGGCCATCGCCGCCTTGGCCGCCAAGGCCGTTGAACACAAAGACACCCTGGCCATGGGCCGCACCCACGGCGTCCACGCCGAACCGATGACCATGGGCTTGCGGTTCGCCCTCTGGTGGGACGAGATGGGGCGTCAAAAAGAACGGCTGACCGAAGCCATCGAGGGTCTGCGAGTGGGCATGGTTTCCGGCGCTGTCGGCACCCACGCCACCGTGCCGCCATCGGTGGAAGAAACGGTCTGCAGCGAACTTGGGCTTAAGGTGGCCAAGATAACGAACCAGATTGTCCAACGAGACCGCCACGCCCATTTCATGACCACACTGGCGCTGATCGGGGCTTCACTAGAGAAGTTCGCCACCGAGATTCGGGCGATGCAACGCACCGAGATTCACGAGTTGGAAGAGCCCTTCAGTGCAGGCCAGACCGGGTCGTCTTCCATGCCTCACAAACGCAATCCGGAGCTAGCGGAGCGTATCTGCGGCCTGGCCCGGCTGATCCGAGGCAACTCGGTCACCGCCATGGAGAATGTGGCACTCTGGGGAGAGCGGGACATCAGCCACTCCTCGGCCGAACGCATAATCCTGCCTGATTCATGCCTGGCACTGGACTACATCCTGAGCATATTTAGCTACATCATCGAGGGTTTACGGGTATTCCCCGAGCGGATGATGGAGAACATTGAAAGTAGCCTAGGGCTGGTCTTCAGCCAGAGGGTCCTATTGGCCTTGGTGGAGAAAGGGATGGCACGGGAAGACGCCTATCAGATCGTGCAGTCCAACGCGGGACGCAGTTGGGAAGAAAAGAAAGACTTCCGCGACCTGATACGGGCTGACAAAAAGACCGGAGAGTGTTTCTCAGTCTCTGAATTTGATGAACTATTCGACTACGGGTACTACACTCGTTACGTTAATGAGACCTTCGCCCGGTTGGGGCTAATCAAACCAGCGAAGAGAAAGAAGCAGAATGCCGCGACAAGCGGCGACTGATCGTTATCAAACGAAAACGGCTGCCCGTGTGGGGCGCGTGAGGAAGGACTTGACATGATAATAGAAACCCAGATGCCCGACATTCTCCATCGCGGCAAGGTGCGGGATACCTATGGCCTAGGCGGCGGACACCTGCTGATGGTCGCCACCGACCGTATCTCCGCTTTCGACGTGGTATTGCCGACGGGCATAACCGATAAGGGCCTCGTGTTGAACCGTATCTCTGCCTTCTGGTTCGAGCACACCAAAAACATCGTGCCCAACCACTTCATCTGCCTGGCCGACGCTCCTGAGGCCGCCCAGTACCTTGAGGGCAGCAGCGTCGCCGGGGCCGTCTCGGACGAAGTTGCCCGGCAGGCCATGGTGGTTAAACGGGCCGAGCGCTTGGACCTTGAGTGCATCGTCCGCGGCTATATCACCGGCTCAGCATGGTCGGAATACCGGCGTCAAGGCACCGTCTCAGGCATGGATGTTGGTAAAGGTCTTGTGGAAGGCCAGGCTTTTCCAGAGCCGCTGTTCACCCCCACAACCAAGGCGGAAGAGGGACACGATGAGAACATGTCAAAACAAGAGGTCTTGGATATGGTTGGGGCCGATATGGCCCGCCAGCTTGAAGAGGCCAGCAAGGCAATCTTCAAATGGGCCCATGACTACGCCAGAGAGCGGGACATCATCTTGGCCGACACCAAGATGGAGTTTGGAATCATCGACGGCAAGCTGACTCTGATCGATGAGCTACTGACGCCCGATTCTAGCCGGTTCTGGGACACCGCCGGTTACGCGCCGGGCAAGTCGCAGCCCAACTTCGACAAACAATTCGTGCGCGACTGGCTGGACGCCCAGGGGTGGGACCACGAGCCGCCGGCGCCGGAGCTACCTAGCGACGTGGTGGCAAAAACGTCCGAGCGCTACATAGAAGCGTATTACAAGCTGACCGGGACACGGCTCTAGAAATTAGCGCCGCTGACCCACAAAAGAATCATCAGGACCCAGGCCCAAATCGGAGGACCACAAATTGCCTGTTTCAAGACGCCGCCGCGGTAGGGCTGCCACTAGATCAGCGCGGTCCGGCAACCTGCCCACAACCAACCGGCGGAAGAAGACAAATAAGTTCTATCTAGCGGCCTCCCTGTTGATCGCCGTTCTGGTCATCGCCAGCTTCGCTTTCGCCAGCTTCAGCGGCGGTCGCGGCAGCTCCCAAATTGGAAGCGCCCAATCGTACGTTGATGGAGTGGGAACCGAGGTCCCGATCCTCACCGCCGACCACATCGACGAAGGGAGTTTAGCCACCTACAACAGCCAGCCTCCCACTTCCGGAGACCACTGGCGAACACCCGCCGAATGCGGGTTCTATGAAGAGGGTTTACCCGATGAACGGGTGGTTCACAACATGGAGCACGGCAATATCGTAGTGAGTTACAATTTACCGCTGAAGTCCGATGTCTCGGCCCTTCGCGACGCAATCGGCAGCATCGACTTAGCCAATGTTTGGGGTGTCACCCGCGCCTACGAAGGGATACCCACAGGGCAGATCGGCCTCAGCGCTTGGGGCGTTGTCGACACCTTCTTGGGAGTCGACCGGGACCGAATCGAACGGTTCTTCAAGGCCTATTCCGGCGCCCTCGGACCGGAGCTAGTTCCATGTTAGGCAGTGTTTGGGAGCTCCTTTAGCCGATGTACCAAGCCCGTATCTACATTACCCTTAAGACCACGGTGAACGACCCTCAGGGCGTCACTGTGCTGTCCAGCCTCCATCGCCTCGGCTTCAAAAACGCCGGCGACGTGAGGGTCGGCAAATACCTGCTGGTCAATGTCGACGAGACCGACCGCGCCAAAGCCGAGAGCTCCGTGACCGAGATGTGCCATAAGCTGCTGGCCAACCCAGTCATCGAAGAATTTCGATTCGAACTGGAGGAGACTACCGCTCCCTAGTTCCGGGCGTACCCGCGCTTGATTGGGTAGGAATTCGCTATGACCACTGCTAGCAACTATATCTACGTCTACGCCGGCGCCGAAAAAAGCGGCATCTACCCCTTGTCGCCGGGCGCCAACCAATGGGAGGAATTGACCAACGGGCTGCCGGCAGACCCTTTGGTGGCCGGCATCGTGATTCACCCGAACGACCCTGAAGTGATTTACACCGGGACCCAGGACGGCCCCTACCGCAGCGCCAACCGGGGCAACAGTTGGGAACGGCTGGACTACCCGAAGACTGGCGCTCCGCCATGAACCTTCATGTTCCGGCCCGGAGACCCGAGCGTCATGTACCTGGGCACCGCTCTCGGGGAGATCTACCGTAGCACCAACGGCGGCGCTCCCTCTCCTTCGTAACACCATCCCCAGAGCAGCCTGGCGCCCTATGCCTCTGCATAATGGGGCAGTTCTTGGGCGATGCGGGTCTTGCCGATGCCGGACTCACCGGCCAATAACACAATCTGGCCGCGGCCAGCAGCGACTTCATCTCCCGAGAACGCCCCACGAATGCGCGGCCTTTCGGTTGCGCTGGCGGGGTGAGGTTAGACTGAGATTCGGTCAAGACCCTGTAACTTCCTCATCCGATCGCTGTTCCGGTATTTTAGCCGACTTAGTGGGCCAGATGCTTGGATGTTAGAGGCCCTAAATCCCCAACTGCCGGGCCAGATCAGGGAAGCTGTCAACGATGATGTCATGGTGCGGATTGGGGTCCGGGTCGGGAGGGCCGGCCGCGCCCCATTCGTCTGGGCGGCGCACGAAGGCTGTGTTGAACCCGGCATTCTTGGCCGCGTCCAAGTCGAAGTTGTGGCAGGCGACCATGCAGATTTCGCCAGGTTCCAATTGCAACCACTTGGCGGCGGTCAGGTAGGCTTCGGGCAGAGTTTTATACTTCCCGATGCCTTCGCAAGAAAGTACGGCATCCCAATTAAGTCCGTTCTTTTTGGCCGTATCGATAATCATTTTGAAGCTGAGGATGGTGAAAGAGGCACAGATATACTTCTCCCTCAATCTAGGTAGAACGGCAGGGAAGTCCGGCCATACTTGGAGGTTATGGGCAGTCGTGTATGCGATGTCATGGCGGTCTTCTTCAGTGAATGCATCCAAGCCGTTTTCGGCTATAACCGCGTCCAATGCCATGCGGTGAGAACCGTCGTGGTTGTGGTCTGGGGGCGCCTCTTTGCCCATATTCACCGACAGGCCCAGAGACCGGCGGCGCAGCTCGTTGGCGATGGCCGGCCAGTCCTTTTCCAGCCCATGCTTGGCCCCGGCCTTGGCCAACGCGTTGCTGAAGCCGGTATGCCAATCAAGAATGGTGCCGCCGGTATCGAAGGTTAAGGCTTTAACATCGTCAAGACTCATCGCTAGCTTCTCCCGCAGCGTTCTTTGATCAGGCCCGCGGATAGTTTAGCGGTAGCGTATCGGTGGATCAAAAATCCCTCAGGCCGGTTAGCGTCGGGCCTGAGGGATCTGGTCGCTCGTTTGTGCCTGACAGGGGGACTAGTCCTCCCCGTGGCCGCCTTCGATATCGGCCGTGGCCTCCGGAGTTTCTTGGGGGATCGGCTTGCCGGTCGCCGTGTCCACCTCGAAGGAACCGGGCAGTTCCAGGTCCTTGGCGATCTCACGCACGGCAGGGATGACCTCTTCGCCCATGAGTCTCAGGCTGCGCATCGCGTCATCGTGGGTCATGGCGCCGTCGCCGTCCCAGAAGAATACGCTGCCCGGCCGGAGGTATTCCAGCACGTGGCGAATCTTGGGAATCACCGTTTTCGGCGTCCCGGTGATGATGGTGTAGTCCTCGATCTGCCGCTCGTAGGGCCGGCCAAGGACACCGCCCGCTCCGCCCCGGGCCGTGGTGGCTACAGCCTGGGTTGGCAGCACCCGGCGGCGGGAGGACAATCCTGGCAGTGCGAGCAGGGCCGGGTTGGTGGTCCCTTCATTGCCGGCCAAGAACGGGTTGCTGGGGCCTTGGATGTACTTCCGGGCGGTCTCCTCGGCCAATTCTTCGGTCTCGTCCACGTGGACCTTCCAAAGATAGCCAAGGTTCTGAGGGCCGGACTCATATCCCTGCTCGGCGGCGGTGTCGTGGTAGAGCTGGAACGCCTGCCTGGTGGGCTCCATCTCGGTTGACAACATGATGTAAGGGATGCGCTGCTCAGCGGCCCACATCAGAGAATCGCGGCTGACCACGCCGGGCAGCCATATTTGGGGATGGGGCTTCTGGTAGGGGCGCACCCAGGGATTAACGTGGCGGTACTGGTAGTGCTTGCCCTCCCAGCGGAAGGGGCCGGGCTCGCTCCAAGCCTTGACGATGAACTCGTGGGCCTCTTTGAACCGCTCCCAGTTGTAGGGCGGCGGTGAGTTGTGGGCCACGCTCTCGCGTCCGGTCCCCCGCACCCAACCTGAGACCAGGCGGCCGCGGGAGATCAAGTCGATCATTGCAAGCTGCTCGACCAGCCAGAGAGGGTCGTCCCAGATGGGGAGGATATTGCCCATGAGGACGATCTTGGCCTTCTTGGTGATGCGCGCCAGGATGGATGCTTCGACGTTCATCGCACCGCCCATGCAGAACGGTGTGCTGTGGTGCTCGTTCAGCATCAGGCCATCGAATCCCATCTCCTCGGCGTAGATCTTTTCATCCAGATAGCGGTTGTACAGGTGGGCCCCCAGTTCCGGGTTGTATACCTCATTGCTGAGGGTCAGGTCTTTGATGGGCGTGCCCGTTGCGCCGAAGAATCCCGCCTCGGGGTCCTGGTAGGGCCGTTCAGTGAAGTAGCCGATAAACATAGAGCTCTTCCTTCGATTTTACTTGCGGTCTTACTTGAATCGCGTTGATGTTTTGGATTAGACCGAGGGACATGGGTAGCCATTCCAGACTGCCGGGCATTATAGCATTCCTATTCGATTTTCTTAAATAGCAAGCAATTGGCAATCGTAAACCCGCATGTACTCAGAGCGCGTTGGGGGGAATCCAAACCGGACAGTAGAGGCGCCGTCTTTGAAAATATGAAGGTCAGACCCGGCAACCTGGGATGATCCTTCGGTCCAAGTCAACGAACAGATTGGTATCGACATCCCCTGCTAATGGCTATTTGACCCGGCCGGGTCTCGACCTCCATGACTCTGACTCTCCTCAACCGGAAAATAAATGGATACCCGCCCCGGTTTTAGCGCCGGAAGAACCGTTAGAAATTCGTATGAATTGTGTAGGTGAATATACCAGTATGAATATCATCCCGGTTGCGCAAGCACTAACCAACATCAATGCCGAAAAACTTTTTGGCGGTAACCACAATTTACAGAAATTTGGCGATAATATTGGCTTCAAATTTTAATTGACTCAAACTCTGCATTTAGAGTAGTATCCGGGGATTACGTATTGGGCCATGGATTTAGTCACAATAGTGATTTTACAGATTCAGGATTCAGCGGACCAATAAATACCAGCGACGGACAAGTAGCGCCGCTTAGTGGCCCGGCCCTCCAATCCGGTCATCTTGCCATTTTCTGGGAGAGGAGTTAGGAAAGATGAGATTTATTCGGGGTCACCTCGGGCATATCCTACCGTTTATCGCCATAACGTTGCTCACGTTGTTGGTGGCCTGTGGATCTTCGGCGACACCCGTTCCAGAGCCGACGGCCACTACCGCTCCGCGGCCAACGGACGCGCCACCTTCAAGTGGCGGCGTTCCCACGCCGACTCCCTATGCGTTCGCGGCGCCCGCTCACATCGCGGCGCTCGACTCCAGATTCCCAAATCCACCTCCGATTCCACCGAAGCCCCAGCTATACGGCGGCGTCTTGCATGTGGCCACCAGTGTAAAGCCGGATATGGACCCAATCCGCATCCGCGACTCTGAATGGTACGTCGTATGGGACCAATTAAATGAATGGGAAGCCCAGTGGTACTTCCCTGAAGTGCAAAAGACCCCGACTATTCGCACCAACCTGGCCGAAAGCTGGGAAATGGTCGACGCTTCTACCTGGAACTTCAAGATCAAAGAGGGGGTCAAGTTCCACAATATCGCGCCCGTTAACGGCCGCGAAATGACTGCCGCTGACGTTAAATATTCCTATGATCTGTTGCGCGGAAAGCCGGGTTGGGGTGGCGCTGAGGTTATTTCCGTCGATCTTTTGGACGAAAACACAGTCCAGTTCCACACACGCATTCCGCTGACCAGTTTTCCTCTGATTCACACCAACGGCACCACTCCCACAATCTTCCCTAAAGAGGCTGTGGAAGCGGACGGAGGCCTGCACAAAAACCCCATCGGCACCGGCGCCTTCATACTGAAGGAGTTCGTACCCAACGAGGGTGTGCTCTTTGAGAGAAATCCCAATTACCATCTGAAAGACGCCGATGGCAACCAGCTTCCATACTTAGACGGGTTGCGCTATATATTCGCCCGTGGCTCAGCCACCCAAGTGGCCTTGTTCCGAGCCGGCCAGGTGGACATCATGCGCCTGTCCAGCATCGATACCCTGGAACAGATCCTAGAAACAAATAAGGAGACCACCGTCTACCGGGTGCCTTCCTTCGGTTGGGCCGGGTACGCCGTCTGGTTGCCTTTGGACCAGGCCCCATATACCGACAAACGAGTCCGCCAGGCGTTGTCCATGGCCATCGACCGACGGGTTGTCCTAGAGGTAGTCAACCGCAGCGACGCGTCCATGTATGGGCCCTTCCCTTGGGCTCTGGCCGGATTCACAGAATTTTCAGATTACAATCTTAGCAATCTGGGGCCTGCCTTCCAGTACAACCCCGAGGAAGCCAAGCGCCTGCTGGACGAAGCGGTGCCCGGTGGCCTCAAGCTTGAGCTGGAATGGGGCGAACTTCAAGGCTTCCCCTTTGGCGACTTCGCCGTGCTCGTCTCCAAGTACTGGGAAGACATTGGTGTCGAAGTTGACTTGAAACAGTTGGAGAGCGGCACCTGGCAGTCCAAACGCCGGGGAGGCGCCGATGTCGACAACCCAATGTTGAGTTTAGTCAACACAGGCTCCGGCCCCACCGCTTGGGACTGGGTTTACGCGCCCTATCACAGTTCCCTACCCAACACCATCAACCGGCCGCACGTAGATGACCCCAAGGTTGACGCGCTCTTGGATGAATGGGTTAGCGCGACGTCGGACCGGCAGCTTGAGATACAGAAGGAGTTGTTCGACTATCTTGGAGACCAAATGTACCGGATACACGCGATGGTTCCGCCTCATTACGCCATCGCCCAGCCCTATCTGATCAGGGCGGGCAATCCTTACTGCTGGTTCCCGGGGTTCTGCTCGTACGAAGCTAAGACCGCGTGGATGACCAACGACCGCCCAGATCGGAAGTACGAAAAGTTCGGTCAATAAACGCACCAATCAGGCGATGAACATTTGCCCCCGCTGGTAAGGCGGGGGCAAATTTCTTAGTAGCCCTGGGACATCGGTCTGGGCCGCGGGCCGGCATTCATCCTCACTTGTCTAATATCTGAAAGCCGAGGAGATATCGATTTGAATCTCGCATTTGGACACCATGCGATGCCGGAGATACAGGCCTGATGTTGCACTACATCGCGCGACGATTCGCACTGGCCTTACTGGTGTTGCTCATGGTATCCATCGGGGTTTTCTCGATCGTGCGGATGCTTCCCGGAGACGCCGTGATCTTGTCGTTGGACGAGTTCTCGTCGTTGACGCCGGAGGCGCTGGCTGAGGCCCGCAAAGAACTGGGGATCGACCGCCCGTTCATCAACCAATATGGCACCTGGATCTGGGGTGTAGTGCGCGGGGACTTGGGCCAATCACTGGTTACCCGGCGATCGGTGACCAGCGAATTAACCAGTCGGGTTATCTTAACGCTCCATCTGGCCGTGATGGCCATGATCGTTGGCCTCATCATAGCGATTCCCATCGGGATCCTCTCCGCTGTGCGTCAGGACACGGCCGCAGACTATGGAGGTAGGTTATTCGCCATAATGGGTCTGTCGCTGCCTGATTTTTGGATGGCGGTAGTGGTTATCACGTTTTTGACCATCGTCTTTCAGTGGTTCCCGCCGCGGGGCTTTGAACCGATCTGGATCGATCCTTGGAAAAACATTCAGCAGTTGGGCCTGCCGGCCTTGATAATCGGGTCCCGATTCTCGGCGGTGGTCATGCGTATGACCCGCTCCTCTTTGTTAGAGGTACTGCGGGAGGACTACATCCGTACCGCCTGGTCCAAGGGGTTGGGAGAGCGGACGGTGATCACGCGCCACGCGATGAAGAACGCTCTGATTCCAGTAGTCACCGTCATTGGGCAGCAATTCTCCTTGCTGATTGGCGGCACGGTTATCGTGGAATTCATTTTCCTCTTGCCAGGAGTGGGCAGCCTGACTCTGGACGCGGTGTTCCTCCGGGATTACACCATGATTCAGGGTGCCGTTCTGTTTTTTGCGACGGTGATGGTGTTCATGAACCTACTTGTCGATATCTCATACGCTTGGTTCGACCCCCGGATCCGTTACAGATAGAAGGGAGTCAGTAGATATGTCCCGCCAAGGCACGCAAACGGCCGAACCAATTCAGACCAGTCGCTCTCGTACGTGGGGGCGTTCGCTGCTGGACGTGGCCCGCCGCAAACCTTTGGGTACGGCTGGAGCGATCGTGACGCTGCTCCTTATTTTTGCCGCGGTCTCTGCGCCACTGATCGCCCCTTTCGATCCCTACGAATTTAATCTCACCGACCAGGGCCTGCCCCTTCGGCAACAGGCCCCCAACGGTGAGTTTCTGTTCGGAACTGACGCTCTGGGCCGTGACGTGCTGAGCCGAATCATCTACGGTGCGCGTGTTTCGTTAATGGTTGGGTTTTTGTCGGTGGCATTGGGAACCACGGTGGGGACCGCCATCGGGCTGGCGTCGGGCTTTTGGGGCGGCAAGGTAGACCAGGTCCTGCAGCGCATCGTGGACACTTTTATGGCTTTCCCGGGTATCGTGTTGGCCTTGGCCGTGATAGCAGTGCTGGGGCAAAGCCTGATGAACATAATCCTGGTGATCGCCATCGTGATCGCACCCGGCACATCTCGGGTGATCCGCGGTGCGGTGCTGGCGATCAAAGAAAACATCTACGTAGAGGCCGCTCGGAGCATTGGAGCATCTGACCTTCGCATCTCAATCAGGCATGTTCTGCCAAACGTCTTCGCTCCGGTGATTATCATCGCCACGGTCTGGGTCGGAAACGCCATTGTTATCGAGGCCGCCCTGAGCTTTTTGGGACTGGGAACCCCGCCTCCAACACCCACGTGGGGTGGGATGCTGGCTGGAGAAGGCCAACGAAATCTAGAGAACGCGCCTTGGCTCGCCATCTTTCCAGGTCTGGCGATCAGCATCGTTGTTCTCTCATTCAACATGTTAGGTGACGCTCTGCGGGACGTGTTGGATCCCCGCCTCAGGAGTCGATAGGTTCCCCTTCTCCGCGTTCCTCAACTTACCCATAGCC
>Ga0207963_1000686_pt1 | contig 17940 bp, 11 predicted proteins | sample Knorr_S15_td_NAD_FD_185604 | JGI IMG/M metagenome (GOLD analysis project Ga0207963, IMG submission 185604) | Marine microbial communities from Southern Atlantic Ocean transect - Knorr_S15_td_NADW_ad_2500m_LV_A (SPAdes) (version 2) | ecosystem: Environmental > Aquatic > Marine > Oceanic | place...
GTACATGCGGGCCAGCCTTCTCGAAGTCCTGCACGAGGATTACGTGAGGACGGCCCGCGCTAAGGGGCTCTCAGAATTCAAAGTGGTCATCGTTCATGCATGCAGGAACGCTCTGGTCCCGATAGTCACTATTCTAGGATTCTCAATCGGCGGAGCGATAGGCGGAGCAGTTCTGACCGAGACAATTTTCGCCTTCAACGGCATGGGTAGGGTAGCTGTCAAGTCAATTCAGTACCTTGATTTCCCCGTCATCATGGGTGTGACGTTGATTACTGCCGCCATTTTCCTGCTGTCCAACTTGATTGTGGACATATTGTATGCAGTCATAGATCCGAGGGTGAGGCTTGAATGAGGGGCTGGGACGAAGGCGAAGAGGATCGCAAGGAGAGCCTGAAGAGGCTGACCGAAGCAATATCTCAGTCCGGCAGCGATATTTGGCGGAGTTGGAGGATATACCGCCGGTCCCTGCTTGCAGTAGTAGGGCTCATGCTGGTCCTGTCCGTCGTCACGGTATCAATTTTCGCCGAGGATATAGCAGTCGAGCACCCCTACCGAAACCTGCAGGACACGCAGGACCTCTGGACCAGAGACTACGAGCCCCGGAGGGCCCACCCGTTCTCGGAGGAGTGCGACTGGCACGAGCAGTCGATATCGCTGACCCAGCATAGGCGCGACGAAATCGTGACCGTAGTCGCCGTGTCAGACAACAAGGTAGGAGAGTCGATTGCTGATGGGTACTACCGTGACACCCTCTCTGTAATCGAGCTGCTCAGCCTGAAGGACAACAAAGGCTACGACCTCAACACCTCTTTGATTAGCATCGATCCGAACAACTCCTCGATCCTCGTCCTGTCCGAGGAGCTCTACGACAACATGTCGCTGACCACGATTTGGCTAACCTACGAGTTCGATAACGAGGCCATGCATCTCTGGTGGATGCCAGATGGCTATGACGTTTGCATCTTCGGAACCAACAATGATGGGCAGGACATGTTCAGCAAGGTGCTGTACGGTTCCAGAGTCTCTCTGAAGATCGGCATAACAGTAGCTCTACTCACTGTTACGATTGGGACCATTGTAGGAAGTGTAGCCGGCTACTTCGGAGGCAGGGTTGACGAGGTAATCATGAGGATATGTGACGTCTTCTTTGCTATACCTGGACTGATCCTCGCCATGGCTTTCGTCACGGCAATGTCTGCGATAACGAGCCTTACTATGCCATTATGGTTGGGGATTCTGATTCCGATATTATTCTTGGCTGTGGTTTCCCGGACATATCTCACATCAACTATCCCTCAAGAGAATCAACTGAGCAACCAAGTCATGGGGTCGTTGGTCCGTAATCGGAACATTTTCCTCGGATTACTGGTATTCTTCTTCTTCGTTGGCTTGATTCCAGGTGTTTCCTGGTCTGAACTTTTCGGGATCTCAGAAAGCCGAGAGTGGAGACTCTCGGCAGCCATCGGAATAATCCTCCTCTTAGGATTGATTGGGCTGGCAGACAAGCGCTTCATCGAGAAGTCCAGCTTCGATGGCGCAGAGGAACGTGTGAGCAAATCCCTTGATTGGACCAACCCTTGGAAGTACCTCACACTGAGGACGGTTGCGGTCTTCGTTGCTGCCTTTGTCCTCTTTCGATGGTCTGGCAGCACTGATGATGAGATAGTCGTGATCGAGAACTTCGGTCGACTCTGGAAGATACAGGCCGCCCTGATTTTCACCGGATGGCCAGGCTATGCCAGGCTGATCAGGGGACAGGTTCTGTATGTCAAGGAAATGACCTTCGTCGAGGCGGCTAAGAGTGTGGGTGCCCCTCCGGGGAGAATAATGTTCAGGCACATACTTCCCAATGCATGGGCCCCACTGCTAGTTGCCTTCACTCTCGACATTGGCGGGACCATCCTGTCTGCATCCGGACTGTCGTTCATCGGACTCGGGGCTGCCCCGGGCACAGCAGAGTGGGGCCTCCTCGTCTCGGACAGCAGGCAGTTCTTCGTCTTCGACCCGCACCTGATGCTCTTCCCTGGGCTCGCTATCGCAGTCACAACTCTTGGTTTCAATTTGCTAGGTGACGGGATAAGGGATGTACTCGATCCCAAGAACAGGAGGTGATATGATGCCAGGTAAATTGCTCGAAATTGAAGGTCTCAGAGTTCACTTTGACACTCTGGACGGCCCAATAGAGGCTCTGCATTCCGTGAACCTGAATGTTGACCAAGGCCAGATAATGGGGCTGGTCGGTGAATCGGGATGTGGTAAGTCAGTCACTTCATTGGTGACGATAGGCCTCGCTACCTGCGATATAGATGAGGGCAGCGTCAAGTACGAAGGGAAGGAATTACTTTTCAGTGATTCAGAATCTGACAAGAAAATCCAAGAAATTTCAGGTCGAATAACCGCTGTTGGAGTCCTAGCATCAATAATATTCGTCTTTTGGGCCATTCTGATAGATCCTGTTCAGGGCGCAACCTTCCTCCTCGTTTTCTTGTTCGTTTCGACAGCATCTTGGCTCGTCGGGTTTGCTGGCAAAAGCGAATATCGACGCCATCAGAAATTCATGCGATGGGTGCGTGGAAACGAGATCAGCATGATATTCCAGGAGCCTATGACAGCCCTCAATCCTCTATACACAGTGGAGAAACAGATTTCTGAGGTGATGCGTGAGCATGATAGGCTTGTCAAGGCAGAAACTCCACGGTTCTTCTTCAAGGCCGCCCAGCCCTTCTTGATTTTCTTCGCCGTTTGTCTAGTTCTAGCAGCATTAATAATAATACAAATCTTCTCAGTCGGTCCCCCCGTCATAGTCCTCGTAGTGATCAGTGCGCCTTTGCTCAACCGAGTCAGAGTCACCCAGGCGCTTGTGAGCCCGCTCAAGTTGGCGTTTCGCGCCATAAGGCTCAGACCCCAATCTGCCTCAGCGATTCTAGCGGTCTTAGCGTTCGTCACCGTAGCGCATCTCTACGGTTTTGCAGATGACGCGAAGAACTTGGTTTTCCTTCTCGTGATAGTAATCCCTCTTGCGGCTTCGTGGACTTTGTTCAAGAATCACAACGCAGCCTTGAGGTCTGAAATTTCGGACACAGGTCACTCAACAAATCCATCTATTTTCACAAAGGGTTGGGTTAGAAAATCGGCGTCAATTCTTCTCCCCCTCCTTCCTTTAGGAATCGCAGCAGCGCTGGTCATGTTCCTGATGCTCTGGATGCCGTTCTCCGCTCTCCTCGGCATGGTCGTAATCAGCACTCTTCTGGCCTTGCCGGTAATTATGGCCCTAGATTATCTGAGACTCGATCCTGCCCACACCCAACAGGTCATCAGCATCCTCGAGGCGGTCCGGATTCCGAATCCAATCGCAGTTGTGAATATGTACCCACACGAGCTCTCCGGTGGTATGCGTCAGAGGGTCATGATCGCCATGATGATGTCCTGCGAGCCTAAATTGCTCATCGCTGACGAACCGACAACCGCCCTCGACGTTACCATCCAAGCCCAGATTCTCCAATTGATGCGAGATCTACGTGACGAGAAGGGTACGGCAATCCTCCTGATCACCCACGACTTGGGGGTTATCGCCGAGATGTGTGACTCAGTAACCGTGATGTACGCCGGGTCGATTGTTGAGAAGGGCAGTATCGAGGCCATTCTCTCCAGACCTCGGATGCCATACACGATCGGTCTGCTACACAGCATTCCAACAATTGACGATGAATCAGAACACAGGGACGTGCTGCCAATCATCCCTGGACAGGTTCCTGACCCGAACCTACACTTCGATGGCTGCAGGTTCCATCCTCGTTGCCCCTTCGCGGACGAACTTTGCATCTCAACCCCTCCACCGATGATCGAGGTCGAACCGGGTCACTTCGCGGCCTGCCACCACACCAACCGAACGGAAAACGTCGCAGATGTGCAAGGCTCATTCGACGTTTTCGCAGCAGAGTACGTATTGAAAGGAGTTGCATGAGATGACGCATGATAGCAAGACCGACGAGATCCTGCTCGACATAAAGGGGCTGAGGAAATGGTTCCCTATCAAGAGCGGTATGCTCACGACTGTGAAGAGTTACGTTCGTGCTGTTGACGGCGTCGACCTACAGGTAATACGAGGCGAGACTCTTGGGATTGTCGGCGAGTCAGGTTGTGGAAAGACCACGTTGGGACGAGTCATTCTGGGACTCATCCCGATGACTGAAGGGTCGGTCCACTACGACGGCGAAGACATCCGGATGATGACAAACAGGGACCTCAGGAGGCGACTTCAGATTGTGTTTCAGGACCCCGGGGGGTCGATGAACCCGAGGATGTCGGTACGTTCCATCGTCGGGGAGCCACTTACAGTGAATGGAATTGCCGAGGGCGCAGAACTGACTCAGAGAGTGGCCGATTTACTTGCTTCTGTGGGTCTAAAGCGCGATCACATGAACAGATTCCCACACGAATTCTCCGGCGGACAGAAACAGCGGATAGCTCTAGCGAGGGCACTCTCTCTGGACCCAGAGTTCATTCTGCTAGACGAGCCAACCAGCGCCCTGGACGTGTCGGTTCAAGCCCAAGTCCTGAATCTGCTCGAGGAGATCCAGTCGAAACGCGACCTCACTTTCGTCTTCATCACTCACGCCCTCAACGTCGTCAACCACGTCTGCGAAAGAGTGGCAGTGATGTACCTAGGAAAGATTGTCGAAATAGCCAATACGAAGGATTTGTTCAGTAAGCCCGCTCACCCATACACCCATGCTCTGATGTCGGCAATCCCAGAGCCTTCTCTAGACAAGGTCGCTAGGAGGAGAATAGTTCTGAGTGGTGACGTACCCAGTCCTGCAAACCCTCCTCCTGGATGCAGGTTCCACACTCGTTGCCCAATCGCTGAGGAAGGGCTCTGCGATGTCGAGGAGCCGAAACTAGAGTCGATCGGTGAAGGTCATAGCGTGGCCTGTCACTTCCCATTAGGTCCCGGGATGAAACTCCCAATCCTCGGCGATGACCAGAATCCTCCCGAGGATGACGACATGCCGAACACTGTCTTACTCTGAGGGAGAAGAATGGCTGAGAACGAAGCCGAGTCGAACGGAACCGAGCCCTCCCCGCCGCCGATGTTCGACAAGAAGGTGGAGGCCGATGCTGCATTTTGGAGGCTGAAGGAGGCTTCTGACGAATGGAGAGAGGAGCGAATCAAACGAGTCCTAGCCCAAGAGGGCGAAAGCATTCTGATTACACTCGGTAGAGTAATCTTCATCACGGTATGCATATTGATAGATGGAGTCGTGCTGACGGAAGTTCCAATCAGCATGGGCAAAACCCTTGCTGCTTGGTCTCTATATCTGGTTCTACTAATGGCCGCCATCAAGTTACAACGCGACCTCTATGAGAAGTGGTTCTCAGTGGATATCAGCCAGATCAACTTTGATCGGCAGTAATCGGAAATTGCTCAGTGCCGATTCGCTCGAAGCGCCTGAAGGACGGCACGACGATTCCAACGATTGACGACGCGACCATTATCGCTACCGCAACCATGAATGTCACTTCCAACCCCAGATCGCCAATCATTTTTCCCGCCAGAAGCATCGAGGGCGGGATCAGAAGGAATGAGCCGATCGCATCGATCGAATTCACGCGCCCTCGTAGATGCTGCTCGACACTGTCGCCGATCGTAGTGTTCCAGATCACGCTGAGGATGCCGACGATGAACCCCTGAATCACGGAGATGAGCAGAATCAAGCTGAACCATGGCACGAAGACGAAGAGCAGATCCAACCATGCTGCGAAGCTGACTGTGACATAGAAAACAGTCCCTCGAATTCGTTTCGAAATCGGATTCTGACCAGCGTAAAGGGCACCTAATGAGGCGCCGATCGGGAAGATCGCGCCCCAGAGCGCGTAATGTAATTCGTTCCAATCATTCCTCAGTGCGATTGACGGTATTCCGATATCGATCATGGCCCCACCGATGTGGAAGGCCATGAAAACCAGGATTCCGATGAAGAGCCAGGGTTGACTGCGAGTGAAATCCAGAGCATGGAGCATTTCGGATCTGAAATCGGATTCCTCATCTCCATTTCTGATGATTGGCACTTCTTCCATGTTGTAGAGGACATAAGCACTGACGAGGAAGGTGACCATGTCGAGGAAGAGTGTGGCTTCGATGCCGAGCTGGTAGAGCACGACGCCTCCGAGGGTCCCACCGATCGCCCAGGCGATAGTCCTCATGGCATTGTGCAAGCCAGTCGCGGAGGCGAGAATCTCCTTATCGACCAGATCGGGAATCAGCGCCTGGGTCGCAGGTATCGAGAAAGCGGTCGATGCACCCATCAGAAAGGCTGCTAGAACCAGAACTATTGTGACTGGAAAACCGCTCAGCAACAGGAGGATGAAGAGCAGGGCGAAGCCCGCTTGGACGAAATCGGTGTAGAGGGCGACTGTGCGTCGCGGAATCCTGTCGACCAGCATCCCTCCGAAGGTCAGAAGAGGAATGTGGGCCATGAAGTAGGATATGCCGAAGAGGGCGAACCAGGTAGGGCCTCCGTGAAGATTGACCGTCCAACCAGCGGCGGTCATGAAGGCGGCTCGACCGATCTTACTGACCGAATCGCCGATGAGGAATCGACGTAAATCCCGAACCTCCCAAGCATCGGCCAAAGCCATATTCACGGCGCGGACTCCTACTGCATTTCAAGTTGCTCACAGAGTCTCATTCACGGCCTTCGACAGCCTTCGATTCGTCGAATGACGAAGCCCTTATCCAAATCGTTAACTCCAATAATCATGCGTTCAACTATTTTCCCGAAAACTGTTTGAATGTTCATCTTCTTGCGAATAAACTCTATACAATAGCAATAATTCGGTTAATTCATGTTCGTTTGCACTATGATTATATCTTGCCGATGATGGCCCTGACGCTATTGGGGTGAGCGTTGTGTTGGAGTCATCTGGACATCTCGGCGAGAGTGATGTCAGCAGCGCTCTGACATACGAGGAATTCGGCGCTGAATCAGCCCGGCTCGGAAGGAAGATCGCTGATAGTTATCAGCGCTATGAGATTGAGACGACAGAGGTCGACGACGTCGATCCTCTACCTCATCGATTCCTCGTCGAAGTTGGGAAGATAGGGCTGGCGAAATTCATCATCAAAGAGATGATTCACTACCGAGGACAAGTGGATATCATCCTCTCTCGCCCCTGCACCTACGGCGTCTTCTCGGGACCGGTCGGTGGCTTCGTCCCTCGTCCGAAACTCTGCGTCGGCTGTCTGCGATGTACGGTGCAGCACCCTGAGTTCGTCAGTGTGCTGCCGAATCCCGATAGGCTCAATCTCGGTGATTCGTACACCACGCATGGGCATATCGCAGCAATCGATGAGGAAGCGAAGAAGGGTATGGTGCCCGTGCGCGGCCAAGGCTACCGTGGTCGCTTCGGTGGCCCTGGCTTCGATGGAATGCTGACGGACATGTCGGAAATCGTTCGTCCAAGCCGTGATGGTATTCACGGCCGTGAACTGATCGGCACCAGCGTCGATATCGGCACCAAGCCGATGAATCTCTCCTTCGATTCATCAGGAAACCTCGTCGGCAGCAGCCCGCGGATGTTCAGCATCCAGGTCCCGTTCATATTCGATGTTCCTCCCGGCGACCTCGGCACGAGGCAGATGGCGAGAATCCTCGATTCGACCAGCAGGCGAATCGACACTCTGATCTGCCTGCCTGCGGCCAACGTCCTCGACTGGGAGATGGACTCAGCGAACATCGTTCCAGTCGTCCCCAAGTCACTTCCAGAGATGGTCAGCGAATTCGAGGCAGCCCGACTCATCGAATTGGATGGCTGGGACGTTGCAGCGCTCGAGACCGCCAGAGCCGCGACGAATGCACTTCTCGGCGTGAGGATATGTTTCACGGATGGTTGGCAGGAGAAATTCAGCCAAGCTGTCAATCATGGTGTCGAGGTGATTCACTTGAACGCCGACCTGCACGGTCGTGGCTCCGATGGTCGCTTCGTCAGCGACCTCTTCAAGGAAGCACACATGATGCTCATCGACCAAGGCCGACGCGACGTTGTGACCCTCATCGGCTCGGGCGGAATCGTCGGAGCCGACCATGTCCCGAAGGCGGTGATCAGTGGACTTGACGCAGTCGCGCTCGACCTGCCCGTGCTTTTCGCGCTGCAAGGGCGATCCCACGGATCGATGACGGATCGAGGCGAAGTCCGAGGTACACTTCCTCGGAAGATGACTGATGAGTGGGCCGAGCAGCGTCTGGCCAATCTCTGTGCGAGTTGGCGCGACCAGCTGCTCGAGATTCTCGGCGCGATGGGCATTCGCGAGGTACGCCGACTACGAGGCGAATTCGGACGCTCCATGATAGTCCGACAATTGGAGGACGAGGCGTTTGCAGGAATAGAGGGTTATGTTTCAGGGGGTCCAGCGTGATGACTTTCACCAAACCGAGTCAGGCTTTGATCGACAAGACGACGGGCTTGTTGCAATCGGGAATGAACGCCCGCGCATTTGGCGAGTATGGCGCTCCGGAGGCACTCGGCGACGCTCGCTGGACCGACGAACTGATTCTCTCCACATGGTACATGGCTGAGACCGGAAAACTCCCAGAAGGACTCAACCACAAGACCGGAAAGAGCGATGGCGGATTCGACAGACTCGACTTCAGATACCTGCCTGAAAGTGAATGGCTCGAGCACTCAGAAGCGCTCGACACGACGCTCGACCTCAACCGCCGCGGTGACGCGAAGCGGCGAATCAGCATCGATATCCCATGGTACGGCGGCGGCATGTCCTACGGCTCTGTCTCGCTCAATGTGATGATGTCGCGGGCCAGAGCCTACACCAAATGGAATTCTTACATGTCCACGGGTGAGGGTGGTTATCCAATCGAGTTGATGGAGTGCAAGGAGAATGTCATCACACAGGTTGCTACGGGATATTTCGGCGTCGAGGAAGAGACGATTCAGGCGGCGCCGATCATTGAATTCAAGTACGCACAAGGTGCGAAACCAGGACTTGGAGGACATCTTCTGGCCGCTAAGGCTGGGGAGGAAGTCGCGAAGTTGCGCGGCAGTGTTCCATTCGTCAGCCTGTTCAGTCCATTCCCATTCCACTCGACCTATTCGGTCGAGGACCATTCGAAGCATCTCGACTGGGTCGAGACCATCAATCCGACGGCGTTGCTCGCTGTCAAGGTCAGCACCCCGCACGACGTCGACATGGTGGCTATCGGTTCTTACTACGCCGGCGCTCACATCATCCACCTCGATGGTTCGTACGGTGGCACCGGCGCCGCACCGGAAATCGCCAAGAAGAACATCGCCATGCCCATCGAGTTGGCGATTCCCAAGGTCCACAAGTTCCTCGAGAAGGAGGGCGTCAGGGATCGAGTCACACTCATCGCCAGCGGTGGCGTGCGCACTACAGATGACATCGCTAAGGCCATCGCTTTGGGCGCGGATGGCTGCGTCCTCGGTACCACCGACCTCGTTGGCCTCGGCTGCACCCGTTGCTCGAACTGCGAGGGTGGCCCTTCCGGTCGCGGCTGCCCCTGGGGCTTGACGACCACGGATGTTGAGCTGCAAGAATGGGTTCAGCCCGACTGGGCGGTTCAGCGCCTGGACAATCTCTACTCAGCGATGCAATACCGACTGCGCGATATTCTGCGCCAGCTCGGCCTTTCAAGTGTCACAGAGTTGCGCGGCCGCACCGATCTGCTGCGCTACATCGGCAAGGAGGAAGCCGAATGATCGACCCGAAGACGATCATCGACGCGCGCCGTCGAATGACCGCCTCACACCCGAAATTCGAGCGTCACGAAGAGGACGCAGCCGAGGGCGGCTGCGGCGTCGTCGGCCTCGCTTGCGAGATTCCAGTCGCCGGCCGACACCTGTTCAGGTCCCTCGAACAGATGCGCAACCGAGGCAATGGCAAGGGCGGCGGAGTAGCCATGGTCGGCCTTGACCCAAGCCAATTCAACACCGACCGCGAGACCCTAGATTCGACCTTTCTATACGCGGTAGCCTACCTCAACATCGATGTCAGAGAAGGAGTCGAAGCCCTCATCGAAGAAGCCTACGAACTGCATCACACCTTCGAATTCCCAACCCTTCAAACTTGGCAGACCGACCTGTCAGCTCTTGAAGTCAAACCACCAGCAGTAGTCTGCTACTTCGTCACTCCGAAGTCAACAAAGGTCGCGGAATTCATCGAAACCCAGCTCTCAGCAGTTATCGACGCAGCGGATATGGCCGCCGTCGAAGAAGAATACGTCTTCCACACCACACATGCGCTCAACGTCGAATTCTATGCTTCCGACGGGCGCACGGACGCATTCGTATTGAGCCACGGAAGGGACATTCTGATTCTGAAGATCGTTGGATATGCCGAGGATGTCATCCGCTACTACCAACTCGACAACATGACTGCCCACGTCTGGATTGGCCACCACCGCTACCCCACTCGCGGCAGAGTCACCCACCCGGGAGGCGCACATCCCTTTGGTCAGGGAATCGACTGCGCTCTGGTTCATAACGGAGATTTCTCGAATTATGTGTCGGTGAGGGATTACTTGGCACAGCGAGGGATGGAACCTCTGTTCTTCACCGACACCGAGGTCGCTGCGCTGGCTTTCGATTTGCATCGTCGGGTTTACGGCTATTCGTTGGAGCATGTCATCGAGAGTCTCGCTCCGACCAGCGAACTCGACTTCCTGATGCTGCCAGAAGAGAAGCAATCTGTCTACGAGGCGATTCAGAAGACTCACATCCACGGCTCGCCCGATGGACCGTGGTTCTTCATCATCGCACAATCCGAGGGGGCTACTCATCGATTGCTCGGCATCACCGATACCTCGATGCTTCGGCCGCAGGTCTTCGCTTACCAGCGCGGCGAGGTCGGCATCGCCTTCTGTGGCTCTGAGAAACAGGTCATCGACGCGGTCCTCGAGTCGATGGCGGCCGAGGATTCGAGGTTCTGGCGGAAGGCCGACGAATACTGGAACGCACGAGGCGGTTCTTACACCGATGGCGGGGCCTTCATGTTCGATGTTCTGCCGAAAGCCGATGGTGGCAAGGAACTGGTTCTGTTCGACAAGTTCGGAGTGACTGTCGATACTCATCCAAAGGGAGAATTCACACTGGTTGCGGCAACGGAGTGCCCACTCTCGTTGCACGCCGATGCTCGTTCGACCTACGAGGCTGTGATTCACACCCTTCCGAAGATGGATTGGGGCGAGGCTCGTGCTACACTCGATGCTATCGAGACTGCTGCTGCACTCGAGAACAACGGCCGAACTTGGGGTTGGGATGTTCTGAGTTTACTACTAGACCGCCGCTACGATACCGGTGATCTTCGGGCCAGCCTCTGGTCTGACCTCGTCGAGACTCGGCTGGTTCGAATCATCGCTTCAGCCGCCAGTCATCCATGCACCGCTTATGCCGGCCAGAAGACACTCGGCCACCGGCCGGAGCCGACGAGTCTCGAGCAGACGATAGTGGTCGATGCTCGCCCTCACCCAATAGAAGGGATAGAATCCTTGGCTCGTGAATTAGTGGCGTTTCATCGTCTCGGCTGGAGGCGCTTCGCAGTCATCAATTGCCGAGGTCACCGCTTCATCGGGAATGGCTTCGGACCGGGCTGCTCGGGCGTGCGGATCGATGTCCTCGGGGCGGTCGGCGATTATCTCGGCAGTGGCAATGATGGCATGGAGATTCACATGCATGGCAATGGTCAAGACCAGATCGCGCAGATTCACAAGTCTGGGGAATTGGTCATCCACGGAGATGTCGGCCAGTGCTATGGATACGGCTCGAAAGGCGGGTTGATGTTTGTTCTCGGCAACGCTGCAGGGCGCCCGATGATCAACTCAGTCGGCTCACCTCGGCTGGTCATCAACGGTACCGCACTCGATTATCTGGCTGAGTCGTTCATGGCTGGCGACCCACTGAACGGCGGGGGCTTCGTCATTGTCAACGGTCTGAGATTCGACGACAAGGGCCGAATCGTTCCGTTGGAGACTCCATATCCTGGAAGCAATCTCTTCTCGCTTTCGAGCGGCGGCGCGATCTATATGCGGGATCCTTACGAGCGCCTCTCCTCCTCACAATTGAACGGCGGCGAATTCACCGAATTGACAGAGGCTGATTGGGCGGTCATCGAGCCGGTGCTATTGCGCAACGAAGTTCACTTCGATATCGCACTCGAAGATCTGCTGATGGTTGGAGGCCAGCGACGGAGCCCTTACGATGTCTATCGGAAGATTATCCCTGTGAAGTCGAAAACGCTGCATGCGGAGGCTGCTTGGGCCGGTCATCAGGACTGACTGAGTTCTTCTACCAACCTTGCGACTTCATCAGCACATCCCCAGGACAACGTCACACCGGCTCCGCCGTGACCGTAGTTGTGGATGATGGTCTGTCCACCCAGAACCTCCTTCTCAAGTCGCACCTCATACCTCGAGGGGCGTAATCCGACCGCTCTTCCAACGATATTGGCCCGATCCAGCTCGGGCCAGAGTTCCTCGCACTTGGCGAGGATGTTTTCTTCGTCCGCCTCGCTGATCTCAAGGTTCCAATCTCCGACCTGCGCAGTTCCGCCGAGGACGGTGACATCACTGCGTGGAATCGTGTAAGTCAGAGTATCGGGTTGTTGGTCGAATTGTCCGATGCCCGGATCCTGTTTCAGATAGATGACTTGGCCCCGAATCGGTTCGAGTCGCTCATCGTCGCACAATTCGCGGGCGCCCATGCCCGTGCAGTTGACGATGACATCTGCCTCGATATCACTCAATGAGGCGACCGTGGCCGTCTCGATGATGGCCCCGAGTTCTCTCACGAGGCGCATCAACCAAGGTAGATAGAGCGGCATCTCGATGATGGGAGATTCGAACTCCCAGCCGTGGACATAACCCTTGGCCACTTCGCTCGGATCGAGGAGACGAAAATGTGTGATTTCGCTGGACCAGCCCGGAGACGGTACGACTTTGCGCAGATATTCTCGTCCGAGTCGCATTGAGATTCCAGCCTCGGGCGACTCGTGCATGATTCTCATCAACTCTCGATATGTATCGGCTCCCCACCGATCAGTCTTCTCCACCGGCTGCACCAGAAATGGATACCAGATCGCAGCCGCGGTGTCCGAAACCGTATCCGGCGAGAATGATTCGGACACGAGCTTGACACTGTGTCCAGCCTCGAGCAGGCGAACAGCGCAGGACAAGCCTGAGACACCAGCTCCGATTACGAGACAATCCATGTTGCTCCCAACAGCTCCTAGCGAATCAGGTTCTCGGTGGGCAAGCGTCTTTCAATGGCGCCTGCCAGTCGAGTCCGGGTGTCGCATTGCCAAAGGTCAGGAAGCCGAAGAAGGGATGGTTCGTTAAGCGTAAGAAGAAGCTTCGCGCTGGCCCTCGCGTGAACCCTAGCGAGCGTGGCCTTCCACCCTGTCCTGCCTGCGGAGAATGGAGCATGCAGAAGGACAACACCCGCGTCGAATTGTACTGCGGTGCTTGTGGAGCAATCATCGGAAAAGGCGGCTGAGGAAGGGCTGAACCCTATATGGGACCCTGCCCACCCACATCCGTCGCTGTGATGAGGAACCGCACCGGATGCCTCGGGCATCGCGAGTGATGGGCGATCTGAGCGGCATCAGGAGTCTCCATGCCTCGAATCATCGAAGACGGGGTCGGTAATCGCTACGCCTTGCAGGATCCTGTGGAGTTGACCACCGCTCCCGACGATGTTCGACTAGCGACCGAGAGCGAGCCCTGGAAGAATTACTGGCGTATGCTCGGCACCGTGTTGCTGGCTTTCCTCATTCTGTATTGGGGAATCCCTACCGTGATCATAGGAGTTCTTGTGGATGAGCCTATCGTTACTCTCATCGGAGGGGTCTGTTCGATTCTGCCCTTGCCTTTCCTCTTCCTGTTACACAAACCGAAGATGGTTCACGTTCGATTCGCCACGCCAGATTCTGCTGGGAAGAAATATCATCCTCTTCCTGAAGGGGGTTCTTTGTATACCTCCGAGCCAACCTCATTCAGCCGCTTCCTGACTCCGGATGACTCGATTCTAGACCTGCCACCACATAGACAGGTATGGGTGGTATTCACTCTTACCATCATCGTAGGCATTCTCGCGACGTTGCCCCTCTTGAACGAGTATACCGAAACAATTGGAATCCTCCTGTATCTCATATTGGCCCTGCCTCTTTGGGTCATCGGATTCTCGATACCGGTCTTCGCTTGGTGGGCAACCTCCTCGAAATGGTTAGGCTTGCCTACTCGGAGACGAGATGCTGAGGCGTGGCTCATCGCTGGAATGGCTTCAGCCCTTCCAGCATTGATGATTAATTCATTCATCTTCCCAACTTTGATGCCTTCTTCTCTCTCTGCTTCAACATTCAATTTTCTGATGGTGACCATCAGTGCCCCGATTGGCGAAGAAACTTGCAAATTGCTCGCAGTCTGCCTTTTCTTGACGGCTATTCGAAGTCCTCGCCACGGCTTCCAGGTCGGCTTCACTGTGGGACTCGGCTTCGCTCTGCTGGAGAATTGCGTCTATGTGATGGGAGGGATGTTCGGCGGCCCATTCAACATCACCTTGACCACTCTCGTGCGTGGAATAGGTTCGATTCCCGGACATGCCGTCTGGACTGGAGTCTCGGGCTTCGCAATCGGTTGCCTGGCTTCTGAAACAGACATTCATTCGAAGATTCGCTGGCGATTGAAAAAAGTCGGTATCGATGCCGTGGACATGGTCGAAGGTTGGGGCATCGATCTCGATGGAGATGGTGACACTTCAGGTTACGACCAATATCGCGAAACCCTCGAGGAGGCTCTGAACTCGGCACCGGAGGCGGCGAGCCCTTCGTGGATGTTGGTCGATGGGGAGACTGGCGAGATACATCAGGCTCAGGGTGTGGAAGACCTGACTCCGGTCGGGACGGCTATAGTGACAGCGACGGCAGCAGCTCAGATGCGGGTGACTGATGGTGTACACCTGCTGCCGCCACGAAATGTCTTTGCTGGGCTCGGATTAGCGATGTCAGGACACGCGATCTGGAATGGTAGCAGTTCTCTGGTCAGCCATCTGGGTCCTGCTATCGGTCTGGGATCGGATGCAAGTCTTCTACTCGATTTGGCATGGATCGTAGTATTGGTCGCAACAGTATTGACTCTTGCAAAATTATTGATGAAATCGATCAGGACGATGCCAGCGAGTTGATCATGAGTCCTTCGCGGCGAATCCTTCATCACCCAGTCGCACCGAAACGAGGGCGGGGAAGCGCATGGAACTGACTCAGGACCAGATCATCGCAATCGCTCTCGTTGTCGGTCTGATGCTCATCGCTGGCTTGCGAGGCATGCTGAATCTGAGCGGCTTGCTCGCTGCTGCCATCGTTGGACTGTCGGTCTCTCTGCTCGGTCACTGGACTTGGCTCGCCATCTTGATGGTCTTCCTGATGACCGGTTCCATCGCCACAAATTGGAGGTACGAGGAGAAGAAGGCATTGCGGCTGGCCGAGGATAACGAAGGCACCAGAGGCTGGCGTAATGTGATGGCGAACGGTGCCGTCGCATCTCTTGTCTCAGTGCTGAATTTCGCCCTCGGAGGACCTGAGTGGGCCTATCTGGCCGCCTCTGCCTCGATCGCCGTGGCCTCTTCAGACACACTGGCTTCTGAAATCGGCAGCCTCGATCCGAGGACACGTAGCATCCTCAATCTCGAGGCTGTTCCAGCCGGAACCAATGGGGGGATGTCGGTCACAGGCACCTTCGCCGCATTCTTCGGTGGACTGCTCATCGCAGTGATGGCGACGACTCTCTACTCCATCCATGGGGGTACGATTCCCCTCATATCGTTGATGATGTTCATCACTGTGATCGGTTGGTTAGGCTGCCAAGTAGATTCGATTCTAGGTGCATTATTGGAGAATGAGGGGTACATCGGCAAGCACACGGTGAATTTTCTCGCGACGCTCTCCGGCGCCCTCATGGCGTACCTCGCATATTGGCGCTTCCTCTAAACGAGGAAGCGTGGGTTTTGAATGGGCGCGGAACAGCGGGCACCATCGAGGAGCGAGGCTGGTGAAGGAAAGACGACTCCAGATTCTTCTGGTTCTGGCGATGCTGATCCTCGTGACAGCCTCCTCTTTCAGCGCTGCTCAGAGCAGGGCTGGATTCACCGGACCTGGGATTCACTGGGAATTCCCGGAGGAGCATCACCTCTTCTTGGCCGGCACTGAGGACGAACCTCTGATTCTTCGCAATTGGCCTACAGTGACCGGCATTCCACTCGGTTCGGCTGGATTCTCGAAGACGAGTTCAACCTTCTCGCAGAATCTCGTCACACTCGAATCAGCACCCGTCACCGAGGCTCTCCTCTTCGTGGGAAATCTGACGGTCGATCTTTACGCATCACTCGAAGCCAAATCGCCGATCTGTCGCCAGACCAATGTGGTACCAGGCACCCCCGCAGGTGCAACAACCACCTTCGCAGTCAGTCTTTCATGGGGTGGATTTTCGATTCTCGATTCCGCTGAGACGAATAGCGTGACTATGGAGGAATCGTACACCAATGCACATCATTTCAGTGTCGAGGCCCGGGATATCAATGTCAGTCTGGGACCGGGTGACACATTCGCCTTGAGCATCGATGTTCGCCATGATTGTGTCCAATCCGGAGTTCTATGGTGGGGCACCTTCGATGCTCGCAGCGGCATCACGCTCGATGGTGACCTCGTTGACCCGCAGATGGCTCTGGTGATCGATTCGAACCGTATGGCGAGAATTGAATTCACGCCGATTTCTCCTTGGGGCGGCGAGGATTTCTCAGGGCAGGTCCTCGAGATTGTCGGGCCGATGGATGACTGGAATTCGATGATCCATGGCTTCGGCCAGGAGGACGAACGAATCGAACACTTCGAAACCCCTCATTCCTACCGGATCGGTGAAGCGAATCGTTCGGTCAGGACCTGGTCTGCGGAGAAGCCGCTTGAGTCTGGCAAATACATGGTCGATGCTTGTTTCACCCTCTCCGACCAGAATCCAGCTGATCTTTGTGACATCATCGCAGTGCTGCGCTTCGAAGTGCCCGAAGACCCTGCAGTTCTTCTGAACAGCTCTTGGGTCGCGATTCTGATTCCTCTCGGCGTCCTCGTTTGGCTAGGGGCTGCAATCAAAGAGGCGATGTTGCCGCTGCCGGCTTATGCAGTGATTCTGGTTCTGGCGCTGGCAGCTGTCGGTCCTGCGATGAGTCTTCCAGACATCGAAGCCAATCAACCAAGAATTGACGGAGCCGCGCCGGCATTCGCTCTTCTCGAGCATGGCGGTGATGGTTCGGTTTCCCTCGCCGATCTACTCTCCGAGTCGGACGCGGTCGTCGTCGGCATGTTCGTCCCCGGGTCTCCCAATGCCTTGCGGCAGGCGAACGACTTCGAGATGGCTTCCTCATTGATCGGGACTGGTGCATCCTTCGTGCAGATAGCGACTGGCAAAGGTGTCAATGCTGTTGATCTCGATGTTCACGCTGCGATGCTGAACAAATCCTGGCCACTCTTGATGGATAGATCTGATTCCAGCGTCGGCAGAGCCTTTCCCAGCGGAGCCTCCGACGCTGTGATCATCATCGATGCTGGCGGCTTCGTCACGACCTGGCAACCCGGAACCCTGTCGAGCACTGAGATAGCCGAAGCCGTGAAAGACGCCAGCCGAGGTTCTGGCCATACTATATTCACCCCGATTAATCTGCTCTGGGGAACCGCACTGCTCCCCCTCTTCGTGCTTGCAATGCCTCGCGAACGCCGCTATGAGGAACCCGATGAACCGCTCGTGCCCGGCGCAGGAGTCCTGTTGACTCTCTTGGGCGCAGGCGCGGGCTTCGCGCTCTGGGCCCTGCCGATCGCTCTGCTATCCGCTCTCGGTGCTGGAACATTCTGGCTCTGGATCGAGGTTG
>Ga0207963_1000702_pt1 | contig 17795 bp, 7 predicted proteins | sample Knorr_S15_td_NAD_FD_185604 | JGI IMG/M metagenome (GOLD analysis project Ga0207963, IMG submission 185604) | Marine microbial communities from Southern Atlantic Ocean transect - Knorr_S15_td_NADW_ad_2500m_LV_A (SPAdes) (version 2) | ecosystem: Environmental > Aquatic > Marine > Oceanic | place...
GCCCCCTCCGAGTAGTCCTCGTAGAGCGTGATGGAGAATCTGGCGACCTCGCTTGTGGACATGGAGATGTCATCTGAAGCGGTGTCTGCTGACACGGAAATTAGGGCGCGCAGGATCTCCTCGACGCCCGGAGAGATCTCGAAGGCGTCGATGGTGACTATCCACTCACCCGCTGGCACGTGCGCCGTCCACATGCCCTCGCTGTCGGTGAAGTGGGAGATCATCCAGCCGCTCTCGACGTTGGTCAGTCTGACGAGCTGCTCTGCCAGCGGGCCTCCGCTCTCGTTGCTGAAGGTGATGTTGATCCTCCACTCGGGGTCGAACCCGATCGAGCGCTCGACGGAGTTGCCGCGGAGCCCGACGACGAACCCCGTGTACCCCGTCATGATCCTCGTTCCGAACGGGTCGCCAGCGTCAGCATCCGAGGACTCGATGTCGATGCGGTATGCGCCGGGCTCGAGCGAGAGTTCGGCCACGCCTTCGGAGACCCACTCGCTGCCATTAGCGAGGACCTCGTACAGGACATCCGTGCTATTGAGGGAGTTCACTATCCTGAAGTCGTAGGTCACTGCGGTTCCGTTGGAGGCGTTGTTGTCTCCGCTGTGGTCGAGGAAGAAGTCGATTCGCACGCTGCTGTTGACCGGGTAGACCATGATGTCGAGGGTGTCGTTCTTGCCGTCGACATTCAGATCGACCGGCATCGGGCTCAGCCACTCTGCATCGAGGTCGAACGTCCAGTTGCCCTCAGGCAGGACCATCTGGAACTGCCCGGTGGGTGCTACCTGTCCGCGCCAGCGCACATCGGTGTCGATGTTGTCGGCGGTCACCGTCACCGGCTCCCAGCCGCCGTAGGAGGAGTGGTACGGGTTGTCCAGCCTGTTGATGTTGACCTGTCCCTCCACGGCGTAGCCGGGCCTTGCGATCATGGTGATGTTGTCAACCAGCTCCGAGCCCACCACGGGCCCGTCCTCGGTGACCGTGAACCTCGTGCCGTTGACCATGTTGAGTTGGGCTCCGTGGAGCTGTACGGTCGCATCGACCTCAGCGCCCTCGGGCAGCACGACGCTGAAGCCACCGCTGCCGTTGGTCTCTGATATGATGCTGAAGTCGCCCCAGTGGAACTCGACCGCGACGTAATCCAGTATCTTGCCCTCGTCGGGCCCCACCAGCTGCGACTCGAGGTCCTCTTCGTAGTACACGTTGCCGACTATGAGGTGACTGATGTGAAACTCGTAGTCTGCGGTGATGTCCTCATCATCGATTTCGATCTGCTCCCACACCTGAAGTTCCTCCGAGAGTGTGTGATTCATTATCCAGGTCCCATGCACCAGTTCGACCATGTAAATATCAGACTCATTGTCGAATTGCGCCGTGATGGGCTCGCCTGTCCCGTTCTTCAGATGCAGGGTGACATTCAGGTCGGGCACATTGGCGCCGTCGTGCAATAGCCGGAATGTCAGATCAGAGGTCTCGGGCACCGGGGAAGGGAACTCGTAGGCCGAGTCGAATTCCGAGTCGAATACGTAGTCCCTTGACAGTTCTGGGAAGCCGTCGTCGTCGAGGTCGATCTGAGCGGTGTAGTTGCCCGGGATGATCGGCCCGAACTCGAAAGCGCCGTCCTCGTCGGGGATAATCAGGCACGGGGCTGTGCCAACCTCGTAGCAGTCGAGGATCGCGTCAGAGGGCTCTGACTCGTTGTCGAGGAGCATGACCGCTCCGCCTAACGGCTCGCCTGAGGTGTTGACCAGCAAGCCGGTGATCGAGCCTCCTGCGATGTCGACGGTGGATACCTCAGGGCTGCCTACCAACGGGATTGAGAAGCCGTCGTCCAGCTCTATGCGTACGCCGTCTTCGAATATGACTGTCAGATCGTACTTGCCCGGCACCGCATCCACGATGTGGAACGTGCCGGGGTGTACCATCGGCCCGCTGAATATGCCCTCGCCCGAGGCGGAGGAGAAGGTGCCGTTGATGGTGCCGTAAGAATCCAGTTCCTCCGTGGTGTCGACGGTGAACACTCCTGAGCCAACCAGAGTGGAGTGGCTGAGAGTACGGATGAATGATGATGATCCATCAGATGTGTAGCGTCCAGTGGCGTTCATGGTGCCCTGAAGAAGATAATCGCCACCCTCTAGAAGACATACGGAGGAATTCACGGGCACAAAGGCATCTGTTAGAGTTGCATTTGCTGTGGAGGCCCCAGTTCCAGAGGTGTTGCCGAACGACACTGTGATTTCTTCGGCATCGGTGCTTAGATATCCCGTACCGCCATTAGTGATGATGATATCAGAGATTGAGTCGTTTGTGAGAACGACCTCGGCCGTTGCACCAGACCCGCTGCCCCCTTCGAACGATACAACGGTTGAATTGTTATACCCACTACCGCCGTTTTGGATGGGCATTGAATCGATGCCGTAGTCGCAACTGCCGATCTCGACATCGTCCGACACGGTGCCAGAGAGCGTCCCACTACCGGAGAACTGGCCATCGCCTGTCAGGCTGTGATTGTGGAACACCGTCTGGGTGTAGTTGCCAGTGAAGTCGCTGACAGTCACGATGCCCAGCGATCTCACAGTGCCCTCGCCGGTGAAAGTGACCTGGCCTATCCCTTGGAAGGACAAATCGTAGCCCTCGACCACGCCGCTGGAGGTATCGACTGTGTAAGGCTCGAGCTGGACCTGGTCCCAAGAGGGGGAGATCTCGATGCTGACATTGGTCAGCGGGTCGCCGTCGAAGAACTCGGCGCCCGACCAGATGAGCTTGCCAGTCGCGTGCGAGGGCGCCACGGAGAGATTCCCGTAAACTATCTCCTCGCCGTTGCTGTGACCGGCCGAGCCGGACACGTTGACGATGGTCTCGGAGAGCCAGGTCGAGCCCGAGACGTTGGCCAGGATGCCTGTAATCGGGTTGACGGCGCGGTTCGTGCTGGTCTGCTCGAAGATGTCGTTCAGGGACTGGCCGACGTCGGCTGTCATGATGAACGAGCGAGCCGCGTCGAGGTTGGGCTCGCCGATGAAAGCGGAGACCCTGAGCTTGCCTGCGGGGACGGTGAACGAGAAGTGCCCGTTCTCGTCAGCGTCGGTGACGCCTATAGGGATCCAATACGTGCGGTCGTCGCCGTCGGCGACGTGGCCGTTCTCGGCAGCGTTCTCCTCGCCGCTGAAAGCATCGCGCTCGATCATGACCCTAGCGTTGGGTACGGGGCCGAAGCCGTCGAGTTCGACGGTGCCTTCGAGTGTCGCTCCGCTGTAGTACTTCATGATCTTGACCTGGGTGTTGGCCGAGCCGATGGTCGGGTTGGAGCAGTTCTCGTCGACCTTGGAGCCGTTTTCGAGGAGTTCGCACCTCTCACTGTCGTACCAGTTGGAGATGACGAAGTGGTTCATCATGGCCCCGGGCAGGGGCATTGCCGACTCGAGGTAGGAGCCGGGCGTGCCAGTGGTGTAGAAGTGCGGCGCGGGCTGCTCGGCGTTGCCGGGCAGACCGAGGGTGGAGGTCCCGTAGCCGACGTAGAACCGTGCGACCATCGTCTCGAAGAAGGCGGGCTGCTGCTGGTAGTCGATGTCGACCAAACGGATGATTGTGCTTTGGTCGTTTTGTTGGGTGTATTGATTTCGGGTGATGTCGTTGAGGTACTCCTGCTCGTACTCCTGCGCGGTGCGCGGGATGATCGGTCCGTCACCCCTCTGGGTGTCGTACACCGAGGTGATGTAATCCTTCATATCAAGTCCAGCAAGACCGGTCGGAGCGTGGAAGATCCCGGTGGTCTGCCCACGGTGGTACTCGTAGTCGGCGTAGTAAGCGCCGCCGAGCGGGTAGAGTCTGTTGTCTATGGCGAAGTACCTGATATCGTTGTTCCTCGTGATGGTCTCACCGAGGCTGCCCTCGTAGTTCTGGACGTCGTACTCGAGGTTCGTGATGCCGTGGTAGATGTCGGCCAACTCGCTCATGTCGAAGGCGGTGATCAGGAAGGCCCTGCTGAGCGCCAGGCGCGCGTTGCTCCTGTGGAGGCCGGTGGACACGTCGTTGAAGTCGTCGATCAGGTCGCTGGTGTAGCGGTAGCCGCCGATGACGTAGTGAGTGGCCTCCATATCGAATGGGGATGACTTGAGGCGGGTCGCGTTGAAAAGTTCCAGAGCCTCTGTCTCGTTTGTGGTCGAGTTGCCCATCTGGGTGCCGCCGATCATGACGACCCACTCCTCATCGCCCGGTATTCCGTTGGAGCCCAGTTGGTGCCCGTGTAGCAACTCGACCTCGTTGTCGGTGGCCATGACGGCCATCGAGCGACTTAGGACGAACCCTTCGTCACCCACCCTGATGGAGAGAATGCTGTCGTACTCTTCGAGCTGTCCCTCGTCCATGATGGTCGACAGGCTGGCAGCGAACTCGTCGGTGAAGCCACCACCGTCGTTGTAGCGGCGGTCGCCTTGGGAGAGCGTCGCTATGAACATCGCCACGGTGTCCTCCTGCCCCTTGGACAGCAGCATGCCTCCGCTGTTGGGGATCCCGGATTGGAAGTTGTCAGCGACGGTCGGGTGCTGGCCGGCCGCGAGAGCCTGGAAGCCGTAGTCCCACCAGGAGACGAAGGCGGGTCTCTGGCTGAAGCCGACGTCGGCATCCTGTTTGGATAGCCAGTCGTAGGCGAGATTCCACGAGCCGCTGTTGAACCCGGGTCCGAAGGTGCCCATGTACCAGAGCTGACCGGACTCTGGATTGTAGTCGGCGCTGTTGAGGATCGAGAGGCCGAGCGCCTCGAGCCTCATGATGTCCGGGGCGATGTCGTGAATCACCTGGTCGACATCGGTAGCCGAGGCCTGGCCCCGGGGGATCCCAGAGTCTATGCCGTATGTCGTGTGCTGGGATGCTAACAGCAAGAGGACGAGGAGCAGTGCAGGGACCGCTGAGTGCTTCTTGGTGGCCGGCCAGACGGACTTGAGGCGGGTGCGGGGAGTGCCGATTCCCGAGCGTCGCCACTCCTTCGCGAAGCCAGTGAAGTCAGCGCTCTTCCACATCATGGCGATGCCGAGGCCGCCGACTACGGCCATCGCCGGCGTCGCGTTGAAGATGAATCTGCCAGCGGACCACGCCATGTACGTCGCAATCAGCACCCACAGCCCTAGCAGCAGGCTGCTCTGGCGCTCGCGCCGGGCCCCCCTCCACATCAGCAAAATCGCGCAGCCTACGGCGATGAGCGCCACTATCGGCCCGTACGAGGCGAACAGGACGCCTCTGCTGGGGGCCTGAGCCTCGCCGATGGTGGCGAATATCTTGTTCTTGGAGAAGTAGAAGCCGCCGGTGAATAGGATGTCCCAGCCATTGTAGATCTCGAGCTCCTGCAGCACGAATAGGATAGCCAGTATCGCTCCGATGAGCAGCGTGCCGCTACCGAGGGCGAGCAGCCAGGGCTTGTCTCGGAACGAGGATGAGACCCAGCCAAGAGCGAGGGTGAATCCGAGGATGTAGAACATCGGCTGGAAGCCGCTCGGGTCGAACAGCAGGTTCAGTCCCGGCCAACTGTAGAACGGCAAGGGAATCACAAACGCCGTAAGCAGCATCTGCAGCGCCGCCGAAGTGAGTGGCAGGCTGTCTCGGCGGCGGAACATGTTGAGGACTATCTGGCCCGCGAAGGCGAGGAACAGTATCCCTGGTCCGTAGACGAATCCCTTCCAGCCGAGGGCCACGGTGGCGAACGAGATGCCAGATAGGGTCGCGTAGGCCATCGTGCTGGGATTCCTGCGCCAAGACTCCCTCATGCCCGCAAGCAGGTACAGCGGGTTGGAGCTGGTTCGAGAGAACATGCGCTCGGTACCCAAGCCGTCGATGGCCCGCACCCAGAAGTAGAATGCGAGCGAGAGGAACAGGAGGGCGAAGGCGTCGTGGTCGGCCAGCCCGAAGGTCGAGTGGGAGATGTGGCCCGGCATCAGGGCGATGAGCCATGCAGTCACGATTCCCGCCGTGTTGCTGTGGATGCGCCTCGCGATGGCTGCCAGAGGCAGGACGATGAGCGCCCCGAAGATAGCGGGGAACGCCGCCACGCTCCACCAGACCGCTTCGTCAGCTGGCATCTCGAGCAACCAGGACAGTCCCAGGCCGCCCAAGGCCAGCGACCACGAGAACAGAGGCGGACGGGGGTTAATCGCTCCCATCGGGTAGGCGCGATCGTGGTCGAAGATGAAGTGGCTGCGCTCGGCGATGATGTAGTCGACGACGCGTTTCATGTACCACGGGTCGGACCCTCCGGTCATGTCCCAAAGGCCCGTCCCAGCCGCGTTCATCGCAGGCAGAACGTTCCAGCCGATACGGACCGCTAGGCCGACGAACACGGCGAGTCCCAGCATGATCCCGTAGGAGTGCCGTCCCCACCACTTGCGCGGCTCGCTCGGCTCGTACCGAGGGGCGATGTCACCGAAGTAGCCTCGGGACGCCAGCATGATCCCAGCGACATTCAGCCAGAATGCGATGAAGAGCCACGATAATGTGCCCATCAGGTCGTCGCCATTGAGCAGGTCGGGGAACTCATTGCCGATCTCGTGAAGGTGCCCGAAGGTGTACAGGATCCAGTTAACAGCGACCAGCGCGCCGATCACATGCCATCGCTCAGCGTGGCAGAACGCAACGAAGAGGATTGCCACGGTGGCAAACAGAGCCCAGACCGAACCCAAGTACCTGTGCTGGGAGAAGGTCTCGATGTCGGAGATCTGCCCCAGCCAGACCAAGGGGATGGCTTGGACCACTAGGATCAGTCCGAAGACGATCATCAGCCCTCGGCTCGGAGTGTCCCGAAGTCCCTCAAACCAAGATCCGGTCCCGGTCGGGTCGAGTTTTTTCCTGAGCAGGAGGGCTGTCATCGCACCGGCGACAATCGAGACGGCCCAGAAGGCGAAGAAGACCGATGCGGCGGCTGCCCGCTCGACGTCAATCAGGTCAGTAGCGTTGCCGGTCCATGTGCTCAGGTCCATCACCGAGTTGGCGGCGTGAGTGACTCCGAAGTGGAATCCCAGTACGGTCGCCAGCAGGATCGTCGACTCCTCCCTCCGGCCGGACAATACCAGCAAGAGGGTGGCGATTCCGACGAAGGCGAAAGTGAAGGCACCGATGTTGCCGACGGATTCGAACAGGTTGTAGGCTATCGAGATGACAGCTGCCGTTGCTACGAATCCGACCGATACAACCGCTACGCGGTACTTGGAGAGTTTTCCGAGGGAGGCAACAGCACCGATTCTGCCCAAAGCAGCGGCTAGAGCGGCCACGGCGGGGAGAATCAGGATTCGCGCATATCCATCATTTCCCATTGCTCCATTTGCAGCGTAATCGACCCCTAGAAACAGCACTAGCAGGGTTGCCAGCACCACCGGGACCGAAGCGAGGCCCGAACTCGAGGGCCCGCTGTCTGATGCACCATTCATTGTGTTCATCACCCATCACCGTCGTTCAGCCTGAAGGCTCAGCATCGCGCGATTTGACCGGCTGTTATAACCATTCGGAGAATGGTTGCTGGCCGTGATTCATCAATTCTGAACCCAAAGCGCCCTACAGAGCCCGGTAGGCGATATCCGAGCGGAAGTGAGATCCTTCCAACTCAATGCATCCCATGACCTCGTATGCGACTCCGACAGCGCTGCGCAGGTCGGGAGCGATACCAGTAGCAGCGAGCACCCGGCCTCCGCTGGACACGAGGTTGCCGGAACCGTCGAACATGGTGCCCGCATAGTGAACGAACCCGCTGATCTCCCCTTCCCCTAGATCGACCTCGCTGCCGGAGATGACGCGCCCGGTCGCCGAGGATGCCGGATAACCCTCGGAAGCGAGGACCACAGTAGCCGCCGAGTGAGTGTGGAAGTCGACCTCGATCTCGCTGACCCTGCCCTCTGCGCATGCGAGCAGCAACTCCGCGAAATCGCTTGAGATCAGGGGCACGGTGACTTGCGTCTCCGGGTCCCCGAATCTCACGTTGAACTCTATGACCCTGGGTGCCCCCTCTGAGTCTATCATCAGACCTAGGTACAGACAGCCGCGATACGGAGTCACCTGATTCCTCAGGTGGTGATGCATCGGTTCGACGATCTCATCGACCACCCTCTGCAGAACCGCCGGGGTTGCGACCGGTGCGGGAGCATAGGCGCCCATGCCGCCGGTATTAGGTCCGGTGTCGCCTTCGCCGACCCTCTTGTGGTCCTGGCTCGCTGGCAGACAGACGTAGCCGGACTCGTCCATCACCACGAGCACCGATGCCTCCTCACCGAAGAGGTGCTCCTCGAGCAGTACGAAACCGTCAGACTCCAGTCCCCGTGCCAGCGCGTCGGCTGCCTGCTGCCTGTCGAGTGTAACTGTGACTCCCTTGCCGGCCGCGAGCACGTCGCGCTTGACGACCCAGGGGGCCTCGAACAAGTCGAGCGCCGCATCGATCTCGTCGGCCGCCTCGACGACTATACAACCCCCGGTGGGCACGCCTAGGGACTGCATCACCCGCTTGGCGTGCAGCTTCGAGCCCTCGAGCCTGGCACCTTCCGAGTGCGGGCCGAAGCACGCTATGCCCTTGGCTCGCAGAGAGTCGGCCAGCCCATCGACGAGTGGTGCCTCGGGGCCTACCACGACCAGTCCGGCGCCCAGTTCCTCAGCTAATGAGGCGAGCCCGTCGATGTCGCTGGAGGAGACATCGTGGTTGGTGCCGACCATCGCGGTGCCGGCGTTGCCGGGAGCCGTGTGCAGGGATGCGACCGACTCGCTGGCCGCCAAGCCGATGCCGAGGGCATGCTCGCGCCCACCGCCTCCGACGACCAGTACGGTCATTCCTGTCATGAACGTGCGCGGGGGGAGGTAGTCGATAATGGATTCCAGACCGACGGGGCAGGCTCAGTATGGCACGCTCTTGAGCCCGAGCCTGTATCCGAGCATGTTGGTCAGCCTGTGGATCACGGGGGTCAGCACCAGCAAGGCAACTATCTCCTCGTGCAGTTGCTCGTGGGTGATGATCTGGCCATCGAACAGCAGGAATGCGGCGAGGAAGATGGCAACTGCGAAGGGTATGGTGTCCAGCAGCGGCGCCTCGGAGCTCTCGTCGCCCTCCCTCTTGAGGCCTCGGCGGCGCTTGATGAACGAGCCGGCGGCGTCGCCCAGCATGCAGGCGAGCCCGAGAACAAAGCCCATCGCGAAGGCGGCACCCCACTCGCCGCCCACCCAGAACCAGTCGTCGGGCCCGGTGAGCAAGGTCGGGTCGACGAACGGGCGCCCGTCGGGCAGCGTCCGCGCGCCCCACAACCAGTGTGCAAGCATCACCAGCAGGCCGCTGAACACAGCCCCTCCGAACAGCCCGTTCCATGTCTTTCCGTCCCCGAGCAAGCGGTAGCCGTCGGTCCAATTGCGTCCGCCGTCGATACTCACGCTCTCGAAGTCGAGCTTCTCGGGAATCCACTTCCCGAACAGCATCGCCCCGGTATTGGCGAGGTACGCCGGGCCGTACATCATAAGGACGGCGAGAATGTTGAGAATGAATCCGGAGGCGTCCGGAGCCGGGAAGGCTGCTGAGACATCCATGGCCCTCCCACACACGGACAGCGGATGAACCCTATCCGACCATGACGTGCAAAACTATTCATGGCTGCGGGAATCACTGCGACCCAGTATGCAACGCGCAGCCGTGCTGCAGGCCTCCCTGATGATTTCGGCAATCTTGCTGTCTTCGATTCCAACGGCCTCAGCCGATGGGCCGGATACCGTGATTGAGGCGAATGTGACCTGGGCTGGCGACCAGTCGGTCGAGGGCACGGTCAGAATTGTCGGTGGCGGCCATCTCACCGTGGATCAGGCCGATCTCACCATGGCAGATGGGTCTAGCATCGTCATTGAGGCTGGGGGCATCCTGACACTGAGCCATGCAGGACTTCTCGCAGCCAACCCACCGACAGTGATCGCCAGCATGGGATACTGGGACGAGGCGAACCGCTCCGCGTTCAAGGTCCCGGGGGAAGGCATAGACGGCCCGTTCGACGTCACTATGCTGGCGATGAACGGCGACAGCTACTTCGGAGACGGCGCCCACATTGGTGGCGAAGCAATCAACCTCGGGACGGGGGATGCGAATGACGGCTCATCCCACACCTTCTCCTTCGAAGACGGAGCCGGGGACGTCTGGGTGGGACTCACCGGATTCTCGTCGACTTCGGTCACAGTCGCCTCGATCACGATAGTGGTCGAGAACGGAGGGAGCACGACCATCCTGGGCACTGACCTCGAGTCGGTGAACATGAAGACCGCTGGCGACCCTGGGTTCTCGATACAGGTCGATGGCACTCTGAGCTCAGTCGACTCCACTGTCTCCGGCGGACAGATAACTGTCAGCGCCTCGATGAACGCTGACGATTCGACCTTCGACAGGGTGGGGCCCATCCTGCTGGAGGGAAGCGAGGCTGCCATCGACCTGAGGGGAGCCACGACGTTCAGCGGCAGCCTCGATGACCACGATGTCAGAGGTGACGCCTACTCCACGATCTACTGGGGGGACGACGTAGCCGGGTCTGGCGGCCTGATCGACAGATGGGAGCGCAGGGTCTCGGAGCAGTCGATACAGCTCGATGCGAAGTACGTCATCCTGAGTGTCGGCGGAATCGGTCCGAGCGAGGCGACACATGAGATATTCAGCGACGAGAACGGCACCGCTCTAGTCGACGGCGGGCAGGAGAGAGTCGTCGAGATAGGCTACTCGGACGGCACCGTCTGGAGCGAGTCGGCGACCATCGAGGTAATCTCCTACGTCACCGCATGGAACCCCGAGTCATCGGGGATCGGCAACTACGGTGGCGGGTCGGTTCCGCTGACCTGGGAGCAGACCATCACCATGTCCTCGGGAGTCCCCTACATCGAGTGGGAGTCCCTCGACATCGAGGGCGAGGAAAGCAGCAAGTCGACTTCGCAATCGATGCCGGTCCACGCGCGCATGGCGAACAGAGGTACGGCCTCGGCGCTGCTGTACTTCACTTGCGATGCCACCGTGGCATCCATCGACGAAGATGGGAACGTCACCGAGACAGTGGCAGCAGCAGACATAGGCGGCTACCAAGGGGGCCGGATCGAGGCCGGCGAATCGGTCGAGATGCAGTTCGGCTGGAGGGGCTCCGAGGCCGGTCAGGCCTCCCTCACCTGCCGCATCCTGACCCCCACCCAACTGGTCGACGAGAACGCCTTCGGAGGAGGATCGATGACCACCGGAGTGATGACTTGGACCGAGCCGGTGGATGAGGACTCGCTCCCTATGCTGCCGCTCCTCGCCGCGCTTGTGGTGGCGATGGTGATCGCTGGTGCCTCTATGCTCAGGCGCGCGTCCGATGCCATCGTCGAGACCGAGGAAGAGATACTCAGTTACTCGCGGGACGAAGACGCCTAGAAGACTAGTCGCAGTTCGTTGTCGAGGTCCACGCCTCGTTAGTCGGATCGCCGCCGGTCTCGCCGCCCTCTTCCGTGTAATCGTAGTAGGAGGTAAACGAAACCACGGAGCTATCGGACCACGGTGATTCCTGGGTGACCTCGGCGGTGAAGTGGTAGCAGCCGTAATCGCTGACCACCCAGTCCTCAATCGGGATGTACTTCGTGTTCAACTCGAACGAATCCACCGACCCGGGCATCGGGAGCTCTGAGCCCTCCTCCCCCACGAAGGCGCTGCCGCCGCCGAACTCACCGTTGTTCGAGTCCCACTCGGCAATCCCGTTCACCACTGTGACAGTGGGGTAGACGATGGTCGCGGTGGAGCCGTAGAAGAGTGTGGCAGAAACGGTGTAGTCGGCGTGCGGGAGTCCCCCGGGCGGATTGTCTCCCATCGCATCCAGTCCGGACCACGACTTCAGAGCCACACCGATGATGCACGAATCCTTGGAATCGCTGCACTCACTTTCAGTTCCCATGGCTCCAGCGGTGGCACTCTGTACATCGTCGACGGTCCTCTGAAGGTGTTTCGACTGCAACTGCATCGAATCAGCTGAGCCCCCGACATCAACGCTCACTACGTACGGCGCGCTATCGGCAGCGTTGCCCTGATACCACTCAGAGACCGTGAGGGAGATTAGCCCGTATTTGCCGTATCCGTCCTCCCGGTCTATCGCGAAGGAGATGGTGGACTCCCAGACGGTCGAGCCTTCGTAGGTGACGGTGACATCAGCGGAGTCCACCGAGGAGCCGAAAATGGCACCGGACTCCCTGATCTTCAAGGCGATCTGGGCCGAGTCGCCTGACAGGTCAGCATCAGTGATGGTGATCTCGCCCGAAGACAGGCTCATCGCTGCATAGGGCGATGCGGCGAGGAGGATGTAAACCACAGCGATTACAGCCGTCTGCTTTCTTTCCATGGCATTCCACACCAAGTAGAATGACCCGGCAAAAATGAGGATTGGGACCAAACCGGCGAATGCATAATCGCTCTGTACATTGGGATTCGCCAGAAGCCACGAAAGCACCAGCGCGACTAGTGCCAGCCCTGCGCCCTGCTTCATAGGAGCCGACATGAATCCGGAGCCGTCCGGGCTGGCTACATCGGCAACGACCACGGCGCCGGTAACTTCCCCCTCTCCATCTGGTTGCTGTTCCAGAGCCTTCTCTAGCAGACCGCCGTTACTCATCCAGAGCGCCTCACAGTACTGTATGCACGTCACACCTGGGGGTTATCAACCCGTTGACAGGAGGTGAGGAGGCGCCACTGTCTGAATCAGAACAGACGGGCGTCGAGGACTCTGGGCTCGTTCGGGTCATCGTCCTCGTCGTCCCTGTACCTGCCAGCGATGGCCACTGCGGCCAGAGTCGTAATCATCATGGTGCTCATCAGCTCGAAGCCCGGCAGGTACACGCCTCTGATGTATATCGTCATGGTTTGTATCTGGTAATTCGGTATGCCTTCGGTTCTCACAGAATACTCAGACGTGGCTTTGAACATCAGTGAGAAGTACTTGTCAGTCCAACCTTGGTTCTTCGGGGTCCTCATCTGCACCCTGATCTTCTCCGCGGGAGCCACCGATTCAATCTCGACCGAGACTAGCGGTATGCTGAGTTGGAAGCCCTCGTCGTTCAAGTCGTCGTAGTTCTGGACCTCGATGTTGAACCTGTCCATCGCGTTGCCGTCATTGTAGACATCGAAGACGAGCATGTAGTCGACCTTGGGCCTGAGCTGCAGGAAGGCGACGTCGGAGGCGACTCGGAGGCGGCTGAACTGCCTGATTATTGCAAGCACCTTGTAGGTGGTCGGTGTTCCGACCCAGGTGATGCCGTCGGCCTGAACGACCTCGGCGGTGATGCTGATGATCTGCGAGCCCTCGGGCATCCTCAACTCGGCTCTGGCGACGACCTGGAAGGCGACGTCGGACTGGGCGCCGACGGTCATGGAGGCCGGGCCGGCTGCAGCCAGTGCGCCCGACTGGATTTGGACGTTCACCTTCTCCTGGTGGATTGTCGGGTTCTCCAGAGTGCAGTCGATTATGGTGATCCTCGTGGCACCCGGGTAGACATCGATCGGCTGCGGCTGCACGCAACTCAGAGTAATGTCTGGAACAGGCCCTTGGGCCTGAACCGCGGCGGCCCCGGTCCATGTGCTCAGAAAATAAACTGCCAGAATCATCAACGCTGGTCTGACCGAACGTGCCTTAGCCATTGCAATTCGGCCCACTTGGACTGTATTTGAGGGTTCGCACGTAGCGTACGCGCAAAACGTCGGTTGAAACGCGGTCTGGGGCGAGGGGGAGGTGGACCCGACCGGATTTGAACCGATGACCACTCGGTTATGAGCCGAGCGCTCTAACCAACTGAGCTACGGGTCCCTGCACTCCCTCCGGTGCTTTGCGAAATGAACCTTGTCTTCATGCCCCGGACACGCCCAGCACCGCGCCGCGCTCTCAACCTTGAAGCACGGAGCCCGCACGTGAGGGGGCATGGCAAAGCTTTGGGTGATGTTCTTCACATCGCTTCTCCTTGTCTCGGCGATGAACTTCTACGCTGTGGTAAGGGAACCAGACGTGATAGAGATTGACGAGATACGGAACTACCCTCGAGAGACGGTGAAGATTGAGGGTGTGCTTACCAGCTACATCCGCGATCCGTACGGGGAGGGTGCCGACAGGATAGACCTGCAGGTGCAGGAGGTCGACGGGCATTCGGTCGCCAAGGTGCGCTGGAACGTGGATTGGAACAACGATATCCCCCCGATCGGCACGGTGGTCACCGTAGAGGGTGAGGTGTCGGAATGGAATGGCAGGATATGGCTGCAGTCGAACGGTTACGGCGCCATAGTGGCCAAGGGCGAAGTCATAGAGTTCACCGAGACGAAGTTGGTGGAGGTCGGGCAGAACCCGGAAGCCTTCGCCAACATGTCGTTAACGATAGACGGGTGGCTAAGCGAGTCCCTCGCTCCTGACGTCACCTACCACTCGCTGTACCTGATGGATAACCAGGTCTACGGCGGCGCCGACCACCTGCTGTACATGCAGGTCGAGGGACGCGTCATGGAGTGGGTCGAAGCCGGCAGCCACGTCGTCGTCAACGGCTGGTTGCAGTTCGACGAGCGCTCCTACAGATGGAGGATCCTAGTCCAAGCCACCGAAGTAGAGGTGCTCTCGCAGGGCGAGACCGTCTACCTCGACTGGGAGACCGAGCCGTACACCCTGACCTATGAGGTAGGTAAACTGGTCATCGTGGATGGCACTGTGGTGAATGACGGCGATGAGTGGTGGATCCTCGGAGATGCCCCGACCGACCGACTCTGCATGCTGCCCTCCCCCGATGACCTCGAGAACGACATCTCAGGGCAGTCTGGCGATTGGGGCGGCAGGCTCGCATGGTCGACCGACGAGGCCGAGGTCTGCCTCGACAGGGGATACGTCGAGGCACTGCAACACCCTGCAGGGCAGTTCGGCGACGACATCACCTCGATGAAGGAGGTCGTCGAAGATCCCTTCGCATACATCGGCAACAGCTACCAGTTCGAGGGTTGGATCACCGATCCGATCTCGCCGGACTACGACAAGGGCTACGTCGGCGACGGTCCGGGTTACTACGATCGCGAGACGAAACTCAGGATTGAATTCGTGGGAGAGCACGTTGAGTGGATCGAGGCCGACCAGGCGATTCGGTTCAACGCCACCGTGCTGTGGTCGGAGGGCGAGGGCAGGATCGTCCTCGAGGCGCGCTCCTGGTTGCTCGGCGAGGCTCCGGACCCCTCGGTACTGAACTGGGGCGACGGTTACAACTCATGGAAGTGGGACATCGGCAAGCTCGTGCGGATCACCGGCGAAGCGGAGATGGACGAGGACGGCGGCCAGTGGATTTCCCGCTCTGGCTCCGATGAGAGGGTGTGCCTGCTGGGTGACGGCAGCGAGGCCAGCCAGCAGGAGCAGATCGGCGAGCCCATCGACTGGGTCGGCCGACTTACCATGACTGAAGACTCGATTGACAACTCCGCTCAATTCTGCATCGACATCCGATGAGGTGATCCCTTGGACCCCATGGTTGTCGACTTCGGGTGGCTGATTGGCTCCTACCTTATTGGCATCATGCTGGGTTGCCTGACCGGGCTGATTCCCGGCTTCCACGTGAACAACGTGGCTCTGATCGCTCTGAGCCTCTCTCCGGTGGCCGTAGCCGTAGGGGTCCCGTTGGACGCGGTCGCTGGCATCATCGTGGCCTGCGGCACCGTCCACACATTCCTCAACTACATCCCGAGCGCCCTGATCGGCGCGCCGGATGACAACATGGCGCTCGCTCTCCTGCCCGGACACAGGATGCTGATCTCCGGGCAGGCCGCGCAAGGAGTGGCTTACTCCGCGCGAGGCTCGCAGATGGGCATGCTGATGTCAATACCGCTGCTCATCGTCGCAAGGCTGCTGTTCGGAGAGGATCCCGGGCTCGGGCTGTACGAGTCGAGTCGTGACGTCCTGCCTTGGCTGCTGCTCATCATCTCGATATTCCTTATCATGACCGAGACGACTAGGCTGCCTTGGCCCGACTGGGCTCAGAGGCTGACCGGGAAACTGGTGATCCCGCTGCCGCGGAAGATCGAGTTCAACATACCCATTGGCAAACTCAACATCCACCGCAGGTGGGAGAATCTGGACCTGAGGCTCGGCTCCAGCTCAAGGACCGCGGGCATGCTGGCGGCGACGTTCTTCTTCCTGCTGACCGGGTTCTACGGCTGGGCTGTGTTCGAGTTGCCCGGCCGCTCTCCAATCGGCATGCCCTCGGCCACCCTGCTGTTCCCCGGGCTGGTGGGCCTGTTCGGATTAGCGAACCTGATCGACATCTACGTCACCACCTCGGAGATTCCCCCTCAGGAGGCGAACTGGGAGATGCCCCCGATGAAGCCCCTCGCCATACCCACCTTCCTATCGGCGGTCGTCTCGTCCGTGATGGCCATCCTGCCGGGGATGACCGCCGCCCAAGCCACCGTGGTGGTGATGAGCATGCGCAACTTATGGGGTCGCCTGACCGACCCTGACTACATCCCGGCTGACTTCGAGCATGGGATGGAGCCGGGCTTCGTGCCGTACGCCTCCCCCTTGGACCTCGACGACCTCGACGAGCTCTCTGACGAGGAACGAGAGATCTTCGGCGAGGCACTGACCGAGGCGGGGGTGAGCCCAGACCTCGACCTGGGTGCGCAGAGCCAGCAGCAGGACCTCGAGGTCATCGCCGTGCTGTCCTCGGTGAACACCGCTGTCACAGTCATGGTCCTCGGGTTCCTTTACATGGTCGGCAGGCCTCGCTCGGGTGCCGCACTGGCTCTCAACATGATGTACCCGATAGACATGTGGAACACCGTCGAGCCGCCGGCTGACTTCGTCCGCCTGCTCGGCATCACGCTCGCCTCGGGGCTGTTCGCAGTCCCCGTGATGATCAAGGTCGGCAAGGCGATGCTCAGGATGCACGAGATCGTCCCGCTGAGGACAGTGGTGATCTCGGTCACCGGATTCATCTCGATACTCGTCTGGCTATCCACCGGATGGATAGGATTGGGGGTTCTGATCATCGGCACTGGGATGGGTCTGATGCCACCCCGGATAGGCATCAGGCGCAGCCACGCGATGGGCATCATCCTAGTCCCAATCATGATGTACACCTTCGCTCGAGAATTCGACGCATTCGGCTTCATTTGAGCCACAGTGACACGTTTATTTCATTCTGAAAGGTAGTGCAACACTTATCTCACACATCCCCGTGTGCGCGCGTAGAGGGTGCATACCATGAACCGCAACAAATCGATAGCATTGATGCTCACAGGAATAATACTGGTCAGCCTGAACATGTTTGTCTTGACCGGAGTCGTGTCAAGTAATGTCCAAGCCGGCGTCGAGGACCTGATTGTCGACGGGAGGGACGAGGCTTCCGATTGGGAGGACGAAGAGTGGCTCGTCCAGACCAGCGAGAGAGTCTACTTCGCCTACAACTTGACGAATCAGGATGCTAGCCTCAACGATGAAATCGCCGTGTTTGAGAAGGTGGGACCGTTCATCTACGCCGTCACGACGACCAAGGAGATTCTTGACTTCGACGCTGACGCGGGCACGATCACATACTCCGAGTACGACTCATTCGAATGGTGCGAAAACTGCACATGGACGGATGATGACGGCAACGAACACGCATCGGTCTCGGGTGAGACCAACCTGACCAACGCCAACATCCTGTGGAACACCCAGAGGATGGCCGGATTAGCAACTGCAATCACCTACGGCGAGATCTTCGCCAAGGCCGGCTTCGCCCAGCAGATGCAGATCAACGACCTGCAGAACAGGGCGCCCAGCATCTGGGCCGCCGAGTACGCAGAGACG
>Ga0207963_1000706_pt1 | contig 17725 bp, 20 predicted proteins | sample Knorr_S15_td_NAD_FD_185604 | JGI IMG/M metagenome (GOLD analysis project Ga0207963, IMG submission 185604) | Marine microbial communities from Southern Atlantic Ocean transect - Knorr_S15_td_NADW_ad_2500m_LV_A (SPAdes) (version 2) | ecosystem: Environmental > Aquatic > Marine > Oceanic | place...
CTGATCGGCTGTGGGGACTACAGATCCGCCGGTCGATTCGGCATAAGAACGAGTGGGCTTTCCTCAGCCCCGTGCCGCCCTCCGCGGCCGGCGCCCAGGGACTCAACCGCATCTCGTCGGCGGGCACCATCGTGGGTCTGGAGCTGCCCCCGGCGGGCAACAACCTCGAGGTCAAGCCATATGCGATCTCAGACCTCACAACGAACCGTCTGTCGGATCCCGCGACGAGCAACGTCGTCGACGCCGACGTCGGCATCGACCTCAAGTACGGCATTACGGCGAATCTCACAGCCGACGTAACACTGAACACCGACTTCGCTCAGGTCGAAGTAGACGAGCAGCAGGTCAATCTCACGCGCTTCAGCCTGTTCTTCCCCGAAAAGCGCGACTTCTTCCTTGAGAACTCGGGCATCTTCGACTTTGGGGTCCTGGGAGACCCTATGATGCCGCCCCCGTATCAGATGTTCTTCAGTCGCAACATCGGCATCTCCGACGACGGCGAGGTACCCATCCTGGCCGGTGCACGTCTCACGGGTCGTGTGGGCGGTCAAACCATTGGCCTGCTCAACGTCGTGACCGAGGAAGCGTTCGGCGTGCCGCGGGAGAACTTCTCGGTAGCGCGCATCAAGCGTGACATCGGTGAGAGCAACTACGTCGGCGCGATGGTGGTGGACCGTCGCAGCTCCCAAGGCTGGAATACGACCGCGGGCATCGACGGGCAGTTCGTGATCGGCGAAGCCTGGGTCTGGGACGCTTATGTCGCTCAGTCGCTCACCGATCGCGGCGACGTGTATGGCTACTCCTACAACCTAGGGTACTTCTACGAGGGCGAGAGTTGGACCTCGTTCTTCAATCACTACGCCATCAGCCCGAATGCGGACGCGGGCTCCGGTTCGGGCTTCGTCGCGCGCAGCGACCTACGCAGCACCACGCTGTACGCCGGTCCCAAGTGGCGGCCGTCATGGCTGGGCATCCGCGACATCTCGATGTTCGTGGGTGGTAGCTACAGTACCACGGTGTCCGACGGGCGCCTGCAGGACTATGCCGGGGGCGTGGGTGTGGGGCCGGTGTGGGAGTCTGGGGATCAGGTCACGGCGTTTTTCAACGCTTCTGAGACCGTGGTGGACGAGCGCTTCGAGCTCTCGGATGGGGTGATTGTGCCGGCGGGGAGGTACCGAGCGGACCACGTGGGTTGGTTCGCTTTCTCGAGCTCTAGTCGAGCGTTCGTGGTAGGCTCGACGGCAATGGTATCGCAGTTCTACGACGGCACGCTCGTAAGCTTGGGTGGCACGCTCAACCTAGCGCCGTCGCCGCAGATCTCATTCACCGCCGGCTATACCCGTAATCAGGTGGATGTAACGGATGGTTCGTTCAACGCCGACATCAGCTCGTTGCGTGCCACCTACTCCTACTCGACCAAGCTCTCCACCAACGTGTTGGTGCAGTACAACAGCTTAGAAAAGGCGTTCTCCACCAACGTGCGCTTCAACTTCATCCACCGCCCGGGCAGCGACTTCTTCGTCGTGTTCACGGAGAACCGCGGAGACGACCGGAGGGTGTGGAACCTCTCCGATCGTGGCATGGTGATGAAGATTACCTACCTGGCGCGGATGTAGACGCGGGCTTAGCCCTATCTGGACCACTCCACCCATACTCCTGGGCGGTTCCCTCCTACGGTTCCTTCGATGGCCCCTAATTGTGTCCAGCTCGCACCTGCTGGGATGGCGCTACTCTGCCTGGTGTTCTGGCCCGGAACAGTTACCGCGCAGGACGACCAGGTAGGAGCGTACCGGATTCGCACCGACATGGGCGAGTCGATTCGGCTGGACGGGCTGCTGACCGAGGACGTGTGGTCCAGCGCCGCCGCGCTCAGTGGATTCACCCAACGCGAACCCGACGAGGGGGTTGCCGCCACCGAAGAGACCGTGGTGCGAATCGCCTACGACGAGCACATGCTGTACATCGGCGTGGCGGCCCATGACTCCGAACCCGACGAGATCGTCGCACGGATCCTGCAGAGGGACAAGCTGATCGCGCCGATATTCTTCGGTGCGGGCATTCAGTTCGCCGGCGACGACGCCATCGCGATCCTGCTCGATCCGTTCCACGACCACCGAAACGGGATGGTCTTCGCGACCAACCCCAACGGGGCGGAGTTCGAGGCACTCGTCACCGATGAGGGCAGCCTCAACATCGACTGGCGGGGCGTGTGGGAAGTGAAGGGCGCGCGAACTCCGACCGGCTGGAGCGCCGAGTTCGCGATCCCGTGGCAGACGCTGCGCTACCCGGAGGCATCAGGCGACGAGCCTTGGGGTATCAACGTCTTTCGCGTCATCCGCAGGAAGAACGAGGACGTGCTCTGGCAGTCCTGGCAGCGTGAGGGTGGTGGCTTTCTACGCGTGAGCCGCGCGGGCCATCTCACTGGGCTTGCCGATCTGCCGCAACAAGGGCTCAGCCTCGAGACCAAGACTTTCTTGCTCGCCGGCCGGCGCCAGGAGGCCAATGAGCTCGGCGCCATCACCTCGTCCTATCAGCGAGAGGTGGGCATCGACATCAAGACCGAAGTTCGACCTGGTCTCGTACTCGACCTGACCGTGAACACGGACTTCGCGCAGGTCGAAGTGGACGACGCCCAGGTGAATCTCACCCGCTTCAGCCTCTTTTTCCCCGAGAAGAGGGACTTCTTCCTGGAGAACTCGGGCATTTTCGACTTCGGGCTGGCAGGGGAAGGGGGGATGCGGACTCCTGCCTACCAGATGCTCTTCAGCCGCAATATCGGCATCTCGCGAGACGGAGCTGTACCGATCCTTGCGGGGGCACGCCTCACGGGCCGCGTCGGAGGCCAAACCGTGGGTCTGCTCAATGTCGTCACCGACGAGGCGTACGGCGCTCCGCGCGAGAACTTCGCTGTGGCTCGCATCAAACGAGACGTCGGCCAGAGCGCCTACATCGGCGCAATGATGGTGGACCGGCGCAGCTCCGATGGCTGGAATACGACCGCCGGCATCGACGGACAGTTCGTGATCGGTTCAGCGTGGATCTGGGATTGGTACGCCGCGCAATCGTTCACCGAAGGACAGGGCGGCGACGGCTACTCCTACAGCCTGAAGCACTCCTACGACGGACCAGACTGGAGAGCGTCCTTCACTCATTATGCCGTCAGCCCCAACGCGGACGCCGCGGGCGGGTTCATCACGCGCACCGACATTCGGCAAACCGATGCCTACGCCGGTCCCAAGTTCAGGCCATCGGCGCTCGGCCTCCGGGACGTCGGGATGTTTTTCATGGGGGGCTACGGTACAACCGTGTCCGACGGGCGCATGCAGGACTGGAGGGCGGGCATCGGTATGAACCCGACCTGGAAATCGGGAGAGCAATTCACGGCGATCCTCAACACGTCCGAGACCGTGGTGGATGAGGGGTTCCGGCTCTCGGAGTCGGTGGAGGTGCCGGCGGGCAGGTACCGCGCGGACCGACTCAATTGGTTCGCCTTCTCGAGCCCGCGTCGGGCGGCCGTGCTCGGGTCGTCGGTCACGATCTCGAACTTCTACGGGGGCACGCTCATGAGCCTGGGCGGCACCCTGAGTGTCGCGCCGTCGCCGCAGATCTCGTTCACAGGCGGCTACACCCGCAATCAGGTGGACGTGCCCGACGGCGGGTTCAATGCCGACATCAGTTCGCTGCGCGCCTCGTATTCGTACTCGACGAAGCTCTCCACCAATGTTTTGGTGCAGTACAACAGCCTCCAGAAGGCGTTCTCCACCAACGTGCGCTTCAACTTCATCCACCGCCCCGGCAGCGACTTCTTCATCGTCTTCACCGAGAATCACGGGTGGGACGGCCAGGGGTGGGAACTCTCCGATCGCGGGATGGTGATGAAGCTCACCTACCTGGCACGGATGTAGGGGCGGCCGGCAGTACTGACCGCCCCAAGGCTCGTCCCGCCTCTACGCCTTCGTCGCCTCGAAGTCCGGCCCCGAGCGCACAATCTGCGAGGTCGCCTCGGCTAGGGCCGCCGGGTTGGCTGCGGCCCACCACGCCTGGAGGTCGGGTGCGGCCGTCTGTGCCCGGGCAGCGCCGGTTGCCAGGGCCAAGAGCGCGAGCGCCGCCGCGGGAGCCGCCACTGCTGGAACGACGCGTTGCCTTCTCACCGCGCCGCCTTCCGCTCCTGCACGCACCGCTTGAACCGGAACGCGTTCTCGGGCAGCGCGAGGTCCATCCCGTAGTTGTCCGGCCCAACTGCCTTCACCTTCACGACGATCACGCTTAAGTCGTTGCGCTCGAGCGCCTCCACGGCGGCCTCGCCGAAATCCATCGGCGAGTCGACCGCGACAACGTGCTCGATGCCCGCTCCACGTGCGATCGCCGCCAGGTCGGTGATGCCCGCCGTCGTATGCGAGTCGAAACCACCCGTCGAGAGCAGGCTGCCGTTGTCGAAGATGATGTGCAGCAGGTTCTTCGGCCGATACCGCGCCAGCGTCGCGAGGCCGCCCAGGTTCATGAGCACCGAGCCGTCTCCATCGAGCACTATGACCTGTTCTTCCGGTAGGTGCAGCGCGAGGCCCAGTCCGATCGAGGACGCGAGACCCATCGCGTGCTGTAAATAGAAGAAGTTCTCTCTGTGACCGAGGTCGTACAGCTCCTGCGCGCTCGCGCCCATGATGGTCACGACCAGCTTGTCTTCGAGCTCCGGGTAGAGCATCGCGATGCACTGGGCGCGTTCCATCAATCTTCCATCAGGTCGCGCGTGAGCAACAGCGCCACCGGGGACAGCGAGCTCTGGGAGAAGGTCCACGCCTCCTGAATCTGCTTGCCGACCTTTTCCGGGTCGCGCGCGTGCTCGAACGGGATGCTCAGCGCCTGCAGAATGCCCTCCGTGACGATGCCGCCTCGTGTGTGCCACGGATACGGCTCCCCCCAGTGCCCACGCACCGCGATGAGCATGCACAGCGGGATGCCGTATAGCTGAGCGAGCGACACGATGCCGTTGAGCGCCCCGAACATGCCGTGGTTCTGCATGAGCAGGATGTGCGGCTCTCCGGCGAAGTAGGCGCCTGCGGCAATGCCCACCGCCTCCTCTTCCTTCGCGACCTGGATGAGCTGCATGTCCGGGTCGTCTTCGGCGCGCTGAAGCAGCAGGCCGAGCCACGTCTCCGGCAGCGCCGAGATGCTGGTGATGCCGGCGGCCTTGATGCCCTCGAAGATGGTCTTCGAGTTGTCGTAGGAGACGGTCATGCGCTCACCGGCCGCCCTCACCGAGCTTGCGCTGGATGCGGTACTTGCCGTCCAGGGCGGACTCCAAGCGCTCGGTGTGGCCTTCGCTCATCGGATCGTGCTCATGGCGGCCAAGATGTTGCCTCACCGCTCTTTTCGACAGCATCTCACGAAGCGCGGTCGTCCCGACTGGCTATGGCCCCTACCTACCCCCACGCGCCATCGTCCGAGACACGATTGCTTGTCTGAGGTCCCACTGGGATGACGAGGGCACTCGCAACAACGCGCGCCCTACCTACCGATACGGATCGTCCTGCGCGAGGTGCTGCTCGACGTAGTCCGCCACGCCTTCTTCTACCGACCTGAACGGACGGTCGTATCCTGCGGCCAGCAGGCGCCCAATGTCTGCCTGCGTGAAATACTGGTAGCGGTCGCGGATCTCCTCGGGAGTATCCACCCAATCGACCTGCAGCTTCTGATCCACTGCGGCGTACAGCGCACCCATCAACTCGAGCCACGTCTGGGCTCGACCCGTGCCGAGATTGAAGAGGCCACTGACGCCACGGTTCTCCATCAGCCAGAGCACCACGTCCTCACAGTCCTTCACGTATACGAAGTCGCGCATCTGTCCGCCGTCTTGGTAGTCGGGATGGTGCGAGCGGAAAAGAGTCACCGCCTCGCCGCGAGCGGCGGAGCCGTGGTTCTTCAGCACCACGCTGCGCATGTTGCCTTTGTGGTGCTCGTTCGGCCCGTACACGTTGAAGAACTTGAGGCCCACCCACTGAGGTGGCTTCGCATGGTGGTTCGCGATCGAACGCGCCACCCACCGGTCGAAGAGGTGCTTGCTCCAACCGTAAGGGTTCATGGGCACGAGCTTGGCCAACGCCTCGGGCGCTCCGTCGTCGTCGAAACCTCGGGCGCCATCGCCATAGGTTGCCGCGGATGACGCGTAGATAAGCGGCACGTCGTGCCCGGCACACCATCGCCAAATCCTCTGCGACAGCCGCAGGTTGTTGTCGACGATGAGGTCCGCGTCGGTCTCAGTGGTTGCCGATATCGCGCCCATGTGGATCACGTAAGTGATCTCCCGCCCCCGTTCCTGAAGGAACGCGTCCAGTCCCGCCGGATCGATGAGCTCCTCGAGCTCCCTGCCGCGCAGGTTCTTCCACTTGTCACCGGTGCCCAGGTGGTCCACGACGCAGATAGGGCCGGCGCCCGATGCCTCCAGCCCGGCCACGATGTTCGAGCCGATGAAGCCCGCTCCTCCAGTGACTACAATCATGGGGTCAAGTTATCCCACCTCTTCTGGCCGCCAGCGCTCCACGCCTTCGGACTCGGCGGCGACCGCGAGGGCGGCGTCGAGCGTCGCGATCGAAAGATCGTGTCGAAGCGCCAGCTCCAGATATGCTGCGTCGTACGATGTCAGCCCATGTAGACGGGCGAGTCGCAGGACGGTCGTGAGGGCACGGTCCCGTGCCACAGGATCGACGGCGATTGGGAGGCTGAGGAGGTTGGTGCAGGCCCGATTGACGTCCTCCGTCGAGATCCGTCCTCGCCGCTCCGCGACGAGTAGCACGTTGGCGACCTCCAGTCCCCAGAGGTGAGGTACCATGACTCCCCCGGACGATAGGGACCGCAATGCACCAAGCGAGTAGACGTCGCTCTCGTCGTCGAGACACCACGCGGCCGCAACGGACGCATCGAGAACGAAGTTCAGAAGCGGCGCCCTTCGTTGATGAGTTGCTTGATGGTCAGATCGGGACCGAGACTGCTGCGAGAGCGGACCTCGAGCAGTCCCGCGATGGCTTCATCGACGGTCATCTGGGGCGCCCCAACCGGCGGGACCAACTCAGCCACCGGTCTACCATGACGCGTGATGGTGATCCTTTCACCGCGCTCGACCCGATCGAGCAGCTGCGCCAGGTGTGTCTTGGCGTGATATGCGCCGACCTTGTTCGTCGCCATTGAGCATCCAGGAAATAGACCAGTATAAGACCAGTCTAGCAGATAAGCCCCTATAACACAAGCAAATCCATCCCCTGGGCGTGTGCCTACTCCTGCCGCGGGAACACCTTCTCCCCCCACACTCTTTGTTCCTCGTCGGTCAGGGCCGCGCCCTGCTCGATCCACAGCTCGTCGCTAGCCGCCTCGCGCGCGAGTACTGTCCCCTTTGCACCAGCTCCCAAGATGTAGCGAAGCTTCGGCTCTGGGTCGTCGAGCGCGGCCGCGATCCCCTCGGCCACAACGCTGGGCGGATCCGCGTTCTCTCTCGCGTGTGTGTACATACCCTGCATGCGCGACAGGGTCTCGACGTACGGGTCGTCGGGGTCGAGCGGCTTGGCGGCCTTGTCGAGGATGGGCGTGGAGATGAATCCTGGCTCGATGATGATGATGCGGAGCCCGTACTTGCGGGTTTCGATGGCGAGGCCCTCGCTTATGGCTTCTAGTGCGTACTTGCTCGAGCCATAGATACCGTGGCCGCCACTGACGAGCCGTCCGGAGATCGACGTGATGTTGACGATCGTCCCGCTCCTGCGTTCGCGCATGGCAGGCAACACCGCCTGAATGGTGCGCAGCGGGCCGAAGACATTGGTCTCGAAAACCGCCTTTACGTCTTCCATCGAAACCCCTTCGACGCTCGCGAGGTTTCCAAGTCCGGCGTTGTTCACCAGCACGTCGATGCGACCGGATCGCTCCATCGCAGCGCCGATCGCGCGCGCTACCGAGTGGTCGTCGTTGACGTCTAAAGCGAGTAGCGTGAGGTCGAGTTCCTCGACTTCGGCGGCGGCGCGCAACGTCTCACCCGATTTGTCCGGCGTGCGCATGGTCGCATAGACCGTGTCGCCCAGCCGCGCGAAGTGCAGCGCGATAGCTTCGCCGATGCCCGTGCTCGATCCGGTTACAAAAACGATTCGACCAAACATTAGTTGGCTTCGCCGACCATTCGCGTCAGCTCCTCGAAAAAGTTCATGATTACGATGATGCGTCGCGGAGCACGCTCAGGGGGGCGCGTGACCATGAAGAAGCGCTCCGACCCCATCAGGACGGCCAGTTCGGGCCGCAGGACCTTCAGCGCGACGTTGCGGTCGTGTCGCTCGTCGCGCGCAAGGTAAACCGTCGCCATCCCGCCGACACCGATCTCCCGCTCGATCGTGTAGCGGCCCGAGAGGGCGGTGTTGAGGCGTGAGACGGGATCTTCGGTCACGCACGTGTGTCCGGGTCGAGGCGAGGTCGTTGGCGTCCCAAGATGCCGGCTAGGCAGAGTAGTGCAAGACGCGCTTACGGAGCCAGCACCTGCCCGAGCCCGCCGCGCTCGGTTGCGTCCATCGTCCCACACCGCGATAACGGAGGCCATGGATAAGCGTGTGCTGCTCGCCGTCGCGGTCGTCGTGGTGGCGATCGTCCTTCGAGCTGCTCTCGGCTCAGTCGACGCAGTGCCTTATCCCGACGCGTCGCGAGAAGTCCGCCATGTCATCCCATGGCGAGCGGGTGGCGGGACCGATGCGGCGATGCGCGGGTTCGTGCGCCACTTCGAGCGGCACCTGGGCGTGCGTGTGATGACCGAGAACGTGCCCGGCGGCCTCAGCTCGGCCGGCCTCACGAGGGTGCAGAACGCTCCGCCCGACGGGTACACTCTCGGCACCATGACCTACGATGCGTTATCGGTCGAGATACTGGGGCTGGCGCCTGTGTCGTGGCGCTCCTTCGAGCCGGTCTGCATGGTCACGGACCACCCGAGCGCTCTGATTGTGCCTGGCGTGTCGTGGCAGGACGTGGAGGCGTTCCGCGTGGCGGCAGCGGCGGCGCCGGGTGAGATCACTGTGGGGAACGTGGGCATGAGGGGCATCTGGCATCAGCACGCATCGGCAATGGAGCAAGCGATGGGGATCGAGCTACTGCACATACCGTACGAGGGCGGATCGGGACCGCAGCTCGCGGCCATCCTGGGTGGGGAAGTCGACGCCATCGTGTCGAGTCTCCCGGCTGCGATGCCGTACGTCGAAGACGGTTTGCTGAAGGTGCTCGCGATCATGGCCCAGGAGCGCAGTGACCTCGTGCCGGACGTGCCCAGGTTCCTCGAACACGGGTACGAGCTCGACTACAGCGGTTTCCGCGTCCTGGTGGCGCCTAGCGGGACGCCGGACGACGTGATGGGTGTACTCTCTAGCGCCTGCCGGGAGACTGCTGAAGATCCCGAATACCAGGCGTGGGCCGCGGAGGCGGGCATCGGCGCATCCTGGAAGGACCGCGACAGCACCATCGAACATCTCGAAAGTCTCGCCGCCAAAGTCGAGGCGCTCATGGCGCGACTGAGCCGATGAGTGACCTGCGCGGCGCCGACGCCGTCGTCCGTATCCTGGAGGGCCTCGGCGTTGATGTGGTGTTCGGCCTGTGCGGGGACACGTCCCTGCCGTTCTATGACGCGTTGGCCGACTCCAAGCAGCTCCACCACGTGCTGACGCGGGACGAGCGCTGTGCGTCGTTCATGGCCGACGCTTACGCGCGCCTGAGTGGTCGCGTCGGCGTGTGCGAGGGGCCCAGCGGAGGGGGCGCGACGTATATCCTGCCGGGCGTGGCGGAGGCGAACGAGTCCTCTGTGCCGCTCGTATGTCTGACCTCGGATATCGGGGTGGAGGACCGCGGCAAGGGGACGCTCACCGAGTTGGACCAGGCCGGCCTGTTCGCCCCGGTCAGCAAGCAGGTGTTCTCGCCGACCTCGGGTGCGGACGTGCCGCACATGCTGCGCAGTGCCTTCCGCGAGGCCACCACCGGCAGCCTCGGTGCCTGCCACGTATCGCTGCCGCTCGACGTGCAGGGCCAGCCGGTCGATGCCTCCGACGTGCATGCCGATGAGCGCTTTGGCCTCTACCCCAACGAGCGGCTCGCGCCGAGCCCCGATGAAGTGAAGGCCGTGGCACGGCTTCTGGTCGAAAGTCGTCGTCCCTTGCTGGTGGCCGGGGCGGGCACGCTACGCTCAGGGGCTTGGCACGAGGTGACCGCGCTCTCGCACGCCCTGGGCGCACCCGTTGCGACGTCGATCTGCGGCAAGGGCGCCATCGCCGAGACCGATCCGTTCTCGCTCGGCGTGATCGGCAGCAACGGAGGACTTCCGTGGAGGCATGAGCTCGTGCGCCAGGCCGACTTGGTGTTCTACATCGGCAGCGGCGCCGGTTCGGTCACGACCGAGAAGTGGTCGCTACCCACACCGGGCTCGACGACCGTGCTGCAGCTTGACACGGACACGGAAGTGATCGGTCGCGTATACGACGTGACGGCCGGCATGCACTCGGACGCGAGCTTGGGATTGGCTGCGGTTCTCGAGGAAGTCGTGGCGCTCGGGGCCAGCGGAATCGGGGACCGCGTCGATCCGGCGGAGATCGCAGCAGGGCACGAGGCGCATATGGAGCGGGTCGCGCACCTGTTCGCCTCCGACGAACGCGCGATTCGCCCCGAGCGGCTCATGCGCGAGCTCTTCGCCGCGCTGCCCACGGATTCCGTCATCGTCGCGGATCCCGGCACGCCTTGCCCCTACGTGTCCGCGTACTGGCGCCTCGAGAGCGCCGGCCGCTGGTTCGTGAGCCCGCGCGCGTTCGGAGCGCTCGGCTACTCCTTGCCCGGAGTCGTCGGGGCCCATTACGCGAAGCCGGAGGCCGGCCGAGTGGTCGGCATTATGGGCGACGGTTCGTTCGGAATCTCAGCGGGCGAATTGGAGACGCTCGTGCGGCTTCAGGTTCCCGTCACGCTCATAGTTTGCAACAACGCCAGCTACGGGTGGATCAAGGCTGGCCAGAAGAGCCGCGGCGACGCCTACTACTCGGTCGACTTCGGGCGTTCCGACCACGCCGCCATCGCCCAGGCCTACGGCATGAGCGCCACGCGCGTCGAGGACCCGGCCCACCTGGCCGCTGCCATGCACGACGCGCTGACCGCGCCCGGTCCCTACCTGCTCGATGTGATAACCCAGCCTCTCGAGGAGGCGAACGCTCCCGTCTCCAAGTGGATCGCTTGACCGGGAAGCCCTCGGGCGGGGGCTCACCACTGCTTCCAGACGATGTCGTTTCCGGAGGCGTGCTCCTGCTGGTCGCGGTGGCTTACGGACTGGGCGCCACGCGAATCCCGAGCCAGGCGGGCGAGCCCGGCCCGGGCTTCATGCCCATGGCGTTGGCCCTCCTGCTCGCTGCCTTGTCGCTGGCGATCGCCGTGGGTGGGCTCCGCCGGAGGGTGCGTACCGACGCGAACGGTGAAGCGCCATCCGACCCGCCGCGGACGGTCTCGGCCTCCGCCGGATCGCTCAGCCGGGATGCAGCCAAGCCCTGGTCCGCATCAATCGCCACCATCGCCTATGCCGCCCTCTTCCAGCCACTTGGCTTCGTTCTGAGCACGCTCGCCTACAGTGGCTACCTGACCAGCCTCTTCACTGAAGACCGCAAGCTGCGGGTCAGTGTTCCCATCTTCGTGGCCCTGGCGCTCTTCGTGTTCTTCCGCGTCGCTCTGGGTGTGCGGCTACCGACAGGGCTGCTGGGGCTGTGACGCCCGAGCTGCTGCTCGCGCCGGAGTTGCTCCCGTTTCTGGTGGGCGGCGTCTTATTGGGCATCGTCGTCGGCGCGGTACCTGGACTCACGGCAACGCTCGCGATCTCTCTACTGCTTCCGCTCACGTACCAACTCGCGCCGCTGCCGGCGATCGTCATGATGACCGGCATCTTCACAGGCGGGATCTACGGCGGGTCTATCGCGGCGATTACCCTGCGTATGCCGGGGGCGCCGGCGAGTGCCATGACCATGCTCGACGGTTACGCGATGGCGCAGCGAGGAAAGGCCGGATCGGCGATCGCGCTGGCGACGTTCTCCTCGTTCGTGGGGGGCATCTTCGGCGGTGTCGTGCTCGTGCTCTTCGCGCCGCAACTCGCGCGCGTCGCGCTCACGTTCCAGTCCCCAGAGATGTTCGCGCTGGTCGTGCTGGCTCTCATCGCCGTGGCGACCGTCTCCCGTGAGTCGCTGCCCAAGAGCATGACCGCGACGGTGATCGGTCTCATGCTGGCCACCGTAGGCATCGACCGGCTCGTGCCCGTACCGCGCTACACGTTCGCATCGGTAGACCTGCTTGTGGGGGTCCCACTCATCCCTGTGGTAATCGGTCTCTTTGCTGTGACGGAGCTGCTCCACCAGTCCGGCGAGTCCGGGGAGGCGGTGCGCCCAAGTGAGGCTCAGCCGGGGCTAGGAGCCGGTCGCTTGGCGGCGTTGTGGAGCGACGCTCGGTCGGTCCGAATCGGGGTGTGGGTGAAGAGCCCCATAATCGGGACGCTCGTCGGGGCGCTGCCTGGAGCCGGAGCCGCGATGGCCGCGTTCCTCTCCTATTCCGAAGCGAAGCGGTCCTCGGCCGAGCCGGAGCGGTTCGGTTCGGGTGTCCCCGAGGGCATCGTCGCGCCGGAGGCGGCCAACAACGCGATGACGGGCGGCGCGTTCATCCCGATGCTCGCGCTCGGCATCCCGGGTGATGCCGTCACGGCCGTCATCCTGGGGGGGCTGGTCGTGCACGGGATCACTCCAGGCCCTCAGCTCTTCGGCGAGGCGTCCGAGCTGCTGGCTCCGCTCTTCGGGGCGTACTTCTGGAGCTACGTGCTCATCCTAGTGTTCGGCCTCGCGTTGATCCCGGTCTTTGTGCGCATCACTCGCGTCCCGAGGGGCATCCTCTTTCCCGTCATCGGATCGTTGGCGATCGTCGCCGCGTTTACCTCAGAGGGGACCACGTTCGCGATGTACCTGACGGCGGGGGTAGGCGTGCTCGGCTTCGTGCTCAGGCGCTACGGTTATCCGCTGATCCCGGTCCTGCTCGGGCTGATCTTGGGGCCCATGCTAGAGTCGAATCTGAGGCGCTCGTTGATCCTCTCCCAAGGAGACGCCACGGTCTTCTTACGCTCACCCATCGCCGCCGGACTGCTGCTTGCGGCTGCTGCGTTCCCGCTCTTGATGCTGAGGCGACGGAGGATCGACAGTTGAATTCTCTGAGCTGCGGAGGCGCTATGTCTGTGGCGCTGTTGTTGGCCGGATGTGCGATCGACCCCGTAGCCTCTTCTTACGACGAGGGTGAGGGACAGGACCAACCGCTGCTCATCGCTCTTGCATAGGTGGGGTTCTACGACGGTTCCGGCGAAGTCACGGTCGGCGCAAACCGTCAAGAAACTACCGATCTCGTGCTTCGCATCGCGCTGGACGCCGACTCGATCTCCAGTGGGTCGTACCCAGCCTGCGTGACCGTGATTCTGGATCCCTGGTTCGCGAGGGGGAATCTACTGATCAGCACGGGATCGGAGGCCACGCTCAGCTACTCGGAAGACGGGGTCATCCGGTCGCTGAACCTCAACAGGTTTTCGGCCGCCGGACAGACTGCCAACGTGCTTCTGGTGAAGCTTCGTCATGAGACGCTGTCCTCCCAGGGTTCTCCCGCCCAGACCCTGGTCGATGGTGATTTCGAATTCCAGAAGCGATAGAGTCAGCGCTGGCGCTACTCGTACCGCAGAGCGGCGACCACCGCTCTCGTGAGTTCGACGTTCCAGGGCTCCGTCATCTGGCTAGGTCCTCGTGCGCTTCATCGGATCACCTTACAGGTCCAGATCCTTGCGCACGTCGTCCCACGAGCTCGTGTGGGGCTCGTTCATCGCAGCGAGCGCGGTGTCCAGGTCCTTCTTCGAGAGCAGCTCGCGCAGCCGATCGAGAAGTGTGACCTCCTCGAGCGGAACGATGGCGACCAGCCCTTTTCCATGACGCGTCACGACGAATCGCTCCTTGCCGTACGCCGCGCGGTTGAGCAGCTCGGCCATATTCTTCCGGGCTTCCGCGGCTGTGACTTTCTTCATCTCTTGCTCCTGGGTGCCCTGTTGGGACGACTCGTGTCGGCCAAAGGTTGGAACAAAATGCACGTTTTGTACAAAATATGCAAATAGAGACGCTCGGGGAGTGGCTAGGTGCCTGGGGGAGCAGCTAGAGGCGCTCGAGCTCGCAGCGCATGAGCGTCATGGAACCCGGTCCGCCCGCGGTCCCACCTTCCGAGGTAAGTGCGACCAGGCCGTCCAGTCCGATGCCGACACCCTCGCCCTGCCCCTCTTGCAAGGTGTACAGGTTGACTAGTGCCCCGTCGAGCACTGCGAGGGTGTCGCCGTCCATGCGATAGAACTGGAGCGACTCATAGGTGCGAAGCGCGAACACCGCTCCCCGCGGGTCGACGGCGCCGCCGGTCACCTGGCGTGGCGTAATGCGGGCGCGGCTGGTGAGTTCCTGAACGCGCTCGAGCGTGACCGTGTCCGGGCGCAGCGGAGGCGGATAACGGTAGACGGTGACGGGGTGATTGCGACCCTTGGTGACCACATACACGCGCTCGCCGGGAAAGACCAATAACGCCTCGATATCACGTGCGCCGTCAGGCAGACGGATGGGGAAGGACTCGCTGGGTAGGCGGCCCTCGGCGTCGAGCTCGCCCCCCGAACCCGTAGGGTCGGGTTCAAGCATGCGGTGCAGCTGAATTCTCCCAGCGGACCGCTCCTCGTAGTTGTCGCCCAGGTCGGCCAGATAGAGGCACGAGCCGTGCTCCGCGCAGGTGGAGACCGCGAGGTCCTCCCAGTCGCCTAGGCGTTCGGAGAGCGGGAAGCGGGCTGTGATCGAACCCTCTTGGTCCACCGCGTACAACACGGAGCCGGTGTCGTTGTGAGTCCAATAGGTTCCGGGGTGGCGCAGGCTAACGGCGACGCCGCTCGATTCACGGAGTACGTCGGGGAAGACGATGCCGGACGCGGTCGGCCGACACCCGGGTCCGGCCGTGGCAATAGGCCCGCATCCCGCCGCCCAGAGTGCGCCAGCCAGCAGGACCGCACTTTGCTTGATACGTGGCCTGCTCAGTTACCGCCTCCTTGCGTGGCTTCGGCGTGCACGGCGGTCAGGATCTCGCGGAAGGCGTCGGTCGGCAGCGCTCCCTGCAGCGGTTGATAGCCGAAGACAAAGAAGGTCGGAGTTCCTCGCACACCCGCCGTCTGCGCAAGCCTCGTCGCCCCCGCGATACGGTCCAACTGGCGGTCGTCGGCCAGACATGCGTCGAGCTCGGCGAGATCTGCGCCGGCGTCAGCGGCCATGGCCCGCACCACCACCTCGGGTTCACCGCTGCGCTTCCAGTCCGTCTGGTCCATCCACAGGCGCTCATTGAGTCGGTCGAACACCGAGTGGCTCTGCAGGAGCGCGCATTCGGCGGCTTCAGTGGCCGCCAGAGAGTTGTCGAACATGCCGGTGATGAACGGCATGAATTTCCACTCCACCATGCCTGTCTCGATGAACTCCGAGAGCAGTGTGGGGAAGGTCTCGACGTGGAACTGGCGGCAGTAGCCGCAGCCGTAGTCCGACATCTCCAGCACGCGCACGGGCGAGTCCGGATCCCCACTGTTGTAGCCGAGCGACGCGACGTCGATGTCCTCACCTGAACCCGCGGGAAGGTTGGCGCTTCCCATCGGACTCGAGGAGCCCCTCGCCGTACCACTCAGTAGACCGGCCGCCGTCGCGCTCGTATCGGGAGAGCCGGAGTCCTGCGCAGAGCATGCGGCAACCGTGAGCGCTGCCGCGACCGCAACCGTCCCAACGAAGAACCGCCTCATGGCATCTCCAGATTAATGACCTGGCCCAACCCGGCCAGGAACGCCGTCATGGTTGTGAACCGCCCCGTAACCATCAAAACGCCGATCAAGACGAGCAGAGTTCCAGCTGCCCGCCCAAGCGGCACCATCCACCGCTTCACACGCTCGGTCCCGGCCAAGAACCAGTTGAACGCCACCGCCGCGAACACGAAAGGGATCCCGAGCCCCAGGGCGTACGTAGCCAGCAGCACCGACCCGTGTGCCATCGTGGGCTCGAGACTCGCGTAGAGCAGAATCGAGCCGAGAATGGGCCCGATGCAGGGTGTCCACCCCGCGCCGAACGCGATTCCCACCACGAGTGAGCCCAAGGGCCCGGCCGGTCGTGACGAGAGATGTACACGTCTTTCGCGGGCGAGTGCCGGAATACGCAGTAACCCCATCATGTAGAGCCCGAAGACGATCATCACCATGCCCCCGGCCCGCGTGAGCCACGGAAGCGCTCGGGTCACTGCCTGACCGAACGACGTGGCCACCCATCCCATGGTCATGAAGACCGCACTGAAGCCCACGACGAAGAGCACCGAGTTGATCAGCGCCGCCCTGCGCACCTGCGCGGCCGAACCCTCGCGAAGGTCCTGCAGAGTCAGCCCGGTGATGAATGCCAGGTAGCTCGGCACCACCGGTAGGATGCACGGAGACAAGAATGACACGAGGCCCGCGAGGAACGCGAGCGGCAGCGATACCTGGACCTCTAAGGACATGTGAGTGGGCGGACGGGCGCGCCGTCAGAGGCTGAAGTCCGTGAGCAACCGCTTCTCCTGTTCGCCGACCGTGGCCTGGATCTCCAGGTACTCTTCCAGCCCGCTGCCGTTGAGCTTGTTGCGTAGCAGTTGGTCCAACTGGAAGAGCCCTGCCGAATTGGAGAGCTCCACCGTCACCCGGATCGGCTTGTCCTCTCCGCTCTCGATCTTGACGCTTTCCACAGCGGCGGCGGACACCGAGTGAATCGAGAGGGAGCCCGACGAAAAGGGAATGCGCGAGCGCCCCTTCGCCATGTCGAGTGCGTCCGCGGTGCGCACGATGCCGGCTTCGAGCGTCAGCGGCGAGCCCCCCGAACGGTGGGAAATGATCGCGTGCAGAATCTCCGCGCGCACGATGGTCGCATGCCGCGCGTCGTAGATCTCCGGCAGGATGCGCTTGAGTTTGTCTTGGGCGACAAAGAGGCTGAACGCCTCGTGGTCCGCGCGGTGGATCGACATGCCGACGTCGTGGAAAAGCGCAGCTAGCGCGACGACGACCTCAGCGTCGGTGTTTTCCATTTCGTAGTTGCGGACGATTCCGGGCTCGACACCAGCTTCCACGAGCAGCCGCAGCATCCGGACAGCAATGTTCATGACGATCTTCACGTGCACCGGGCCGTGATCCGTCATGCCCAACCGCTCGACCGCGTTCACGTTAGCAGCGATCCAGAGCCCGTAGAGGTCGTCGTCCGCGTTCACGAGGCCCATCGCCTTGCGCAGCTTGGGGTTTCGGCGGTCGGGCACCGCCATCACGATGCGCTGCTCGAAGCGCCCGTCCACACTACGGACCAGATCGCCGACGTCCGGGATGGCCTCGGTATCGAAATACTCCTTGCTCACAAAGCTGACTCCCAGTCGGCGACTTTCTCTGCTCCGTCCATGATGACCACCGTGCCCACGATGCGGTCGTGGATGCCCTGCCGGTTCGCGTCCCAGAACACTTGGGCGAAGCCGAGCAAGCCGGTAGCGAAGCCGGCTGCATAGCCCCCCACTCGCTCGAACGCCACCCACCAAGTGATCGCTCCGCCGTCGAGTCGTACGACGCGTATGCCCATCATGCGCTTGCCCACCGTCCGACCGTTCCACCACGAGACTA
>Ga0207963_1000707_pt1 | contig 17708 bp, 14 predicted proteins | sample Knorr_S15_td_NAD_FD_185604 | JGI IMG/M metagenome (GOLD analysis project Ga0207963, IMG submission 185604) | Marine microbial communities from Southern Atlantic Ocean transect - Knorr_S15_td_NADW_ad_2500m_LV_A (SPAdes) (version 2) | ecosystem: Environmental > Aquatic > Marine > Oceanic | place...
AAGGGTGAAATACAAATTTTTAGAACTGGGGTTAAATCGTAATGTAGTAAGTGGCGGATATCCCGATCTGCCATGGGAACAACAAGATGTTCTCACTGTTCTTATTGATCAAAATAATATTAAATATTGGGATACGATTAATACCTACTACATCTTAGCCAATTTTGAAGAATCGGGTTTAAAAGTGTTTTTAGAGATTGGTTTTCCGAACCGATCCTATGCAGGACAAGATCCTGAAGTGTACTCAGATCACGCCATGGCAAGCAATTTGGGATTAAGAAAGCAAGGTGCCTTTGGTTCAGAAAATCTATTATTTGGTTTTGAATATACCCGGTCGGTGCAGGGGATATATTACAATATTTTGCCCACCCCCAATTGGTATGATAATATAAAATATAATTATTCGTCATATAAAGGCAGAAGATGGGCTGCCCACAGCGGGTCCGATTCAGATGACTTTTTAATATTTGTTGGATATAAAGATGAACGAAAAAGTTTCATCTACGGCTTGAATTATGAACGACATGGAGTCACTTATCATTTTCCACCTGAAGTGAAATTTGAATCCCGCATTAATGCCTCCTACAAAAGAGGGAATACGCAGATACATATCATTTATGAAAATGAGTATTTTGAACATTATGGCTTTGTGGATGTGAATCGAAATGTTTGGGATGAAACATTCGAACCCGGTTCTCTCCAGCGCACCCACACCCTCCTCATCTCTCTCGAACACACCCTCGCCTTTTAATCTCCCCATCTCTTGAATCTCTCCCCTTCACGGGGGAGATGCCCGAAGGGAAGTGGGGGGTCAGTTAATATAAATGTCTTTCCACCCAAATTGTCCCACTCCTTTCTCCTTACTAAAAAAATGATCAAACTGGTGCCGCCAGCATCCCTACCTGTGGGGCATCTTGATGACTGGTCCGCCGTGTGTAACACGTAGGCGGATTATTAATCAATAATTTGACCGTCAACCTCAGATTTCTATTCACGCCTCACTTTTCTTCATTGTCCACCCCAATTACATCTCCTATCCATGCGTCGTTCCTTTTTCCATTTTCCTTCTTACGCTTCACTAATCACGTCTTACTTCTTTCTTTTCTCTGAAATTTGATCTCTGCTTACTTTGATTTACACATTGTACAATATCTTATTACCACTGACTTATTCTATATTGACATATAATACAAATCCTTTGACATTCCGTCAATAACATGTAATTTTTGACATGTATAGATTAAAAAAAGACCAAAATAATAAAATGACCGAATCAGCGCCAATTTTCCATAGCTTGCGCCGTTTCCTTCCTTTTATCTTTCTTGCCCGCCTGCTCCTTGGCGGGTTTCTTTTATCTTTCACCTTATCCACGGCTCAATCCTACCAAGAGCTCCAACGACTCCAATCCGAATATAAAAAAGCCCTTGAGCGCCAGGCCCTCCAAAAGCCTGCTGATATTTCAGAAGCTGAAAAAACAGCACAAAGCACAGCCCTTCCTGATAAACTGATCTACTCAAGAAAGGATGTGGAATCATTATTAGTAAACACACAAAAATTGCTTGAACAGTTAAAGTTTTTAGAAGACTCAGTAAAAACAATGCCCTACATCGGTTATGAAATTTTCACTCAGCGGGATACCATTCCCTTTTGGCAGAATTTACCAATTCCAAAACATTATAGCCTTGGACCTGGCGATGAGGTGATTATTTCCCTTTGGGGCGAAACCGAAGCGCACAATACGAAAGTAATCAACAGGGATGGGCAGATTTATATAGATAATATCGGCATACTAAATTTGGGCGGAAAAACGGTAGCGGAGGCAAAACAATATATTATTTCAAAATATTCACATGTCTATTCAACTTTATTAGGGAAGACTCCGAAATCCTTTATTGATATTACCCTTGGTGAGTTGAAATCTGTAAATGTGCACTTTGTCGGTTTTGTGAATATCCCCGGTGTCCATATGATACATCCTTTTTCAAATGTCATTACAGGCCTCACACAGGCTGGCGGTGTCAATAACAAGGGCTCTTTGAGGGATATTCAGGTGCTACGTGACGGACAAAAAATCGGAACTGTGGATGTCTATAATTATATATTTTTGGGCAAAAACGTGAGTGATCTCCGGCTAATGGATCAGGATATTATTTATATTCCCCCAAGAATATCCACTATTCCCCTGACGGGTCGCGTACGAAATCCGGGTTATTATGAGGTTGCTGAAAAGGAATCACTGGATGATCTCATAAAAATCGCTGGTGGTAAAGATGTAAAAGCAGCAAAAACAATATTTGTTTATAAAAATAATAGCGATTCAGAAAATAACGGTTACTTGTTAAAAGAAAACCAAACATCAAATTTTGAACTCTCCGACGGCGATAGCATTCATGTGCCAATGAAACCGGAGATTGATTGGTTTGTGCGCATAGAGGGTCAAATAAAAAATCCCGGGGAATATCCCTACCAGACAGATATGAAAATGCAGGATTTGATTGATGCCACCATGACCACTTATGACACTGATTTTATGCATACCATTGATTTTTCGCGGATTATTGTGAGTCGCAAAAATCCATCTGGACAGACACCCTTAAAAATAGTTGTAGATCTGGAAAATGAAAACTTTTCACTGGCCAATGGCGACCATATCACGATTCCTCGCACGGATCAACATCAACCCATTGAATCGGTCAAAATTACCGGTGAGATCAAGATACCCGGCCTTTACCCTGTAAATAATTTAACCACCCTGGGCACCATTTTAGATTTGGCCGGTGGATATACCAATCATGCACTTAAAAACGGGGTAGAGGTTTTCCGGGATTCTTTGAAAATTGCCTGGGAAGACGATACCTTTTTCCTCAATAATGGCGATAGCCTGAATGTATTGAAAAAATCTGGACTTGTGCTGGTGAGCGGCGAAGTAAACCAGCCTGGATATGTAACCTTCGAAAAAGGAAGTTCATTAAAAAAATATATTAACCGCGCCGGCGGATTTTCTGCTTTCGCTGATAATAGGGATGTGGTTGTAATCCATCCCAATGGAACCGCAATACCCAAATCAAGGTGGTCTTCCCCAAAAGTGATGGAAGGATCAACAATCATTGTTTACCAGCGGGCATTAACCGGTTCTTCTAAGGGCCCAACAGGGTGGCAGGCGTTCACTATGATCTCGAGTCAAACCGCTAATGTTGCAACAACACTCCTGACCTTAATGTTATTGGCAAGTCAAACCAGTCCAAATTAATTTGACACTGGGCCAGAAAATAAAACGATTCCGTCTGATGAATGATATTCGCCAGGAGGATATGGCCGAAAAATTGGGCGTTTCCAGGGCAACCCTGATCAATTATGAAAAGGGTCATACCACCATCAATGTGGATGTGTTGGAACGTCTTAAAATTGCTTATGCAGATTTTAAGATGGAAGATGAAGAGGCCGAAAAACCGAAAATCATCCAGGATAATATTATCGATTTTGGTGTTTTGTTTAGGGTCCTTTATACAAAAAGAAAAAATATTATTTTAACAGCATTGCTTGCTGCAATACTGGGAACGGGTTTTTCTTTTCTGTTTACCAAGTATTATTCTGCTCAGATTTCACTATACCCCGCGAAAAAAGATGGAATGCAGGGATTAGGGCAATTTCAATCTTTAGCAACAAACTTTGGCATGAATATGCCAGACAACAACCAGAATTTCAATATACCGGATGTGGTAAAGTCCCGCTTAATTGCCAATAAAGTGCTGGATCAAATGTGGCTTAAACAAAATGGTTCAAAGGTGAGCCTTTATCAACTCTGGAAAATGGACAAACCCCCTTGGTACAATCCATTTAGCGCCAGTATGAATGACTCCGCATATATAAAAGAACAGGCAATTAAAAAATTTACTGACCATGTAGAGGTGGTAGAGGATCGTTTATCAGGTCTCATTAAAATAACCGTGACACTGGAGGATCCTCCTGTATCAGCCAGTGTGGCTAATTTTATTGGGGACCAGGTGCAATTATATATACAAAAAGAAAATTCGGCCCAGTCGACGAAAGAAAAACTGTTTATATCAGACCGGCTTTTTATTGTAAAAAGTGAATTGGAATCTTCTGAACTGGCATTAAAAGATTTTAAGGAAAGAAATCGCGGTTATGAAGATTCACCTGAATTATTTATGGTATTTTCAAGATTATTTCGGGAAGTAGAGGCGAAAAAACAGGTCTATTTAACCCTCCAGCAGCAATTAGAATTGGCCCGGATAGAAGAAGTGAAGCAAACCTCCATTCTCCATATTCTTGATCATGCGACACCGCCTTCAAGAAAAAGTGCCCCTAAACGCTTTTTGTTTTTGGTCTTTTCTGCCATATTTGGATTGGTGTCTTCTTCTTTAGCAACAGTTTTTAAGTATTAATTTTATGGATGATATCAAAATTTGCGTTATCGGCGCTGGGAGATGGGGTAAAAATCATATAAGAACCCTTTTTGAACTCGGCGCCTTGGGCGGCGTCGTGGACCCTGATGCGCAACAAAGAAATAAAATCAAAGAATTATTCCCCCAGACAGCCTGTTTTGGTTCACTTGAAAATGCATTTCAAACAAATTTTGATGGTTATGTTGTGGCTACGCCTCCTGTTACCCATTTAGATTTAGCCAAAGATATACTTAAGAAAAAAACGCCTGTTTTGGTGGAAAAACCATTAACCCTATCCGTTGAGGCGGGGATGAAAATTCAATCCCTTATAAAAATTTTAGATGGGAAACTGATTGTAGGCCATTTATTATTATTTCATCCGGCCATTATAAAAATGAAAGAAATGATTGAGGATGGAATTATCGGTGATCTTCAGTATATATACAGCAATCGCCTGAATCTGGGCGTGGTGCGCAAAGAAGAGAATGTCTTTTGGAGTTTTGCCCCCCATGATATTTCACTATTCCAATTTTTTACAGAATCATTCCCAGTGGAAGTTCAATCCTCTGGGGGCGCTTTTATCCAAAAAAATATCCATGATACAACCATTACCTATTTAAAATATCCAGATGGAGTGCAAGGGCACATCTATGTCAGTTGGCTGCACCCCTTTAAGGAGCATCGATTAGTGGTTATTGGATCCAAAGGGTCACTCCACTTTGAGGATTCGGCTGAAAATAAACCATTATTATTCTATGAGAAAGATTCCGATCCTGACTTGAATTTATTATCATTAAAAAATAAGCCATCGAGAAAAATTGACTACGAACAAACGCTGCCTTTAACGAATGAATTAAAATATTTTATTGATGTAGTCAATGGTAAAAAGATCGATAAAGCGACATTTGATGAAGGTTTAGATGTAGTAAAAATCCTGGAAATGGCCACAAATTCTTTAACGAATAAAACACTACCCATATCTCCCTCTTAATTATGGGGAATACATTTGTCCGCCATTGAAGACCAGGTGGAAAGTAGAGCATAAACAATGAATACAAATCCTTTTTTCGCACATGAAACCGCCATTCTTGATGAAAATATTTCCATTGGTAACGGAACAAAAATCTGGCACTTCTCTCACATCCAATCTGGCGCAGTCATCGGCGAAAACTGCTCACTGGGCCAAAATGTGAATGTCGCTAATAATGTTAAAATTGGTAATTCAGTAAAGATCCAGAATAATGTATCTGTTTACGAAGGCGTTGAACTGGAAGATTACGTCTTCTGCGGCCCATCCATGGTATTTACAAATATTCTTTTACCTCGATGTGAATTTCCACAGCGAGGATCTGAATTTTATGATAAAACGCTGGTAAAAAAATCAGCGTCAATCGGAGCCAATGCCACAATCGTTTGTGGCAACACTATTGGCCATTATGCAATGATCGGCGCCGGTGCAGTTATCACAAAAGATGTGCCGGACTTTGCACTCATCCTGGGTAACCCCGGAAAAATTGTTGGATGGGTAGATAAGAAGGGTAGCCGTCTTGAATTTGATGAAAATGGATTGAGTCAATGTGGCCAATTTCAATTTGATGGAAAAATTGTATCTATTTTGGAGGACAGTTGAAAATTATAACCGTCCTTGGAGCACGGCCTCAGTTCATTAAAGCTGCCATGGTTTCGGAAAAATTGGCTGCAATAGATTCATTTTCAGAAGTGATCATCCATACCGGACAGCATTTTGATCAAAATATGTCTGATATTTTTTTTAATGAAATGGGGTTACCAAAACCGGATTATAATTTAAATATTAATCAAATGAGCCATGGCCAAATGACGGCCAAAATGATGGAAAAAATTGAACCCATTTTGATGGATGAAAAACCGAATGGCGTATTGGTTTACGGCGATACAAATTCTACCCTGGCAGGCAGTCTCACAGCAGCAAAGTTGAATATGCCTGTATTCCATGTAGAAGCGGGGCTCCGAAGCTATAATAGAGGAATGCCGGAAGAAATTAACCGTGTGCTGACCGATCATCTTTCCAGTTTACTTTTTTGCCCTACGGAGAATGCTGTTAATATTCTGGCGAAAGAAGGGATTCAAAAAGGAGTCGAAAATTGCGGTGATGTCATGGTTGATGCATTCCTGAAATTCAATCAGCAAATTGAAAATGGTGAAAATGAAAGGCCTGAAGTTGATTCCCCTTATGTCCTTACCACCATACACCGCCCCGAAAACACGGATAATAAAAATAACTTAATTTCTGTGTTTAAGGAATTGGATAAGATTAACGAAAAAATTAGAGTTGTACTGCCACTGCACCCTCGTACGAAAGGGCAACTTCAAAAATTTGGAATTCAAACCAAGATCCAATGGATAGAACCAGTAGGGTATTTATCCATGCTTTCTTTATTGAATTCAGCTGAAATGGTAATTACAGACAGTGGTGGTTTGCAAAAAGAAGCTTTTTTTGCTGAAAAGAAATGCATCACTGTTCGGGACGAAACAGAATGGACAGAACTAATTGATATTGACGTGAATCGGCTTTCCGCCCCTTCAGAATTATACGATGCATTTGAAAGTATGAAAGCAAACGAATGTGATTTTTCCAAGAAGCTTTATGGCAATGGTAATGCAGGAAAAATTATTGTGGATTCTATGGTGGAGTATTTTGCTTAATATAAAAAAATTCAGTAACTAAAAATGTAAACAACTGAATATGATTTCAACAATATTATCTAAAATTCGTCACCCTTTGGTGGCGAATTCTTTTTATTTATACCTGGCTCATTTTGCCGATTATCTGCTGGCCTTGATCATACTGCCATTTATTGCCCGGGTGCTGGGCCCCGAAGAATTAGGATATGTTGGTTTGGCCCAGACATTTGGCATTTTTATTTTATTGATTATGGAATTTGGGTTTCCTTTGATGGCCACAAGAGAAGTAGCCAGAGAAAAAAATAACCCCGAAAATATTAAAGTATTAATTGGGCAGATTTTTTCATTCAAATTATTTTTAATTCCTGTCATTTTAATATTATCAGCAATCGTCATTCTGATGGTTCCTGTTTTCCATGAAAATCCTCATTATGTGTTCATTGTAGTAATAGGATCTATTTTTCAGGGAATGGTTCCAACTTGGTATTTCCAGGGAATTGAAAAATTAAGATCTGTCGCATTGTCAAAAACAATTTTTCGGCTTCTTGGATTTAGTTTAATCTTTCTGTTTGTCCGTTCAAATCAAGATGGGTGGATCGTACTATTGTCATATATGATTTCAAGCATTTGTATCTGTCTATATTTATTTAAATATATGGTAAATATTATTGGGCCATTTCACTTGGCAGGAAGGTCATCAATTAAAACCATGTGGCAAAAATCAAAGAATAGTTTTTTTATTACAATACTGCCAGTGATTTATAATAATCTCAGCGTAATTGTCATGAGTATAATAGTAAGTCCGCTTCAATTGGGCTATTATTATGGTGCCGCCAGAATTCACCGTGCATTTAACACTTTGTATGGACCCGTGGGGCAGGCCTTTTATCCTCGCCTTGCATCAACGGATTCAGGGAATCCTGAAAAAGCGAAACAAATGACAAAGAAATTTTTGTGGATTATGACGGCTGCAGGATTCCTATTTTTTGTAATGATTTATTTTTTCGCTGAGCCAATCATATCCCTCATCCTGGGGGAGGAATTCTTATTTGCTGCAACTACCTTAAAAATATTTGCAATAGGTCTGCCCTTAACGGCCATTACCCATGTATTGGGCCGCCAGTGGTTAATGATCCGCAGTAATGATAATCAATATGCAAAAATATTACTTATATCATCTTCAATGGGGGTTATCTCTATTTTTGTTTTAATAAGATCTTATGGGATTCTGGCAATACCCATATCTCTAATCATCTATGAATTATTAACCATAATATTGATCTTGGGTTTCTTAAAAAGAGCCAGATAGGTTTATGATTCGTTCAATTAAACTCAATACTGACACACTCATTCAATTGATGCTTGGTTCAGCGGTAATCGGGATAGGCATTAGTTATGGAGATTTTTATTTATTCCACTTTTTTCTTTTTGCCCTGTTCATGGTTTTATTAGTTCAGTTGAAAAACCTGAATTTGAAACTGCCTTTTAAGAAGAGATTTGGAAATTACGACTTACTTTTTCTCGTCATGTTTGTTTGGTACGCTATATCCATTTTTTGGGCACCCGATATTGGATATGCAGGGAAATATATATTCTATATTTTTTGCGGTATCTCAATTTCAATGACGATTATTTATTTTAGCACAACAGGGAAAAAATTGAGTGCATTATTTAAAACAATCGGAGCTGTTTTACTGGTTGACCTTTTTTTTGCACTTTTAGAATCTTTTACGAGTTTCCGCCTGCCTGTTTCACCTTATTCATCCTTGCTCCCATATTTTGGTAAAGAGGCGGTTAATTTTTCTGCCTTTGATAATCTGTTTGTTTATTCAGATTTTCGACCACCTACAGGGTTTCATTGGAATACAAATAATTTGGCAATTGGGATGATGATGACTTTGCCATTTTTTTTATGCAGCCATCAAATCATTGTTAAAGCATTAGGCACCCTTGCAATCCTTATCATTACAGTATTGGCTGCATCCAGGGCCGTTTTTTTGGGATTAATTATTATCTTATGTCTTTACCTTGTTGTTGTAAAGAAAAAAATTGCAACATTATTTCTCATTTGGGTAACAGTGCTTGGGATGTTTTGGGGCATGAGCCAGTTAAGTGAAAGCGAAAACCCAAGGATAAATGAAATAGCCAATACTGTAGAAGCAATTACATTGTATTTAAAAGGCGATATTGATGTGGGCGGCTCCCTTGAATGGCGTAGAGAATTAGTTAATAATGGAATAGATGCCTTGATTGCAAGCAATGGTTTGGGTGTCGGTGCCGGAGGATCAGTTGCAATCCAGGAAAAATTGGGTGGTGTCGCGGGTCGATTCACCAGCATGCATAATTTTTGGATTGAAGTGTTAGTTGAAGGAGGGGTGGTCTTTTTTGGTTTAATCCTTTTATGGTATGGAAGCATAATTTTTAATTTATTTAAAATTACCAAATCGAATAGAAACAAAAAACTCAGTTATTATGCTTCATCACTGTTATTATCAATGATCGGGTTCATTCCTGCCGCAATTGCTGCCAGTTCAACTATTTATTTTTTCCCCATGTGGATTATGTTTGGTTTATCTATTTCAGTCATTTATTTATATAGAAAAAATCTGCGCAATCATAAACCAATTTGATACTGTTTATTTAATAATAACTTCAATGTCGTCAAGTACCCAATAAATTTTTTGCGATATACAGAACTGAAGGGGCTCAAGAATAATAAATAAGCACATTTAACCACGACTAACAAATAAATAGCTGTAATAAGAGTCATTACTTCAGAGGAACCATGGTGCAATTTGAAGTATTTTATTTTTGAGAGCAGTCGGTTCGATATGGTAACCACCCAATTCTTTTCAGAACTTTTTCCAATATAATGAATCAATTTTGTTTTAGGTAAGTAGGCAATTTTATGCCCCAGGGTTGAAGCCCTTTTACAAAAATCTATATCCTCCATCCAGAATAAATTATCATTAAAACCGTTTAAATCGTTAAAAAGATTTTTAGCCAAGAAAAATGCACCACCTGAAATGGCGTCAACAGATAAATAATTTGATTTATCGTAATGAGTATGATTTTTATTATTATTCAAAAAATCCAAGTGATAAATGCTCAGTAAAGAGGAAATTAATGTTGGATATTTCCAATATGATTGCTGAATATTCTCATCGGTGCTTATAAGTTTCGGCCCCACGATTCCAACATGACGATTGCGCTCTAAAAACGAATAAAGTGTTGTCATACTATCTTCTAAAAACAATGTGTCTGGGTTTAATAAAAATAAATAGGCCCCATTGGCAATGTTGGCACCCTGATTAATGGCTCTTGTGAATCCAATATTATTCTTATTTTTAAGAATGGTTATTTCAGGGAATTTTGTCTCTAAAGCATTCACACTGCCATCTTGTGAATTATTATCAACAACAATAATTTCATATTGGATGGTTTCCGGTGTCCACCTTATTATAGATTGAATACAATCAACGATGTATTCTTTTACATTATAGTTGACAATAATAATGGAAATATCAATCATATTTGGGATAAGAGCTAAAGTTTAGTTTGATGAAAATATTATTATTATCGGATGCGAATTCTTCTCATACAATGAAATGGGCATTTTCTCTTCAAAAGCATGGCATTAATATACTTCTCTTTAGTTTATTTAAACCAAATCAGGATGTATATCAACAATATCAGAATAATGGAATTACGGTTATCGATGCAAATTTAAAGAGAAAAATTAAAAATTTGCGGCAGCCGAACCTGAGTAAACTCAGTTATCTCCAATCTTTAAGACCGTTATCAAAAACCATAACCACCTTTCAGCCAGATATTTTACACGCCCATTACGCATCCAGCTATGGCGTCTTGGGATATTTATCAAAATTTCGGCCTTGGTTACTTTCGGTGTGGGGCAGTGATATCTATGATTTCCCCCAAAAGAGTTGGATAAATAAAGGGCTATTAAAACGGGTGATAAATAGTGCAGATACAGTATGTTCCACCAGCAGGGCAATGGCCAACAAGGTCAATCAGGAATTGGGCCGCTCTCAATTAGAAATTATTCCTTTTGGGATTGATCCTGACATTTTTCTCCCTGCAAAAGAAAAAGAAACCCCATTTATTGTTGGTACAATAAAAAGCATAGAAAAACATAATGATATTGATTGTTTTCTTGATGCAGTAAAAATAGTGGTTTACGAATACAAATTAAGTAATTTGCAGTTTCTAATCGTAGGTAAAGGGTCCCAATTGGAAAAAATGAAATTAAAATGCAAAACATTAAAAATTGAAAGCCATGTAACATTTGCAGGATTTATTCCTCATGAAAAAGTGGTCCAATACTACCAGCGGTTATCAGTATTTGTATCCGTATCTACACGGGAGAGCTTTGGAGTTTCCATCCTTGAAGCCGCCGCCTGCGAAGTTCCGGCCATAACATCTAATGTAGGTGGCCTGCCTGAAGTTAATCAGCATAATGAGACAGGCTGGGTTATATCACCGGGTAAGCCCCGTGCATTAGCAGATGCCATTAAAAAACTATATAATGACAATCACCTTCGAACCCAACTGGGTAAAAATGCAAGAAGGCGCGTGATCCAGAAGTTCAATTGGAAAACCAATGTGCAAAAAATGATTCATATCTATGATTCAGTGGTAAGTCGCTCATGAAACATCAATGGATACAGCGGGTTGGGGCACTAGGATTGGTCTTTTTTTCATTCTTTTTAGAAAGTTGCAGTAATACCGGCGTAACAGAAGATCCCTATATTGATCCCCACATCATATTTACCTCTAAAAGATGGTGGAATTATGATATTTTTATAACAGATATTTATGGGGGTCACATGACCCACCTTACCAAAAATAAATGGCTGGATTTTAATCCCGCCGTATCTCCAGACGGCTCCAAATTGGCCTTTGTTTCCGATAGAGATGGAGGGAATCGGGAAATATATACAGTGGATTTGGTGTGGATGGATGGATATACCCAGTGGGAAGGAAGAAATTTAACCAATATAACCCAGACCCAGGGCCATGACTGGACACCAAAATTTTCACCATCCAATGATAAAATTGTCTATACAACCTTCTTTCCTGAAACGGATAATTATGATGTATTTTTAATGAATGTAGACGGAACTGAAAAAAAGAATCTTACAAATTCTACTTGGTATGAAAAATATCCTCAATTTTCATCCGATGGTTCGTTCATCATTTATCAAGCATGGCAAAAAGGAAAAATGGAAATATTTTTCACAAATCTTTTGGATGAAAACATTATCAATCTGACTCGGAATACTCAATTCCATGATATTATGTCTCAAGGGAATGCCATTTCCCCAGATGGTCAAAAAATTGTATTTACGTCAGAAAGGGACGGGAATAGAAATATATATGTAATGAATACCAATGGAACTGAACAAACACAATTGACCGATCATTCAGCACATGATTATGAGCCTGTTTTTTCTCCCGATGGACTTTCAATTGTATTTACCTCAGAAAGGGATGGGAATAAAGAAATATATATCATGAACAATGAAGGAAAAAACCTCACTAATTTATCAAATAATTTGGCTGATGATTGGAATCCCAGGTATTATCCGGATAATAGAAAAATTGTGTTTCAGTCTCTCAGGGATGGCCCGATAAACTGGGAAATATATATGATGAATCTAAACGGATCTGGGCAAACCAATTTAACCAATCATCCCAGAACGGATTACTCTTTTGTCGTTCTGCCCCTTCAAAACCCATAAAAAATAACGATTAATGATGCATGTGTTATTAATAACACAATATTTCCCACCTGAAATTGGTGCCGCTGCCACACGTTGGGGAGATTATGTAAAAATACTCAATTCAATGGGGCATCGTGTCACCGTCCTTTGTGAAATGCCAAATTACCCGTTGGGAGAGTATTTCCCCGGCTATAAGCGGGCGTGGGTAAGGGAGGAACGTATTTCGCCTGATTTGACCATAATTCGATCCTTTGCATGGGCAAACAACCGTAGTTCTGCCATCAAAAAACTGGGCCATTATCTCATATTTATGTTGAGCGGTCTCATTAATGCGTTTAAACTGAAAAATTATGATGTACTGATTATTTCATCACCGCCATTATTTGTAGGCGTGATTGGTGCAATTATTTCAAAAATAAAATCGATTCATTTTATTCTAGACATTCGCGATCTTTGGCCCGAATCTGTTATGGCACTGGGAGAGGTAAGGTCAAAATGGGTGTTTAACATGGGTAAAAAACTCGAATCTTTTATCTACAAATCAACAAACGGGTATATTTTCACGGTTCCGGGATTTAAACATCATTTTAATAAGCACTACCCAGAACAATTAAATAAACCAATGATTAACCTTATCAATGGCGTCAGTAATACGTTTTTTGATTTAGCGCAAAAATATGACAGAATACCGGAAAAAAGGTTTACCGTTCTATATAGCGGTAATATGGGATTGGCTCAGGGTTTAGAATCGGTGATTAAAGCAGCAGACATTCTGCAAAAATATCCTATTGATTTCAAATTTGTTGGCAGTGGCGTGAAACAAAAGGCATTAAAAACAAAAGCAGATAAATTGGGATTAAAAAATGTGGTGTTTCTCCCAGTACAAAAAAAGGAAGAATTAATTAAATTGATCAAAAAGGCTTCCGTCTGCCTCGTCCCGCTTAAAAATGATCCCCTTTTTCGAAATGCTATTCCATCAAAAATGTTTGAATACATGGCTTGCGGCCGGCCGGTCATTGTGAGTATTTCAGGCGAGGTGACCGAAATTATAAATAAAGCAAAAAGCGGTTCAATTGCAATGGCAGAAGATGCAAATTCTATTGCGGATTCAATACTGTATTACTACAATAACAGAGGTAAAATAATCGAACAGGGGCAAAATGGTGTGACGTATGTCAAACAAAATGTCAGGAAAGAAGTGTTAATTTCTCATGCTATGGAAAAAATGCGAAATGCAATTATCAAAAAGTCCATTTTATAGAGGATATACGACAGCAATTATATGAAATCAAACAATGGTTAATGGAATTACATATAATCGTAGCCTCGTCGGTTTTCTTTTAGGTGCCGACTTAATTGCAGGTTTTTTAGCATTTTCTATGGGATTTAAGGTTAATATATTGAACGGAGAAGCCGGTTTATTAACTTGGTTTATATTTTCTGAAATATTATGGATATCATTATTTACCCTCTCCAATTTATATGACACCCGTGCGACCCTGTCCAGGTTCGAAGAAATATTAAGAATAGTTCCTACAGTGTATTTTACACTGATATTTATAATGACCGGTCAGGTCATGAATGTTTATCTAATTCCATTCGATTTTAAACAAATATTAGTGTATGGGTTTATATTTTCAGGGTTTCTTATCCTCGGTAGAATATTGATTCATACCATTCAGAAATTATTGTTAAAACAGAATATTGGGCTGAGAAAAGCTGTGATTTTAGGTGTAAACCGTCGTGGATTGGATGTGTATGAAAAACTGCAGCAAAGTTACCATCATGGATTAATTGTCACTGGGTTTGTAAAAGCGAAAGATGACCCCATCCTATCTGAGGCACATGAAGTTCCTGTAGAAATCCTCGGTGAAGAAAAATCAATTAATGAGGTCATCTACGAAGGGAAAATAGATGATGTAATCATTGCCTTGGATAAACCTTCTTCCGAACGCATTATGGATACAATCATGAGTGTGAATGGACACCCCGTATCCATGAAAATTCTCCCGGATATGTATGAAGTTGTCACCGGGTTGGCACGAACCAACCAACTTGTCGGAGTGCCCTTGATTGATGTGAATTTGAACTTGGATACATTTTATTCAAAACATTTAAAACGAATATTTGACATTCTCATTTCAACGATCTCTTTAATAAGTATTTTTCCATTTTGGATTCTCATCGCCCTGGGTATTAAAATAAATTCAAAAGGGCCCATATTCTATGAACAGGAACGAATTGGTATGAATGGAAAAAAGTTTTTTATTAAAAAATTCCGCACAATGGTTTCAAATGCGGAAGACGACACTGGTCCTATTTGGTCAGGTAAAAATGATGACCGTATTACGGCATTTGGAAAATTTTTGCGAAGATTCCACCTGGATGAAACACCCCAATTAATAAATATTATCTATGGAAATATGGCAACAATTGGCCCAAGACCTGAAAGGCCCTACTTCATTGAAAGACTAGAAAAAAAGTATCCCTTTTACAACAGACGATTAAAAATCAGGCCAGGTGTATCGGGATGGGCCCAAATTAAACAACCTTATGATGAAAAATATGAAGACGTCCATCAAAAGTTGAAATATGATTTTTATTATATCGAAAATTTAAGTTTTAGGCTCGATTTAAAAATTTTGTTAGGGACCTTTTGGGTTACAATCTTTGGGCACAGCCGATAATTAGGGTTATAAGAATAATCTTTGACAAATTAACCCATTTGGGTCTAAGTTCATTTTAGCGATCAATCAGATTTTCAAACGAGGGGAAGTATGACTGGTATATTAAAAAAAAATATTTGGCTTTTTATTTCCATTGATGTTTTAGTTATTTGTTCAAGTTTATTCCTGAGTTATGCCCTTCGGTTTGACTTTGTAATTCCAGCACAATATTTTATAGAAATAAAATATGTATTAATCATTTTGTTATTTTCAAAGATTTCCACGTTCCTGTTTTTTAATTTGTATAAAGGAATATGGAGATTTACAAGTATAGCAGATCTAATTAATGTTGTGAAATCCTCTTTTGTAGCTTCTCTATTTGCCATTGCTGTAATTGTATTGATTCTGGATCAAAATGTAATGCCTAGGAGCGTCCTTCTTATTGATTTCCTCTTGACGACAGTGGGTATTGCCGGCACAAGGGCAAGTGTCCGTATTTATGGGACAAAATTTTCACATCGGAATAAAATAAAAAATAATACTCCCTCGAAAATAAAAACCAAGTTACTCTTATTGGGTGCAGGAAGCAGTGGAGAAAAAATTATTCGCGAAATAAAAGAAAATCCATCCAGCAATTATCAAATTATCGGTTTATTGGATGATGATCCCAATAAAACAGATTTAACGATTCATGGTATTCCTGTATTGGGGAAAATTGGGGAGTTGCATACCATCCCGATCCCTTTTGATGAAGTACTTATATGTGCGCCTACTGCTTCAAGTAATGAAATGCGAACCATCGTTAACCATTGTAAATTAATCGGAAAACCCTACCGCACCATACCCACAGTGTACGAATTAATTGATAAACAAATTTCAATCAAAACAATCCGAGACGTATCCATGGCCGATCTTTTGGGTAGGCAGGAAGTGCATTTAGATCGATCCCGTATTTCAAATTATATCTATGGGAAACGGGTATTGGTCACCGGAGCTGGTGGCTCAATTGGCTCTGAATTAGTCAAGCAGTGTTTAGGCTATAATCCAGATCTTTTGGTGCTATTTGACCAAAGTGAACATAATCTTTTTAAAATTGATAATACGTGCAAAGAAATCAGCAATAATGTTGGTATCCAGGCCATATTAGGAGATATTCGTGACAAGAATATGGTTAATTCGGTATTTAATTCTTTTCAACCCCATGTCGTGCTACACGCAGCAGCATATAAACATGTGCCCATGCAGGAAAACAACCCATGGGAAGCTGTGGTTACGAATATACAGGGAACCTCAAATGTGATTGAAGCCTGTGAGCATAATAATGTTGAACGATTTGTATTAGTTTCCACAGATAAAGCAGTAAATCCAACAAATATTATGGGCGCCACGAAACGGGTGGTGGAGATTCTCATCCAAAGTAAAAGTAAAAATTCGGATGTGAAATATATGGCCGTTCGCTTTGGAAATGTAATTGGTAGTTCCGGGAGCGTAATACCTACTTTCCAGGATCAAATTAAAAATGGGGGCCCCATCACAATCACAGACGCCGGAATGAAACGGTATTTTATGTCAATCCCTGAAGCGGCCCAGTTGATTCTTCAAGCCGGCTCCATCGGAGAAGGGGGAGAAATATTTGTATTAGATATGGGTGAACCGGTTTTGGTTAAAGATATTGCATTTGAACTCATCAAACTCTCAGGATTAGAACCCGAATTAGATATTCCAATAAAATACATTGGACTGCGCCCAGGAGAAAAAATGATCGAGGAATTAGTCATTTCTGGTGAAAACATTGTGGACACATCCCATGAAAAAATAATGGTATTAAAAAATGGTGTGGACCACAGCTGGGATCATGTATTGGCAAAAATTGAAGAAATAACCCAATCAGCAAAATCATATGATGCAAATATCATAAAAAATAAACTAAAGGAATTTGTACCAGAATATCAACCATCGGATCAGGAAGAAACGTTAAGATTATCTTCTTCTGGCAGAGTTGTGTTGAACTAAAAAATCCCGCCGATAGGATTAACCTTTTTTATCCCTAATTTCCCGCAATGATTAACAAAATCTTGCGGGTTTTTATTTATCAGGCTATCCTGATCACAGGGAGTTTTTCCCAGTCTGTATTCCAACTTCATACAACCAGTGAATTATCTAATAATAGTATAAACAACTCCCCATTTTGGGCCACGATGAATAGATGGGGAATCCCTCCTCCTTAT
>Ga0207963_1000721_pt1 | contig 17597 bp, 20 predicted proteins | sample Knorr_S15_td_NAD_FD_185604 | JGI IMG/M metagenome (GOLD analysis project Ga0207963, IMG submission 185604) | Marine microbial communities from Southern Atlantic Ocean transect - Knorr_S15_td_NADW_ad_2500m_LV_A (SPAdes) (version 2) | ecosystem: Environmental > Aquatic > Marine > Oceanic | place...
ATGACATTGACGCCTTCATCAAGCATGTTTCGAATGGTGTCGGCAAGGAGAATGTATGCTAGATGCGCCTTGCCGCTTGGCTCGAGACCGATGTAGGCGACAAGTTGGCTATCCCCCGAGTGGGTCGGGCCGCCGGCAATCACGGAGGCCACGTGGTCAACCCCTACGACCTCGGCGCATCCGGAGAACATCCTCGCAATGCTGGCGCGGCCCTCCTCGTCGAGCGACGAGGGGGGGTCGTCCTGGCTCATGCTTCACCTCATTCGAGTGATTTCGTCAACTTCTTCGCGCGTCCCGCTGCCCCGGTGTTGTCACCTTGAGCTAGCGCGGCCTCGATTCCCTCAATCATAGACTCTGCCTGCGCTCGCACCTCGTCGGATAGGTTTTCGGACATCCCCATTAAATGGCGCGCACTTGAGATCGCCGACTTGGCCTTGCTCGCCTTCTTGGCCCATTCCTTGCCCTTGTCGCCCCTCTGCTTGGAGTTGTAGCCGGTGGCTCCGTCGAGGAATCTCGTCCACCTCCTACGGGCATCCATCGCGGCCTTCACCGCTTCCGGGTCGTCGAAATTCGGGGCCTCGTTGGTCACGTCCACCAGCAGCGCTCCCTGCTCGTTGTAGCTCGCCGCTATCGAGGTAATGATGCCGTGCGAGCCGCTGAACGAGTTCCCGCCGGTGTCCTCGACATTCTCGAAGTACTTGCCGGCCAGACCGGCTAATCCCCCGTCTGCAGTGACCTGTTTTACCAGCCCGCGCTTGACATCGAATCTCTCCATAGCCGAGCGCTGGCTGTGACCTTCTTGAATGCTGTTGCGAGACAGGCTGCGTCGGGGTGTGTGTCGAACGGGCTAAACCGGCAACGCCTGTCGGGCGAGCATGCATCGAGGCATCACCAGAGCATTGGCTGTGGCCTGCGTCTTGCTGCTGACGGTCCCCGGAGCGAGCGCTGGTTCGGCCGTGAAAATGTATGATGTAGTCAGCCTCGCGGAGGAGGATCTGGGATTGAATGGAGCGACACTCGACCCCTCCGGCGAATGGGCGATAGTATTCGGTGCGGATGCGTATCTGGAACTAGTCAGTACTTCGGATCCGACGACTCGGATAGAGTTGCTCTGGAACAGCGATGTGGATTTGAACGATGGTGACTTTCACCCGGGAGGTCAGACAGCATTCATCGTCGGTAGAGAAGGGCAGGTACTCAGGTATGCCCGGGAGGACCATTCGATTACAAATGCTGGCGGCCAGCTTGAGTTCGGACAGACGAAGTTGACTGCTGTAGCATGGAACACCGGAGGCTCCTGGGCTTATGTCGGAGGGGAGGACGGCTGGCTCTGGAGAATGAGGGCGGCTGAAGACGGAGGCGCAGAGGTACACCCGATTCTGGGACGGGGGGCCAGTGACATCTCAGGCATCGACTGTCATCCATCGCTGATGCTCTGCGTAGTATCGAGTATAGTGGACGGAATCGGAGTCATCGACCGGGATCACACTCTGTATTGGATAGGCGGGACGGGATACCCATGGTCGGACGTCCAGTGTCCGACAGGGGAGTATGATGAGTGCGTAGCAGTCTCGAGCGACCGAAACATCGCCACGATCGCCCTAGATGATGAACAACCATCGACATCGGGTGTCGAAATCATTCAACTTAGCGATGCCGGGGGTTATTTCACAGGGCTGTCGCATCAGCAGGGAGACCGCTCTCTCATCATCGTGACTCCCTTCAGCCTGATAGAGCACGACCTCAGCCAGAGCCTGGCGTTCCCATGGCTGGAGTATCACGATGCCGTCGACTTCGACGCATCGATCTCAGGCGAGAGGATAGTCGCCACTTGGAGCACGGACAGGGACAGTGGCTGGATCCTCACCGATAGGGGCACGCTAGTGCAATTCCATCCACCGCTTTCGAACTCGGTCGGAGGAATTCTCGGTGCTTGGATTCTGATTGCTATTCCACTCGCCACCCTTCTAGTGATACTCAGCCTCACGTTTGGCCTGTCCCCGGGCCTCCGGCAGTGGTTCACTCTCCGATTCGGCAGCGATGAGGAGAAGCGGGCCGCCCGCGGGGCGGCACGCAGGAAGAAGAGGCGCTGAGGGGAATTCGGCCCTTCGGGCCGCGAAGCAACGTTCATGTGGGCTACACTGTCGGGACCGGTTGAGAGCGATGGCGTACGAGGCACTGGACTTCTACGATGTCGATTCGCTGCTGACCGACGAGGAGCGGATGATCCGCGACGCCGTCCGGGACTGGGTCGAGGAGAACGTCATACCCAACATCGAGAAGGCCTGCAGAGACGAGGTATTCCCCGACCAGTGGCGCGTCGATCTGGGCGAGATGGGTGTGCTAGGAGCCCCTCTCAAGGGCTACGGCTGCCCCGGACTGTCATACATGGCATACGGCCTGATCTGCCAGGAACTTGAGCGCGGCGACAGCGGCGTGCGCTCGTTCGCGAGCGTACAGGGCTCCCTCGCCATGTACCCAATCTGGGACTTCGGCAGCGAGGAACAGAAGAACCACTACCTGCCTAAGATGCACGCTGGCGAGTGGATTGGCTGCTTCGGCCTCACGGAGCCAGACTACGGCTCCAACCCAGGCGACATGATCACCCGAGCCGAGGACAAGGGCGACCACTACCTGCTCAACGGCGCCAAGATGTGGATCACCAACGGCACCATAGCCGATCTGGCCATCGTCTGGGCCAAGCTCGACGGCGTCATCCGCGGCTTCATCGTCGAGAAAGACGATTCCGGCTTCACCGCCCCCGAGATGACCGGTAAGCACTCCCTCAAGGCCAGCGTCACCAGCGAGCTGGTGTTTCAGGACTGCAGAATCCCCAAAGACAGGATCCTGCCCGGTGTGGAGGGGCTGAAGGGGCCGTTCAGCTGTCTCAACAACGCGCGCTACGGAATCTCATGGGGAGCCGTCGGCGCGGCCCAGTCCTGCTTCAGCTCGGCCAAGGAGTACGCCCTCAGCCGAATCCAGTTCGACCACCCCATCGCTTCGTTCCAACTGGTGCAGAACAAACTGGCGTGGATGCTGAGGGAGATCACCAAGGGTCAGCTGCTGGCATACCACCTCGGCAAGAAGAAGGACGACGGGACCTGGACGTCCGAACAGATCTCGCTGGCCAAGATGAACAACGTCGACATGGCACTAGAGATTGCTAGAATGGCGCGCGACATCCACGGCGCCAACGGTATACTCGACGAATACCCGATAATGCGCCACATGGCCAACCTAGAGTCTGTAAAGACCTACGAGGGAACCCACGACATACACAACCTCATTCTCGGCCATCACATCACCGGAATACAGGCCTTCAGGCGAGAGCTCTGAATGCAGAGGTGGGCTCTGAGAGCCCATTGCTCCTTCCCAATATTCTTAGAGGCAACATCGGTCCCCCGAAAGCCGGGGTTCTCATGGGAATCGCAGTACTAATGAAGCAGGTCCCAGACACCACCGCCAAGATCACAGTCTCAGGCGGCAGGGTCGATGAGTCCGCTGTCAGCAAATGGTCGATCAGCCCGTACGACGAGTACGCGTTGGAATCCGCGCTCCAGATCAAGGAGGCGGGGGGTGTCGATCTGATTGCGGTGACTTGCGGGCCGGCCCGCGCTGCGAAGATGCTGACAGATGCCGCGGCGGTCGGAGCCGACGCCCTGGTTCATGTCCTTGTGGAAGACCTCAGCGCACTCGATTCCACACAGGTGCAGGCGATTCTCGCAGCCGCCGTCAAGCACACGGGGGCTGATGTAGTGTTCTGCGGCAAGCAGGCCGCTGACACCAACGCCGGCTCGACTGGTCCGGGTGTCGCGCACCTTCTGGGCGCATCCTGCGTCACCATGGTCTCGGAGATCGCAGTGGACGGCGACTCGTTCACCGCGATGCGCGCCACCGCGGATGGCAACGAGAGAATCGCTGTATCCAGTCCGTGCGTCTTCGCCTTCGACAAGGGCACTACGGAGCTCCGCCGACCCAACGTTCGAGGCATAATGATGGCCAAGAAGAAAGTCATCGAGACGATGAGCCCGGCCGACCTAGGCGTCGATATGGGCGGCTCATCCGTTTCCATAGACGGGCACTCGCCGCCTCCCGAGAAGCCCCCCGGGCAGAAGTTCGAGGGTGCCGAGTCGGTCGCGACCGTCGTCGGCAAACTGCGCGACGAGGCGAATGTAATCTGAGGTGAGGGGATGGACATCACAGTGATAGCGGAGACGACCGGCGACGGGCTCCACCCCGTCACCGCTCAACTGGTCGGCGCTGCATCTTCCATCGGTGGGACCTCGACGGTACTGTGCCCCGGAGGCGTGGGCGCAGCTGAAGCGGCTTCCATCGCAGGGGTCACCAAAGTCATCTCTGTCAAGGGAGACTGCTTCGGCTCGTTCGACGGCGGCGCTTGGGCCGAAGCCCTGAATTCAGTGGCCAGTGGCGACGTCATAATGGCGGCTGCTTCGCCCTCCGGCCGTGAGATAGCGGCCACTATGGCCGCGATGCGCGGGATCCCGATCGTGCAGGACGCGACGGCGCTCAGACCGGGAATCTCGGTCACTCGACCAATCTACTCGGGCAAGGCCATCGAGACCTTGACCATCTCTACGCCTTGCGCGATCACCCTGCGAGCTAATGCGTTCGACGCCGCAGGCGGCGGCGGCAACGCCGACGTCAGCACGGTCAACCGGAGCGCTGACGTCGCAGTCGCAGTCAGGGAGGCCATCGCCAAAGCCAGCGAGAGGCTTGACGTGGCGGAGGCCGACATCATCATCTCCGGTGGGAGAGGCATGGGCGACCCGGCCAACTTCTCACATCTCAATGAGGTCGCCGACATAATCGGGGCTGCGGTCGGAGCCAGCAGAGCCGCTGTGGACACCTGGGACGAGATACCCCACAGCATGCAGGTCGGCCAGACCGGCAAGACGGTGACTCCGAGACTGTACATCGCGGTGGGAATCAGCGGCGCCATCCAGCATCTGGCGGGAATGAGAACGAGCAAATACATCGTCGCTATCAACAAGGACCCAGATGCGCCGATCTTCGGTGTGGCTGACTACGGGATAGTGGCTACTTGGGAGGAGGCGCTTCCCGCGCTGAAGGCCGAGCTGGAAAAACTGTAATCAGCGAACTTGGACTGTAATCGTCGCCCTCGTCGACGCTCTCCTGTCGTCGGTCACAGTCAGATGGAAGGCGTGGACCCCGCTGGCTAGCCGGACGCGTATCTGGGGCGTGTCTCCGATGACCCGTCCCCTGCCGTCCTCCCAAGCCCAGCCCTCGATGGTGCCGTCGGGGTCGTACGAGCGGCCACCGTCCAGAAGCACGGTGGCCTTGCCCTCCTCGTCTGCTTCCACCGTGCGGTCGTCGCCGGCGTCGGCCACCGGAGGGAGGTTGATCGCACGGGCCGACTCCGCTAGGTCCTCGAGCAGGTCGACCTCCACGACCTGCTCGTCTACCTGTATCTCCATCTCCTCGTGCAGGGTGTCGAGGATGCCTCCGGCCTCCTCGGGAAGATTCGGTCTCTGTTCGACCTGTTGCTCCTCCTCCTCTGAGAGGGCACCTGAGTACTCGCCCGAACTCGGTTCGGTCGGCTCCTCCTCGGTAGGAAGGCCATCATAGCGCGGCGGCGTGTCGGGGTCGAGGATGACCATAGGAGCCGGAGTGTGTCCCTTCCTGTCATCACCCAGCACCGCAACCCGCTCACCGAGGTCAAGGACGTGCTCGACCATGCCGATGTGCTCGAACTGCCATACGACCTCGCCCTCGGGGGTAATTCGGAAGATGTCGAACCACGATGCGACAAGCATGTCGTCGCCCCAAGCGCAGACCCCAGAGACCTGGTAGTCCAACTTCGCAATCAGCCGCTCCTGCCTGTCACCGATGTCTAGGCTGAGCAGGCTGCCGTCGAAACAGCCTACGATCACGCCAGAGTCAGTGGCCATCAGGGCAGTCGCTCTAGCCGGCAGTTCGGAGGTGTTGAGCAGCCCGCGCTCAGGGTGCCAGCACTCCAGCCTGTTCTCGGGCCGCTCGTCGACGGTCATACCAAGGGAGTTGCGGGCAGCCGCGAGGATGCCGTCCGAGCGGAAGACCAGGCAGGAGATCGTCTCGACATCGTCCTCTGCGGCCGGTGATTCATGCAGCACCTCGAGTCGGGGGCCGAGAATGAGCAGCCTGCCGTCCTCGAGCGCGGCTGCGCAGGTCCCGTCCTCGGCACAGGCAAGACCGGTCAGGTGCCCGAGATGCGCTTTGGCGGTCTCGCTGCCGTCGGCGGCAAGCACCGTCAGGCAGCCGGAGCCGTCGGCCACGACCACGTGGCCGGCCCAGGCCGCCATCATCTCACAGCCCGAATCGACGGGGTGCTCCCAGCGGGGTTCGGTGCGGAAGGCGGATACACCGCCTGTGCTGGAGGCACCGACGACCAAGTCGCCCAGACGATCCAGTCCCACGACCCTACTACCGAGGTCGACCGAGTCGATGACGACTCCGTCGCAGCCGAACACGTGCAAGGCACCGGAGTCGCATCCTATGGCGAAATTGCCGTCCGAGAGAGTGCAGGTGCAGCGAGCGACTTCGTCGATGTCGATACTCGCGAGCGCGTCTATCGTGCCCCTCATGGGCTTTTGAGAGATCGATTGAACTTCATTCTGCCGCGTAGGCGTGTTAAACCGATGCCTTCCTCTTGGCAGCGTCGCTGCGCTTGCTCTCGACCTTCGCCAGGTACTCCTCGGTGATGCCACCGGTGACGTACACGCCGTTGAAGCAAGAACAGTCGAAATTGGCGAGGTCAGTGTCGCCTGCGCCGAGGCACGCCTCGACCAAGTCAGGCAACTCCTGGTAGAGCAGCCAGTCGGCGCCGATGGCCTCGCGAATCTGGTCTATGGTGCGGTTGTGGGCGATGTACTCGTCGCGTGATGGCATGTCGATGCCATACACGTTAGGGTGCACGATAGGAGGGGCTGAGGAGGCGAAGAAGACCTGCTTAGCTCCGGCCTGCTTGGCCATCTCGACGATTCTGCGCGATGTGTTGCCCCGAACTATGCTGTCGTCCACGATCATCACGATCTTGCCTGCGAACTCCTCCTCGATGGTGTTGAGCTTCTTCTTGACCGAGTCCTTTCGCATGAACTGTCCTGGCATGATGAACGTCCTGCCGATGTAGCGGTTCTTGACGAAGCCCTCCCTGAAAGGCACATCTAGCTCCTTCGCCATTTCCACAGCGGCGATCCTCCCGCTGTCAGGTACCGGTATGACCGCCTCGATGCGGTGGTCGGGCCTCTCCTGCTGGACCCTCCGGGCCAGCGCGGCGCCCATCCTAAGTCGGGCCCCGTGCACAGAGACCCCGTCGAGGACCGAGTCGGGCCTAGCGAAGTAGACGTGCTCGAAGATGCACGGCGTGTGAACAGGCTCAGAGTGGCACGCCTTCGATGAGAACGAGCCGTCCATGCGCACGACCACCGCCTCACCGGGTGCCACGTCGCGATCCATCTCAAAGCCGAGTGCCTTGCAGACGACGCTCTCGGAGGCGATCACGCGCTCCGTGAAGCCGTCGGCCTCATTGGTCCCCATGAACAGCGGCCGGATGCCGTTCGGGTCGCGGAAGGCCACAACGCCCCAGCCTGTGATCACAGTGACCACGCTGTAGCTGCCCTCGGCCCTCAGGTGAGTGCGTCCGACGGCTCGGAAGATGTCGTCCTCGGTGAGAGCGTCCATGCCGCCGGGTCGGCCGTTGACCGAGCGCTGTATCTCCGCTGCGAACAGGTTCAGCAGGGCCTCGGAGTCGGAACTGGTGTTGATCCTCCTGTGATCGTACTCCAGCAGTCCGTTGATGATATCGGTGGTGTTGTTCAGGTTGCCGTTGTGAGCGAGGCTGACGCCGAACGGAGTGTTGGTGTAAAACGGCTGGGCCTCGGCCGCCGAACTCGAGCCGGCCGTGGGGTAGCGGACGTGGCCTATTCCCATCGAGCCTTTGAGCTTAGACATGTGCTTCGACCTGAAGACGTCACGAACGAGGCCATTGGCTCGGCGGTGCGAGATGTTGTCAGAATCGCTAGTCACTATGCCGGCGGCGTCCTGTCCACGATGCTGCAGGACCAGTATGCCATCGTAGATGCAGCCTGCGACCTGGGAGTCCGGATGCCCCACGATTCCGATGATACCGCACATCGGATACCGTACGGGCCTGACCGTCCGGGCCTTAGCACTTTCCGGGAATCACTTGCGCTCGGCCATCGAGCGGTTGCGCTTGCTCCACCTGTACTTGCGCATCCGGGCGGTGGCGCCGTAGCCGCAGTGGGCGCAGACGCCCTTGGTCTTGTGGTAGGAGTGCTTGCCGCAACGCCGGCAGCGGATGTGCGTCGACTTCTGGCGCTTGCCCATGCTCGGGGTTCCCTTCGACATCGCTACCACCTATCTGGACAGCGCGGCGACCGGCCCCCGTGTTATGAGAGTTACCTAGAGGAAATGAGTCACGCAGAGCCGGATTCAGACTCCAGCAGTGCGAGCAGAGGGTCCTCGGGACGCTTTCTGAACGAAGCCCTGAGGAGCATCACCGTGAGAATCATGAAGGCCAGTGGGAGGATCATGATGATCGCCAGTACCCCCTCGGCCATAGTCAGCCTCAGTGCATCCAGACCGAACTCGACGTCGTGAGCCGCCGCCGTCGCATAGGTCGCGAGAGCGATGACGGTGAAGGCGCCCAGCAGCGGCACCGCGGGACGGTGGTATGGGTTGATGGTGCCGAGCAGCGCGAGCAGCACGCACAGCGAGGTCAGCGCTGCCGCCCCGGTAAAGGCGGTGATGGCAAACACCAGTTCAGGGCTCACCGCCATCACCCCTCAAGTGTCGACTCAGCACGCTCTCGACGTAACGCCTCTCCCTCTCGGTGAGCGGCTCGGTCACCGGCTCGGGCGGTACCATCCTCTCGGCGGTCCTGACGCAGAGCGCGAAGACCAGCAGCGCCAGCGCCGCTCCCGGCAGCGCGGCCAGGGACAGCGGGAAATCCGACGGGCTGGTCCCCGCTGCGACTGCATAGACCTCGTACCAAGCCACGGCGATCAGCGGCCAGCCCGCCAGAAGGGCCCACGGGCGGCTCTTCCAGTACAACGGGGCCCCCAACATGACCAGAGCGGCGCCGAAGACCGCGGGAACCACCCAGAACATCGAATCGACCATCGCCTGAACCAGCCCCGCCTCAGGCTCGGGGAGCTCTTGCGTGTGGACCAGCATGACGGCGAGGCCGAGGAGGGCCACCGGCGCGCCGAAGCGGTGGCGCTTGAATGCCGGGCCAGTCCTGTGCATCGCTATGCCGACGATAGACAGCGCGAGGCCGAGCCACACCTGCAGGACCCAAGGGGACATGGCCTGCGGCGTGCTTGGGCATTACATCGTATTTGCGCAATCGGCCACTGGTGATTGCGCCTTCCTGCTGCGCAGGAGCCTCGATAGAGTTCATAAACGGGTCATCGGTGGCCGCGTCGTCGCAAGACGCAGAGGTGAAGTCATGGTGAAGATGCCACGTACGGTGAAGCGTTACAGCCCCGCTGCTGGAAAGCACACCGAGCACACCGTCGAACGCGTCAAGAAGCGACGTGCTAGCGAACTGAAGTGGGGTCAGCGCCGATTTCGTCGAGTCACTGCGGGTTACCGCGGTTTCCCTCGGCCGAAGCCGTCCGGCGAGAAGCCGACCAAGCGCGTCAACCTGATTTACCGATGCAACGAGACCGGCAAGGCGCACTCGCCCGCCGGGAAGCGTGCTAGGAAGTTCGAGTTAATCGACAAGTGATTGAGGCATCGGGATGAGTGGAAGGTTCCTGCGTGTGAACTGCCGTGACTGCGGTCACGAGGCCATCATCTTCGACAGGGCGTCGACCTCGATCCCCTGCTCCATCTGCGGTGCGACTCTGGCTCGCCCCATCGGGGGCAAGGCAGATCTGTCCGGAAGCACGATTGAAGACGTCCTCGAGTGAAGGGGGCGTGGTAATGGACGGCGCGGACAACTGGCCCGAGGAGGGTGATCTCCTCGTCTGCACCGTCAAGGACGTCCGCGAGAACGGAGCCTACCTCAATCTGGACACTTACGAAGGCCGCCGGGGCTTCGTCTTCATCGGGGAAGTCGCCGCCGGGTGGGTCAAGAACATCAGGTCCCACCTCAGGGTGGGTCAGCGGGTCGTGGCTAAGGTAATCCAGATCAAGAAGGACAGGCAGAGGGTCGAGCTCTCCATCAAGTCCGTCTCCGAAGAGCGCAAGAGGGACACCCTGCAGGCTTGGAAGAACAAGAAGCGTGCCGAGCAGATCATGCGCGTCGCGGCCGAGCGGGTCGGATGGGGCGAGGACAAGTCGGCGGCCTTGTGCGATGAGATGGAGGAGATCTTCGGAACGCTGTATGGCGCGCTTGAGGAGTGCACCATCAGCGATACTGCTCTGGCCGACGCCGGCTTCTCAGGCGACGACTGGATGACCGTCGTCACCGAGTTGGCCGTCGAGAACATCGTACCCCCGTTCGTTGAGATTCGCGGCGAGTTCGACATACAGGTCTGGGGGCCGGAGGGGGTCAACGCGATTCGTGAGGCCCTGCTCGCCGCCGAGGCCTGCGCGCTCGACCTCGAGGAAGTCACGCTGACATGCCACTACGACGGGGCTCCCCACTACCGGGTCGACATCCGAGCCCCGGACTATCAAGCAGCCGAGTCAGTCTGGGAGGCGGCCCAGAAGGCGGTCTCGGACAGCATGTCCTCGGTCGATGGCTCAATCACCGCCGAACGCGCCTGAGCGATGCGTTCGAGGCATAGACTTCATTGACCCTTCCAAGTGGAAGGGGACTTCGGGGATTGGATGGTCCGCACCAAGCTTCAGCGCTGCACCGCCTGCGGCGAGTACGGCCTAGGGGTCAGGTGCAAGGAGTGCGGTGCGCCTATGGTCGCAGTCTCTCCGATGAAGTACTCGCCCGAGGACCCGCAGGGCGCGAGGCGCAGGAAGAGGCTGGACGTGGGCAGTAAGGAATGGTTGGAGTCGCTTCCGACCCCGCGCGAGGACGCAGGGGGCGAGGAGGAGTGAGTCGCACGAAGATATACTGGCTGGTGGACGACGGCCTTCCCGAACACGTCGCCATGATGGAGGCGGTGCCCGGAGTGGGCAACGTCGGTAAGCTGGTAATCGACTCGCTCGTCGAGAAGCACCCCTCTCGCACCATCGGCTGGATCCTGCACCCGGACTTCCCACCCCACTCGACTCTGGACGAGAACGGTCTAGTCGCCCCTCCCCGAATCAGCATCAACTCGGTCATCCTGCCCGACGGTAGAACCGTAATCACAATCGGCGGCCCGCTGCAACCGATGACGGCCGCCGGCCAGTACGAAGTCGCGGAGAGCATCCTCGCGCTCGCCGCCGAGTCCGAAACCCCTCAGCTCCTGATACTAGCCGGACTCGCGGCGGGAACCGATGACAAGGGCGTCCACGTCATCTGCGCCGACGCCTCTGTCAGGGAGAATCTGGAGGCCAACGACATCCCGGTGAGCAGGGAGCACCCCGAGGCCGGGATGATAGGAATCGCAGGCCTGCTGGTCGCGCTTTCGCCGCTGCACGGCGTGCCCACCATCGGACTGGTCGCCGAGACCCTCGGCGCCAGTACCGATGTGCTGGCGGCAGACCGGCTGGCATCGTGGATCGAGGCCGGCCTCGACCTGCCCCTGGGCCTCGATCTTGACTCCACCGAGGAGACTGCGAGGAATCTCATGGCCACCGTGGAGATCGGCAGCTCGCTGGAGGACACGCTCACGGAAGAGTCAGAGGGCTCCAGCGACTTCTACGTCTGAATCATCGGGGTCAACCACCCGACGAGACCACGATGAGCTCCAGCCGTATGTCCGACTCGATGAGGGAGGTGTGAGGCACAATCGCATCGCCGTGGACGGCCAGAACCGTGGAGGCAGGGATGTCGAGCCGCTCCAGCACCTCCAAGATGGTCAGTGGGGCCCTGGAATCCACTGACAGGAGCTCTCCGTCGTGCTCGACCTCCACCCTCATCGGGCCTGCGAGGGCTAGTCAGGCTTATCTCTAATCCGCAGGTGGCGGATTCGCTGCCGAGATCGCATAGCCCGGTATTGCGGTGGATTCGAAATCCACTGTCCATTGGACGCGGGGGTTCAAATCCCTCTCTCGGCGCCATTCAGAACCCAGGTACTTCCGAGGCGTCGCGCAGCACCACGAGGCGCCCGCCCGGACCTATCCGGACCTGCGGCTGGCCGTTGAACTCGCCGATCTCCCCGTTGAGTATGGCTATCTCGTCGCCTCGTGATACGCCTGCAGCGGCAATCGGAATGAACTGCCTGAACGCGACCACCCCTGCAGAACCCGTCTGGTCGACCAACGTAACCGACCACCTCGTGACGCCAACTCCGTCAGGGAAGGCATTGATCGACCAGACCCTGCCGATGGCGTTGATCTTGGTCTCGATGTCGACGATGGGAGCGGAGTCGGAGTCGTCTGCGATCGCCACAGATGACTTGGCGTCGAGATCGAGGACTATCTCGCCGCGCCAGACTGACGCCATCGTGTTGTCGATCCTGACTCGGCTGCCGTTGGTTATCGCCCGCGTCACGTCGGTGGGACTGCCGTAGCGCGATGGCTGGACCTTGGCGCGGTCGTAGCCCTCCTGCAGGGTGAACGACAGATCGACGGTGCCGTCGGCTGACAGATTCGGGCCACGCAGCCCCGAGACCTCTCCGACCGCGCTGACGCGGGTCACTATCTCGCCCAATGGGGTCACCGGCCAGCGGTGTCCGAAGCGGTCGATGCTGCGCTCCAGCGGCAGTTCTAGTTCGTGCTCGCTGCCCTCGCACACGCCCCTCAGCTCGCAGTGGGTGCAGCGCGCCCTAGGGTCCGGGTCGACCGGTGTCGCAGAGGGCACACCACCCTCGTCGAAGTAGCGCAACGGAGCAGGGTCGGCTGGGCACTCAGCGATCGACGGGTCGCGAGCGTGGATTTTCTGATAGAGCTCCTCGAGCTCCTCGGTGAGTGCCTCCATCTCCTCGCTGCTGGGTCTGGGGACGTCCTTTACCGTGCCCGGGCCAAGATACCAAATCTCCAACGACTCGACCTCGTCTGCCCGTCCGTGGGTCTCCCACCAAAGCCAACCGTAGAGGCGCAGTTGCTCGAGGTAGCCGCCTGAGCGGTCGCCCTTGCCGATTGAGGCTTTGAGGTCGACGATGCGAATCCTCCCGGTCCAGTCGTACACCATGTCGTACTCGCCCTGGAACCACTCCTCGGGGTGTGAGGTGGTATGCTTCCACTGCCCCGCATCCGGATCGACGAACCACGGGCGCGCGACTTCCCAGGCCTCGCACCACGTGATGTCGCCCGACCCGCGCACGGCGGGGTGGACCTCGTTCCAGGTGCGCGGGAAGCCATCGGGGGCGGGCCAATCGCCTCTCGGGCGGCCTTTGCGCCAATCGGCGAGCCCCGGGCCTCCGCCAGCCTCTATGCAGGCCTGTACCTGGTCGAGATGGAGGCGCAGCCCGGCCCTAGTCATCTCGAGCGCCTCGTCGGGGTCGGCCTCACCGGCAGAGCCGACCCGGTTCGGAATCGACTCCCAGTCGAGCACGGCCGCGTCCCAGCAGGCCTCGAAGTGGGTCTCAGCTCTGGCCATCGCCCACGCCTCGAGCGAGTCGCGGTCCGTGGGCCACTGGTCCTCGGGCAGTTCGCCCAACGTGGGAGCGGGCCAAGCCAACGGGTTGTCGTAAGCGGGTGAGCCATCGTCGAGCAAAGGCGAGGTCATTACGTCGTCGGCGTCGTCGGCGACGAGCACAGGGGAGTCGCGGAGGACCCGGCAGATGCACTCCTCCACCGCGTTGCCACGTATGATCTGGGGCGGTAGGGGACTCTTCAGGCGCTCCATGTAGGTGTAGTACCAGAGTCTGTTGCAGGACTTCCAGAGGATGACCTGGGAGGCGGACAGCCTGCGGTATGGATTCACCCCCACGCTCTCTGGATCACCCCTCCTGACCGGCATGGCAGGCAACGAAAGTCGAGGCTCTATGAACCCAACGAGAAGTGCTCGCTACTGGCCATTGTCGTTGAGCCACACTAGGGTGACTTCCATCCTCTCGAAGGTCGGCGTCACCTCGACCATCGCCACCGCGGTTTCGACGTCCTCGGCTATCGTCTCGGCCACCACCAGCGGCAGTTCGATGCGCCCGTTCTCGGCGTCCCAGAGCATGAACCGGCGCGGCAGGTCGGTCTGCTCGATGATCTCATCGATCCAAGCGGCCTGGTCCTCCTCGGAGGAATAGACCGCGCCGAACATCAGCGTCGCGTCCTCGGTCAGCGTCTCGTGCGGCGCGATGGTCGCCTCCCCCCTCCTGAGGAAGCGCCTGCGAAGCTGCCCGGCGTCCTTGTAGACGGAAGTGCAGAACTTGAGGTGGTAGCCGTAGGGCTCACGCAGCTCGCCGTCAAGCGGGTCCGGCTCGCCGCGCTCGGCGGCCATGACTCGGTCGCGCAGCGCCAGTGCCAGTTCTGAGGAGCCCGCAGCGCCAGCGGTGATCTCTGTGGAGAGGTTGAATCCGCGCAGCTCCATGTTGTCGATGTTGCCCACGGTGATCTCGAGCTCGTTCAGATTGAGGAACGAGACTTCGAAGCCACGCAGCGTCTCGAGCAGCTCGAACAGCTCGGACTCCTTGTCCGGCTCGCACGGCAGCTCGACGCCGGTGGAGATGCCCGCGGCTGAGCAGGCTGCGATGGTCTGGCGGTACTGCTCGGCCTCCAAGTCTAGGAAGTGGAAGCGGATCTCGTCAAGCCCGGCTTCGGCGAACTCGTCCGCTCCCTCGGGCCGGAACGGGATGCTAGTGTACATGTGCAGGTGGAAGGAGGAGCCGAACTCGGCCTTCAGCCGCCTGATTCCCTCCAGAGTGCGCTCACGCGCCATCAGCGGGTCTCCACCGGTTATGCCGGCACCCGTCGCGCGCATAGCCCGCGCCTCCTCGATGACCTCGTCGAAGTTGTCGCATTGGCGCTCGTTGGCGAACATGTTGTCGATGTCGCGGCGGGTCTCGGAGAGCGGGCAGTAGTCGCAGCGCCAGTGGCAGTTTCCGGTGACGAAGAGCACCAGCTTGCTGCCCATCTGGCACTGGATGCAGCCCTCGGCGTCGGCCTCCTCGGGCGGCTCGTGCAGGTCGGGGACCTGCGGTAGCCGCAGGCTGATGCTCATGCGCTACCCCCGTTCGCCGCCGTCTCCAACAGCCAGCGGTGGAAGCCAATATCGGCCGACAGCTCGGGGTGGAAGGTCAGGGCCAGCCTGTTGCCGGTCATGACTCCAACGACCTCATCGCCGTGGAGCACGGCCACCTCGGCCCCCTCGCCGTTGGACAAGAAGCGCGGGGCGCGGATGAAGACGCCGGGGAAGTCGCGCCCCAGCAGAGAGGCCTCGAGGGTGGCTTGGAACGAGTCGGCCTGGCGGCCGTACGCGTTGCGGTCGATTACAGCGTCGACCAGTGGGCCGCCGCCGTCCTGCGGGTCGGCTAGAAGGATTGCCCCGGCGCACGTGCCTAACACTGGGCGCGTGTCGTTGCTGCGTATCCACTCGAAGAGAGCCGGAAGGAGGCCGGAGGTCGGGTCGGTGCCGGTGAGCCGCATGGTCGTGGACTCCCCTCCTGGTATGACGATGGCATGAGGGTCTGCGGCGGCGAGGTCAGAGGCCTTGCGCAGTTCGTGAATCTCGACCTCGATGTCGGACTCATCGGCCGCCAGCCGCAGCGCCGCGATGTGGACGTGGCGGGCGCCCTGCAGCATGACGAGGCCTACACGAAGCACATCTCTCCGGCCGGCCACCTGAAAATGAACCCTGTCGTGGGCTCCGATGGGCTGAAAGACCCGAAGCGGGCGCGTCGGGCCGTGGAATCAGTCGGTCGCATCCACAACTTCGGCGCCGGCCCCGCCGTACTGCCCATTGAGGTGGTCGAAGAGGTAGCGGCCACGCTGCCCAACCTGCTCGACAGCGGTTTTGGTCTGCTCGAGGTCTCGCACCGCAGCGCCACCTTCCAGAGCGTCATCGACTCGGCGATGGAGCGAATCAGGAGGGTGCTGTCGGTACCAGACGACTACGAGGTCCTGTTCCTGCAAGGCGGTGCCTCGACCCAATTCTACATGACTGCCCTGAACCTGATCGGCGAGGGTGAGAAGGCAGACTTCCTAGTGACCGGCGGATGGTCGCAGAAGGCGCTCAGGGAGGCAGGGCGGGTAGGCGATGCTGCGGCTGCGTGGGACGACTCGGCCAACGGATTCAGGTCCGTTCCCCAAGACGGCGACTACTCCATCCGTGAGGATGCAGCCTATGTCCACTACACCTCGAACAACACCCTCTACGGAACCCAGTACCACCACCTGCCCGACAGCGGCGGCAAGCCGAGGGTCGTCGATGCGAGCTCGGACATCTGCGGCGTGCCGATCGATGTCTCAGCGCACGACGTTATCTACGCAGGGGCGCAGAAGAACCTCGGGGCTAGTGGGGTGACCCTCGTCATCATCTCACCATGGGCGCTGTCAAGGGGCAAGGAGGGGCTGCCCACCATGCTGGATTACAACACCCACGTCTCCAAGGGCTCGATGTTCAACACCCCCAACACCTCTGGCATCTATATCCTAGACCGCGTCTTTGCTTGGATTGAGCGGAATGGCGGGCTCGAGGGCGCCATCGAGCGCAACCGGGCCAAAGCCGCTTTGCTCTACGGCGAACTCGACCGCAGCGACTTCTGGCGGCCGCATGCACACGGCGGCTCTCGCTCAGTGATGAACGTCACTTGGCGGCTAGCCGACGAGGCGCTCGAGAGCGTCTTCCTCGCAGAGGCCGAGGCGGCCAGGATGGGCGGGCTCAAAGGTCACCGAAGCGTCGGAGGCATCCGCGCCAGCATGTACAACGGCTGCTCGATGGAGAGCGTTAAGGCTCTCGTCGGATTCATGCGCGACTTCGAGTCGCCACACGGATGAGTGGTAAGATGGACGCGCGCAGCGTACTCGACTTGCTCGACCTGACCCTGCTCGATCACGATGCCACCGAGGCCGCCCTCGACGCGCTGTGCGAGCGAGCCAATGCTCATCGGCCAGCCGCAGTGTGTGTGTTCTCAGAGCACGTCCCCTATGTGAGGAGCCGTCTAGACGATGGCATCGCGCTGGCGGCGGTTGCCGGCGGGTTCCCGATTGGCAGCTTTGATCCAGCAGTGATATCAGAAGCGGTACGCGCCGCCGTCGAGGCTGGCGCAGACGAGATCGACTGCGTGCTTGAGCCTCGCGAGGCCGAGGGCTTCCCGGGCGAGCCCGAGCTTGCGATGCTCATAGCCATGCGCGAGGCATCGGCTGGCTACACGCTGAAGGTCATCATCGAAACGCCGCTGCTCGAGGAGAGGAGGATGCGCGCGGCCGCACGCATGACGCTTGCAGCAGGAGCGGACTTCGTCAAGAGCTGCACCGGCAAGCGAGGAGACTGCAGCGACGAGGCGGCTGAAATCCTCGCGTTCGAGGTGCGAAGGCACGGTGTTACCATGGGTCACAGGCGCGGCGTGAAGCTGTCCGGGGGCATCCGGACCAAGGAGGACGTCGGGCGTCTGCTTGGCCTCGTCCACTCG
>Ga0207963_1000722_pt1 | contig 17578 bp, 10 predicted proteins | sample Knorr_S15_td_NAD_FD_185604 | JGI IMG/M metagenome (GOLD analysis project Ga0207963, IMG submission 185604) | Marine microbial communities from Southern Atlantic Ocean transect - Knorr_S15_td_NADW_ad_2500m_LV_A (SPAdes) (version 2) | ecosystem: Environmental > Aquatic > Marine > Oceanic | place...
GAAAATATAAAAACAATGATTTCGCCAATAAGAAGTATATGGGATCGCGATGAACAGTGGCTGCCTCCGGGAAATTATTTTTTTACTGTTAAATACGACTGGCTATACTTTCCGACATGCCCACAATAAGCTATGCTGTTGATTCTAAAAATCAACGGGTTATACCTCTAGGCTGCTATCTATCATACAACGAGCATACAAAAAGTGGCGTGCAAAAGCATATGGCTGAATCAAATACGTTATCTATAGTTTGTGAGCAGTGCCATACTCAGGTACACATTCCCGCCCTAGCACACAGGCAACGGGCCGTGTGCCCAGTATGTAACCACACACTAATATCTCATCGCGATGGCGCAAGCGAAAAGTTGCTCGCTTATACTTTCAGTGCCCTGATATTTTTATTACTTTCGTTACCTTTTAACTTTCTGACATTCAAAGCAAGCGGTCAAAAGCACAGTATTGACTTGCCCACCGGTATTACCGTACTCATCGAAAACGATTATTTATCACTAGCGATAATAACCAGCTTAGCGACATTACTGCTGCCCGGAATGGTACTCGGCGGCCTGCTAATATTATCTTTAGCTCAAATACAAAACCGACGCCCCTTTTACTTGCCGCGGCTTTACAAACTTGTGAAAGCCCTCTTACCGTGGAGCATGGCAGAAATTTTTCTGGTTGGTACCTTGGTTAGCCTTATCAAAATTACCGAGTTGGCCGACGTTTCCATAGGCCTGTCATTTTACGCATTCGTTGGCTTTTCAGCGTTCACGGCTCTTTGTATATCCCAATTTGATCCCACACGCTATGCCATGTGGATGTCTCAAGGACAACCACCACAACCTAAACCATTGTGTGAAGCGCAAGCGCGAGAGAGTATTCAGCGTACGTGGGCGTTGTTGATCACTGCTTGTATCTTATATATTCCTGCTAATGTATTGCCAATTATGTATACTGAATTTTTTGGCCAAGAGACGCCCAATACCATTATTGGTGGTGTCATATCGTTGTGGGAATCGGGCTCATACCCAGTGGCGATAATTATTTTAGTTGCCAGCGTGGTAGTGCCAGTGGCAAAAATTATCATTCTTGCTTGGCTCAATTTTTCCGTACAGCGAGAGAAAACCACTTCAAAACAATTACGTATACGTTACTACCGCATCACTGAGGCGATAGGCCGCTGGTCGATGATAGACGTTTTTGTTGTAGCAGTGCTGGTATCCCTTATTCAGATGGGGAACACCATGTCTATTTATCCAGGCCAAGCGGCACTCGCCTTTTGTGCCGTTGTATTTGTAACGATGATAGCCGCGATGACGTTTGATTCGAGGCTAATTTGGCAGCAGTGGAAGCAATTACCATGACCATAAACGATCCGAACATTAATGAAGCTAAGGTCAAACCGACCTCGTCCATTTCTCGCATTTGGATTATCCCAATTCTTGTTATCGTTATTGGTGGCTGGATGGTGTACTACCAATGGAAGAATCAGGGCCCTCTTATTACGATAGAGCTGCATTCGGCAACAGGTATTGAGGTAAACAAAACACCAATAAAAGTGCGCGACCTAGATATTGGACAGGTAAAAAAGATAACGCTAAAACCTGACTTGAACGGCGTACTTGTCACGGCCAGAATTGATGCTAGCGCGGCCCATCTACTCAATGAAAATGCAAAGTTTTGGGTTGTCGCCCCCCGTATAAGTTTTTCAGAGGTTTCAGGGCTTAACACCCTCTTGTCTGGCAGCTATATTGCCATGTCAGCCCGTGATAAAGGCAAAGAGCAACTCCATTTTACGGCACTTGAGCGCCCACCAGTTACGCCTCCTGGCACTCCAGGGCTGCATGTTATGTTAAAAAGTGACGACGAATTTGCCTACAAACCTGGCGATCCTGTTATTTATAAAGGGTTTAAAGTTGGCGAGTTTGAAGACGCTACCTTTAATATTGAAGAACGTGTGGTGTATTACGACGCATTTATTGAAGCGCCTTACCATAAACTCATAACCAACACGACACGTTTCTGGGATGTTAGCGGTGTTAAATTGTTGCTTGAATCGAACGGTGTAAGCGTTGAATCAGGCAGCTTGGAAACCTTATTAGCAAACGGTATCACCTTTGGGATCCCTGACGGCGTGCCAAAAGGTGAACAAGTGCTAGATAACGCCTTTTTCACAATTTATGGGGATAGCACATCCGCCTCAGATGCACGTTATAAAGTCGCCGCTGAATACTTGCTACTTATCGATGAAAGTGTGCGAGGTCTAACCGTTGGCGCACCGGTTGAATACCGTGGTATTGAAATTGGCAACGTAACTGCTATCAACTCCTTCCCTGCTTTAGATGGCAACATTTTGGAGCGAGATTATCCCATCCCCGTGCTTATTAATATTTACCCCGGTAAAGTAAGGCAGCCAGATACCAAAGAAGGCCTTAGTGCAATAAAGCAAACCATTCGAAACTGGCTAGAAAGAGATCTTCGCGCATCGCTACGCATGGGTAATGTATTAACAGGTGGTTTGTATGTAGATTTACAGCATGTACCTGATGCCGACAGTAACAGCGGCATTGAAGTGATTAACGGCTACGAAGTAATTCCTACTGTTAGTAACGAGTTCACGCAATTGACGCAAAAGGCCGACGCAATTTTAGACAAAATCAATCAGCTTCCGCTTAAGGAAATGGTGGAAAATGTGCAGTTAGCCGTTGAAGACATGCGTTTAGCTGCTGAGTCTGTGGAAACGGCAAGCAGCGACTTTGATGTACTTATCGCTGATATTGATGCGAAAGCATTAAATAGTAATCTTAATCAGGTTCTTGTTAGCCTTGATGGCCTGCTTAAAAATTACAGCGAGGGTGGTTTTAACCAGTCTGAGATAAAAGAGACCGTTGATGCGCTGCAAGAAACCATGCGCAATATTCAGCCTTTATTGTTAAAGCTAAACCAGTCTCCGAATAGTTTAATATTTTCAAAGGATGATGAAGCGGACATTCAACCTAAAGCAAAGAATTAGCGCAGCAGAGTCAAACAAATGCGCGGTTAATTTTCGAGCAACAATGGTGTAAAAAATGAATGCTCTTTATCCTTGATAATTAGCCGATATTAAGAAAGTAATACGCTACAGTGAATGTCAATTGACAGTAATGCCATAGCGAAACATTCAAAAACAAGGATGGAAGGAATAAATAGAATGATACAGCAGTTTAATGTTTTCCCATCTCAACCTACAGGTAAAGCGCTGTTTATCGGTGTATTTGCGCTTTTCACCTGCGTATTATCGGCGTGTAGTAGCGCGCCTCGTTCGCTGACATACTATTTACTTCACACCACGGGTGACAGTGCATATACCGTAAACAAAGCATCAACAGCTGTTGTAATAGATAAGATAACCCTACCGGAATATCTCAAACACCGTGGGCTTGTGTACCAAACCAGTGACACCAACTTGCATATCTCAACCAGTCACTTGTGGGCCGAGCCTGTAGACGAAGGGCTTACTAAGGCGCTAACCAGCGCGTTAGCATCAAAGCAAGTGTCATTGCTTCGCCCCGATCACTACGCAAGTGAAGAAGCCATTCATATGGCGTTGCACCTCAATGATTTTGTCAGCACCTATGAAGGGGAAGTTATTCTATCTGGCCAATATGTGATTACTCACGTGGAAGGCCAAACGCAAAGCTACCCATTTTTATACAAAACGCTCCTTGAAGATGATGGATTTTCTCCAAGTATCAAAGCAATGAGAAATACTATCCAACAACTTGCAGAAGATATTAGAAAAACTGTGACAAAATCTGCTTAATCATGTTCGGCTCTCTCAAGCAATACGTATTTAGTGGCGTAAGCCGTCACTACAAAGATGAAACCAACAGACGCATTATGGTGGTGAACCTTTTTGCGGCAGTGGGTATGTCTATCACGTTCTTGCTTGGCTCCAGGGCTTTTATTGACGGTGAATATTCCCTTTCCACTACCCTATTTACTGCCAGTGTAGTATTTGCTATTTCACAGCGCTTACAAGTTCGGTTTGCATCAGCCAAAGCGCGTACATGGTCTATAACACTTCTCATTATCTGTTTAATGGTACTAACTCTCCTACTGCTGATTACCGGTGGTAAAGACAATACCGGTCCCCTTTGGATTTACTTGGTGCCGCCAGTCACTATGTTTTTTGCAGGCTTTGTCAGAGGCCTCATCGCACTTATTGCCTATACGCTAGTTAGCGCCATCGTGCTGTTCGCCTTCAATGACGCTTCATTTGTAGCAAACTACACCTACGCGTTTAAAACTCGTTTACTGTATTCTTTTTTAACCGTTTCATTTCTGTCGGCGTTTTATGAGTACAGTAGACAAAAGAGTTACGACACAGCACTTTATTTAAGTGAGCAGTTTGAGCGCCAGGCCAAGCATGACCACTTAACTCAGTTATTAAACCGGCGAGGTGCGCAGCAGTGTCTAGAGCGCGAGTACGCAAGAATGCTGAGAAGCAAACGTAAATTTTCAGTCGCCATTGCAGATATTGACCGCTTTAAAAGTATTAATGACACCTTAGGCCATGAACAAGGTGACGAGGTCCTTCGTCAGATTTCAAAAGTGTTTAGTTCTCGTCTGCGAGGACAAGATATTCTCGCACGGTGGGGTGGCGAAGAATTCATGTTCATCTTTACCGATACTGATGAAGCGGGTGCTGTAAATGCCTTGGAAAATATTCGAGATATTTTGAACAACGCACCGCTTAATATTAACGGTAGCGAGATCCATGTAACGAGTAGTTTCGGGGTGAGCGAAGTAAATCCCGATATAGATATTTCCTGCGCCGTTCGTCGAGCAGACCAAGCACTTTACTATGCCAAAGATAATGGTCGAGATTTCGTGTGTGAATTTTCGTCGTTGAGCTCCCCCTCTTTTTCGGAAAACTAAACCAATTTCCCTGTTTAAATCAGTACGGATAACTGACTTTACACAAAATTGACTCATGTTTAGTTACATTTGCGCTGTATTCCTGAAACACTTTAGCGCTACACTATGTAAAGTATTCGCTATAAAAGTAGATTTAGCCATGAAATGGATGAAAGTTGCACTGCCTATTGGTGTTTTATTAGTAGGCTACTTAGGTATGAAAGGAATCGAAGCCTCTGCCTCTGATAATACTATTACAGAAGAAGTTGATACCCGCCCAACGGTGACTATTGAAGCTTTATCGCCAGAAGACGTGCGCGTTCAACTTACCTCGTATGGCGAAATAACGCCCCTTGAAACCACAAACCTTGCAGCTCAGGTATCGGGAGAAGTTGAGCGCTGGAACCCTAAGTTTGTGAGCGGCGGTCTGGTTCGACGTGGCGAAACCTTATTTGAAATAGAAGCTGACGCATATGAAGCGGCATTGTTGCTGGCTGAAGCTAACCTCGCTAGCGCGCAAGCACAGCTTATCCAAGAGCAAGCCCAAGCTGATGTCGCTGCCAAAGAAGCGAAAACGATGCCTAACGCACGGGTTACTGACCTTTACCTTCGCAAACCTCAAGTGATGAGTGCGCAAGCTGGCGTAAAATCAGCTGAAGCGCAGCTTAAAATCGCAAAGCGTGACTTAGACAACTGTAAGGTAAAAGCACCATACGATGCACTTATAGTATCTAGAGATATCAGCACTGGTGACTATGTAACTCAAGGCACGCCAGTCGCTGTCATTAACAACATCGAATACGCTGAAGTAACCTTCCCTGTAGCCGGCTTTGACCGTGTTTTTCTAGCAGACAACACCATTGGTAGTGAAATCGCCATCGAAGTAGATGATGTACAGGGCACTACCGTAAAAGGTACCATTCACCGCGATTCGGGTGTGGTAGATAACACCACGCGTATGAGCTATTTCGTTGCCCGTATTGAAGATCCTTACGCCATCAATTCGTCGAAGCCTATCGTGAAGTTTGGTTCATATAGCACAATCGCATTTGAAGGAAAAACCCTTAGTGACGTATACCGCGTACCTCAAGAGTTGGTAACCAATCGATTGTTATGGACGTTAGATGACGAAGACAGGTTAAAATCGCAAAAGGTTAAAGTTGTTCGCGAGGAAAATGGCGACTTCCTTATTCAAGGCGATTTCAATGCCAAAAAAGTCGTGATGAGTTTGCCTGAATATCCTCAAAACGGTATGCCTGTTAAGGTCATTGAAACCACGACCGAAATTGTGACAGCAAAAGTGAACTAAGGAGCTGTCATGGAAAACCACAACGATACACAAACCGGCATTATTTCTTGGTTCGCCAGAAACTCCGTGGCCGCCAACCTACTGATGATTTTTATCATCATCATGGGTATAGCGAGCTATTTCACCATTCAGCGTCAGATGTTTCCAAACATTGAAATAAACTACATCACCGTTGAAGCCAACTACCCTGGCGCTTCACCTCAAGAGATTGAAGAGAGTATTTTCATTAAAGTTGAGGAAGCAGTAAAAGACATTACTGAGATTAAGCGTACGGTTTCACGTGCATTTCGCGGTGGCGGTGCAGTTACACTGGAAATTGACACCAAAGCTGAATTAACAGATGTACTTGATAAGGTGAAGCTTCGCGTTGACAGTATTGCCACCTTCCCTGCAGGTATGGAGCCGGTTAACGTTTCCCAAGTAGAGTTCCAGCAGCAGGTTATTGAAATGCCTCTTGTCGGTGACTTGCCTTTATCAGAACTCAAAGTGCTGGCAAAAGACGTGGAAGATGAGCTTCTACAACTTGGCTCTATCTCTTTGGTTGAAGCCAATACACCGGACGATGAAATTGCCATTGAAATTAAACCCGATACGCTTAGGAAGTACGGTTTAACTATTGCCGACGTTACACAGGCAATTAATAGTTACTCTGCCAACATTTCCGCAGGTCAGCTTAGAACTAACTCAGGTATCGTATCGGTACGTGTTGAGAATCAGTACTACAGCGGCGATGAGTTTAAGCAAATTCCCATTAAAATTGGTGCGGGCGGCGCTAAGGTAACCTTAGGCGATGTCGCTTATATCAACGATGGATTCGTTGAAGGTGAACGCTACTTTAAATACAACGGCATGAACGCTATCTACATTGCCGTTAAAGCCACTAAAACCCAAAACACCATTCCTGTAGCCGAAACCGTAAAAGCCTATATTGATCAGAAAAACGAAAGCCTTCCTCAAGGAGTAAGCCTAGAAATTCTGGTTGATATGACCTATTACCTTAACGCTCGTTTAGACATGATGTTGTCTAACCTGGTTCAAGGCTCAATTCTAGTGGCGCTAATGTTAACCCTGTTCTTGCGCTTTAGGCTTGCCGTGTGGGTAATGGTTGGTTTACCGGTATGTTTTCTTGGTGCCATGATGCTAATGCCTTTGTTTGGTGTAAGCATAAACATCCTTTCGCTGTTCGCATTTATAATGGTATTAGGTATTGTGGTTGATGATGCGATCGTTATTGGCGAGAGTGCTTACACCGAAATTGAAAGCAAAGGTGGCGGTGTTGACAATGTTATCCGCGGTGCCAAGCGCGTAGCCACACCCGCCACGTTCGGTGTATTAACCACTATCGCCGTGTTTGCGCCGTTTACGCTAAGCAGCGGACCGGAAGGCACGTTCTTCTACAATATCGCTGTTGTCGTAATCTTGTGTTTAGCATTCAGCTTAGTTGAATCAAAACTCATTCTGCCGGCACACTTAGCCCACACTAAATTTTCCCCAGTTAAACCTAACAGCTGGCGCGCGCGTTTTAATAAGCGCTTCTTTGCTTTCGTAAATGGGCCTTATAAGCGCACCGTTGAAAGAGCTATTGAGTGGCGCTGGGCAGTGCTGATGATGTTTGTCGCACTGTTAATGTTAAGCATGGGCCTAATTGGTGCTAACTACGTCCGAATGGTGCCAAATCCTAAAGTACCTCATGACTTTCCAAGCGTTAAAATAGAGATGAATGAAAACGTCTCAGACTTAGCAACCATTAACGCGTTGAAAATTGTTGAGCAAACAATTTTAGATGTTGAAGAACAAATCATCGATGAGTTTGGTCAAGGCATGATAAGAGATCGCCTTGCATTTAATGAAGACAGAACTGAAGGCCGTATTTTAGCGCCGTTAGTTAACGAAGAAGACCGCCCTATCGATACATTTGAGCTTGCTCGCCGCTGGCGCGAAGCCATTCCTGAGATTTCCGGCATGAAGTCATTTACTGTGGTTGATGATGTAAATGGCGAAGGTGATGACGGCGAATTTGGTTATTTACTCTTTGGCCCTGATATCGACACCCTAAACGCAGCAGGTCTTAAGTTTATTGAAATGCTGCAGCAGCAAGAGGGCTTGTTTGACGTTAGCTCAACCATCGACCCACCAAGCAAAGAAGTACAAATGACATTGCTTCCAGTTGCGTACGATTTGGGACTTACTCTGTCTAATATCGCTTCTCAAGTAGGTGCTGGCTTCTACGGCGGCGAGGCACAACGTGTTATTCGAAACGGTGAAGAAGTGAAAGTAATGGTGCGCTACCCAGAACTTACCCGCGAACGCTTCGCCGACTTAAAGTACTCGTTGATCACCACGCCAAATGGTCAGGAAGTTATGCTGGGTGACGTTGTGGCCTTAGAGGAGAAACCAGGTATAAGCTATATTCGCCGTGAAGGTGGATACCGTAGCGTTTATATTTGGGGCAATATCGATGAAGAAAAGATTGAGCCAAACGAAGTGGTCACTGAAATTAGAGAGAAGCTACTTCCTCAATTAAAAGAGTCGTTCCCGTCGGTTATGACTGAACTTGGTGGTGACATTGAGGAGCAGCAAGCGCAACAGAATGAGCAGATATTGTTTTTCTTAGCTGCCATGATCATGGTGTATATCCTTCTTGCTGTACCACTTAAAAGCTATGGGCAACCACTTATTATCATGTCGGTTATCCCGTTTAGTTTTACAGGCGCAGTCTTCGGCCACTTTGTGCTGGGCTTAGACTTATCTATGATGTCTAACTTTGGCCTAATCGCTGCTGCGGGGGTTGTTATCAATGACTCACTAGTCATGACTGACTTTGTGAACCAGCGCCGTGCACAAGGCTACAGCATTAAAGAAGCGGTGACCGAAGCTGGTACCGCGCGCTTCCGAGCGATTACGTTAACCTCAATCACTACGTTTGTGGGCGTACTGCCCATTATGTTTGAAACAAGCCTACAGGCAGCGTTTGTTGTACCAATGGCTGCAGCACTCGGCTTTGCAGTACTTTACGCTACGCTTGTAACGCTTATATTGGTGCCGTGCTTGTACTTAATATTGCTTGATTTACGTGGTCCGTTTACGTTTATTAAGCGCAAGATTGTACGCAAAAAGCCTACTAAGGATAACGACGGCAATAGTACTTCACACACACATGTACCTCAGCCAAGTGCATCGATGGACTAGCTTTTATCGCTGAGAAAAGCTACAAACACCTAACTGTTTTAAAATGAGCCTTTATTGGCTCATTTTTTTTGATTATTTATGATGGGAGTCACCATGAGCAACGCCATTTCAATAAGACCCGCCACGCCTGAGGATATTTCACAAATTCGCCAGTTCATTCTGGAACTTGCTATTTATGAAAAAGCAGAGCATGAAGTAGAAGCAGATGAAGAAGCGCTATTAAAAACATTATTCGGAGAAGGCGCAACCGCGCATTGTGTAATGTGTGAAAGCGATGACGCACCTATTGGTTTCGCTGTGTATTTCTTTAATTACTCAACGTGGCAAGGACGCAATGGTCTCTACCTTGAAGATTTGTATGTTTCACCAAAATCACGTGGCCTGGGTGCAGGGAAAGCGTTATTGCAACACTTAGCTAAAACAGCGGTAGAAAACGACTGCGGGCGTTTCGAATGGAGCGTTTTAGATTGGAACAAACCAGCTATCGATTTTTACGAGTCACTTGGCGCTAAACCAAAGAGTGAATGGTTAGGCTATCGTATGGATGGACAGACACTTATCGACTTTGCAAAGCAAGGCGAATAGAGCACAAAGCCTCTAAATACAAAGTGCAAAGATAAAAAAAGCCACTCGCTTTCGCGAATGGCTTTTAAACAATATTTTAAAACTGACGGTTAATTTAGAAAGAACCAATCAGTGATAGACGCGCATTAATTGGCGCACCTACTGTTACCTGATGCGTAGAGTGTGCATTCGGGAAGTAAAGCGTATCAGTCAAGTTTTCAACGTTTAACTGAAGGCGCATTTTGTCGCTAAGCGTGTAGTAAGCAGACGCATCAACACGCGTATAGCTAGGTAGTACAGGCGATGAAGCACTTGTCGATACCTTACTTTCGTCCTGATATGTAGCACCAATGCCGAAGCCAAATACTTCATTCACTTCGTAGGTTGTCCACACAGACATCGTATTTTCAGGCAGCTCACGAAGCTCTACGCCACTTGCGTTTTCGCCATCAAGGTTGCTGTAGTTTGCAGTAATATACCACTTGTCTGTGATATAACCTTGCAGCTGAAGCTCAAAACCAGATACATCTGAATCAACTTCAACAAAGCTTTCAGGGTCATTCGGGTCGTTATCCAAAGACGTCTGCTCGTTCTCAAAGATAGCTGCTGTAAAGCTCATGCTGTCGTTGAAGTCCCACTTAATACCAATTTCTTGGTTAGTGAACGTGTCTGGATCTAGCGCGTTTGCGTCGCCATTAATATTCGCATATTGCTCGCCGCTGCGTGGCAAGAATGACTCACTGTAGCTAGCGTATATAGAGATATTTTTCTGTGGCTTATACACTAGGCCAGCACGCGGTGACACTTCTTCGTCTTTTCTGCTGCGTGTCTCTAAAACTTCAGGGTCCGCGTTGAATACTTCAATATCGAAGCTGTCAAAACGTGCACCTAGTACAAGGTCGAAGTTGTCTGATAGTGCAATTTCATCTTGAACATAGAAAGAGTATACATCTAAGTCTACATGCGTATCGTCGTTCAAGTCAGAGAAGTCTGCTGTAACTGTTACGCCTTCAGCATTTGTACCAGTTAAACCACGGAAGCTTAACGGACGTGAAATATTAAACGTTTCTCTATCACCGTCAGTGGAATCAAACACAGGGTTGTAACGATCTTGGTTTGACTTGGTATTAATAACCTCACCACCGAAGATAACCGTGTGCCCAATGCTTCCCGTTTCAAATTCGCCAACTAGGTTAGAAGACAAGATCATGTTTTCACGCTGCGTAGTATCAACGTATCCGTCTAGCGTTACTTGCTCAGTCTCAGCGTTATAACCTGCCGCATAAAAGGTCGAGTAAACTTTGTCATAGTCACCGTAAAAAGCGTTGAAGTTACCTTTCAGGTTATCTGAGAAAGTGTGCTCAACGTTTGCACGGAACACGTCAGCGCCCAATGTTTGGTAATTGTTATCTGGATCGCCAAACACGATTTCTTCAAACGCTTCAACTGGCTCGCCGTTGGCTGTTGGCACACCGCGGTCAATAAAGCGCTCGTGGTCGATATATTCATACGACACATCAACAATTGTGTCATCGCTTAACTCAAAGCGTGCCGTTGGGTTGAAGCCGTAACGATCTCCGTAAAAGAAGTCGCGATGATTATCTAAGCTTTCGTACATGGCGTTAATGCGCAGGGCCGACTTATCGCCCGTGTCAACATTGGTGTCTAACTGTAAGTTGTATGCACCAAACGTATTAGCAGATACGTTGTAGTTTACAAACTTATCGCTCGTTTTCGCTTTCTTAGATACACGATTTAAGATACCGCCCGTACCACCGCGACCGAATAGCAATGCATTTGGACCACGAAGAATTTCTACCTGTTCAACATTGTAAAGTGCACGGTAGTATTGAACGTCATCACGGTTACCATCTAAGTAGAAATCTGCAGTAGAGCGCACACCACGGAATACTACCGAGTCGCGGTGACCTTCACCTTGCGATGTATTAACACCTGGTGCGTAGTCAATAATTTGTCCAATGCTAGTAATACCGCGAGCCGTTATTTCTTCAGCCGTAATAATCGACAAGCTCTGTGGCACGTCGATAATAGGTGTAGGGCTTTTAATTGAGTTGGACTGGTTAACCGAAAGGTACTTCCCTTTCACCGTTAGTCTCTCAATATCTTCCATATCAGCAGCAAAAGTTGCTGGGCTTAGAATTATCGCAGCAGCAATACTCGTAAGTTTGAATTTCAAAATTGCTCTCCAAGTGTTCTGTAAGTGTTGTGTGTTTACTTTTAAAAATCTGTAAAACCCTATTATCACGACCCGGCTTTCTGCCGAATTTTGCAATTGCAAATAATAATAGTTGTTATTTTTGGTCGGGATATTATAAAAATTTAGAACAAATGACGAGAGCAAAAGCGACAAAATTTAAAAACTCTTTATAAATTTTCTTAATTTATTAGATGAATAAGACTCAAATCGCGCCAAAATAGACTAAAGAATAAGCAGATGAATATATTTCGTACGATTGTAGAGGCGCATATTGCAGGTGTCGGAGGACGAGCGACAGGGAGAACAAACAGCTAAGTGAAAAGGTATTTACTGGCTACATCATCTGAAGTGTAGTCCGTTTGAATCAAGAGGGATCTGTGAAGTTAACGCGAAGACGGATAAGCGGAAAAAATGTTTGGGAAGTAAAAGTTCAATGGCCCTTCAATACTGAAAGAGCCTTGAACAAACTCATCGATATAGCCTGCCAACTACACAACAGCATAGCGGCTTAAAATCAAAGCCACTGTGTGTTTTGCTAAGCTCTTCTTATCGTTATCGCTGAGGGAATCTTCAATTTTGAACAGCTGAGGCCAAAAGCACTGCCCTTTTACTAAGCTATCAATTTCATCGACAACCCGATCCAAGTCGTCAAACGCGAGTTTATTGTCGGCTTTGGCATCCTTTAACCAGCGGTGCATAGCGGTCTCTTGGGCTTTTAATTGCGCAACTTCATCTTTTAGTTTTTCCGGCTCGTAGAAGAAGTGGCCAATCGCAACCCGAGCTAAATCGAGGTGTGATTCACTCACCATAAACTCAATGTCTTGCAAAATAAGGTCTTCTAGCTGCTCGTCTAGCGGAAGCGTAGCATCGTACTTTTTATTAATATTTAAAATAGCCGTTTGCCACTGCTGCGTAACCAAATGCATCACCAGCTCTTCTTTTGTAGAAAAGTGATTGTACACAGTGCGCTTTGACACATTTGCCAGTTCAGCCAGCTTATCCATGCTTGTGCCGTTAACGCCAAACTCTTGGAATGCCTGTGTTGCCGCCTGAATAATGGCTTCGCGTTTGATGTCGCTACGCGTACGTGTGTTGCCTACCATATGGAAATTCTCAAAATTAGTTATCCGCTACATTAACCCGATCATTTTACACCGAACAGTTTACTTTTCAATGCGACCGCACTAAAATGCACTCACCAGTTTACTTTAGGTAATGACTATCTTTGCTGCCGTTGTGCATACCATCACTACCTGGGGTTTACACATCTATACTTTAATTACCCTGACTATGGATTACATACACCTATGTCCATGATGCGATTCTCTCACATTTTATTTTTAAGCGTTTTATCGGTTTCCACTTTAAGTGCATGTTCTTCCGAAGAGCCTGCTGAGCAACAAGCAAACATTGCACCTCGTTATGTCAAACTCGCTACGGTTAGCAACATTCCAGATTTTGACGAATTCACCTTCCCTGCCGTTGTATCGGCAGTGAAAACCGTCGATTTAAGCTTTGAAGTTTCAGGCCGCCTTATCCAGACTGACTTAGTGACAGGCAGTGATATCAATAAAGGCAAGTTACTGGCCACTATTGATCGTAAACCATTCGAAAGACGCGTGGACGAGTCTACGACACGACTTGATCAGGCCAAACGAGAGCTTGATAGAATTGAGAAAATGTTCGCTCAAAAGCTAGTTGCACAGAGCTCTCTGGATACTGCAAAAACATCTTACGAACTAGCGGTTATCGACTTAAAAAATGCAGAGCAAGATTTGAGCTACACACAGCTATATGCTCCTTTTGATGCAAAAGTATCTCAACGACTTGTTGAAAATAACAGTTTTGTTGCAGCAGGAACGCCGATTGCTCGCCTGCAAGATGTGTCTAAAATATACTTCAACATAAATGTTCCTGAGCGCTTACTTACTGCCAATATTGGCCGTGGGATAAAACAAGCCAGCGCCACATTAGCCACCAATCGCAGTCAGTGGTATCCGGTGAACTATGTAGAGCACTCTACCCAACCTGATCCTGTGTCGCAAACTTATGAAGTGGTGTTTGCCATGGAGCCTCGCGAAGAACTACCCCTAACACCGGGCGCGCGCGCAGTGGTAAAAGTCAGCCTACAAGGTAGCCTTTATCCAGAAGGCTTTGTTGTGCCAGTAAGAGCACTCGTAGGTGACAAGGACTCAGGCTTTGCAGTGTGGGTATATAACGATGAAACAAGTTCAGTGGCCAAGCAAGCTGTAAACGTTAAGCATATTGAAAATGAGCTAGCGATTATTGAGGGTAAGAGCCAAGGCGAAATCACCCTTGGCCAGCAAGTGGTTGCTGCTGGAGCAACACAAATGCGTGCAGACATGAAAGTGCTTCCTTACCAAGGAGAGAAGTAATTTATGGATATCGCACGCTATTCAATTGATAAGCCCGTCAACATTTGGCTAATGGTAGTCATCCTGCTTTTAGGCGGCGTTTTGGCTATGAGTAAAATTGGTCGCTTAGAAGATCCTGCGTTTACCATCAAACAGGTAAAGGTATACACCAACTATCCTGGAGCCAGTGCTGAAAAGGTAGAACGTGAAGTCACTGAACGCTTGGAAATTGCCATTCAGCAAATGCCGCAGTTAAAGGAAGTGACGTCAGTTTCATCGCCGGGCCTTTCAGAAATTACCGTTGAAGTTAAGAGTACTTACGACAGTAACCTCTTACCACAGATATGGGATGAGTTGAGAAAGCGACTTCGCGACACCGCAAGCTCGTTGCCAACGGGGGCACAAAACCCAGTGGTATTTGATGATTTCGGTGACGTTTACGGGCTTTATTACGCGTTAAGTGCACCTGATTTCGATACTCGGGAGCTTCGAGAATTCGCCCGAATTATTCGACGTGACCTGCTTACTACAGAAGGCGTTGCCAAGGTAAATGTCACTGGCGTTCAAAAAGAACAGATAGTGGCCTATATCAACCCTTATCAACTCGCTGGCTTAGGCATTTCATTTCCTGATCTCGCCTCTCTTTTTGAAGACAACCTGCGCCCGTTCAACGGCGGCCGTATTAAAGTTGACGAAAAAAATGTGCGCCTAATTGTAGAGCGCGCGCCAGACAGACTAGAAGAAATATCTAATCTGTCAGTGGTAGTGCCTGGCACAAACCGTTCCCTTCGGGTTGCTGATATTGCCACGCTAAAGTTAGAGCCTGCCGACATACAGCCCGTTCATGTACGCTACAACGGTGAAGAAGCACTTACGCTTTCAGTATCAGCGTTGACCGACGTTAACATTGTTGATGTGGGCGAGCGCGTTAACGCAAAAGTAGAAAAGCTGCTTCAAGAACTGCCTGTCGGTATTACGCTTACGCCTATTTACGATCAGGCCTCAGTCGTCGACGAATCGGTTACTGGCTTTATTAATAACCTCGTTATGTCGGTGGCGGTTGTTACCTTAACGCTATGTTTGTTCATGGGATGGCGCTCAGGCGTGGTAGTTGGCTCTGTGCTACTTGTCACCGTACTAGGTACTATTCTAATCATGTGGCTTATGGATATTCAGCTTCAAAGGATATCACTTGGTGCCATGGTTATCGCCATGGGTATGCTGGTAGATAACGCTATCGTAGTTGCTGAGGGGATGATGCTGCGCATGGCCACGGGCTCTACAGCCAAAGAATCAGCCAGCTTTATTGTTAAGCGAACGCAGTGGCCCTTACTTGGCGCAACCGTTATCGGTATTGCGGCTTTTTCAGGCATAGGTCTTTCAAACGATGCTACAGGCGAGTTTCTTTATTCATTGTTTGCCGTAGTGTTGGTTTCCCTCATGATAAGTTGGGTATTAGCGGTAACCTTGGTGCCCGTGCTTGGCGCATATTTTTACCGCAAAGGTATTGGGCAAACCACAGGTAACGAACTCTCTGCATCGCAACGCTGGTTTAAGCGTGCACTTTTAGGCGCACTTAAGCTTCGTTGGGTAACCATTGGTGCACTGTTTGTTATTACTATCGTGGCTTATGGAAGTTTTGGCATGGTAAAACAAGGCTTCTTCCCTCCGTCCAACGCGCCGCTGTTCTTTGTGCATTATTGGGGCCCGCAAGATAGAGATATACGTGCCACTGAAGTCATTGCAAAAGAAGCTGAAGCTCGTATTTTGGGAATGGAAAACGTCACGGCTGTAACCACCTTTATAGGGCAAGGCGCCGATCGTTTCACCCTCACTTATGCACCTAAAAGTGCTAACGAAAACTATGCCTTTTTCATGGTTCGTGCGAATGAACTTGATAATATTCCGGCTATTCAAAGCGCGCTTGCGAGTAAGCTTACCGACCTAGACTTCGACGCTAGCTTTTATATGGAGCGCATGCAGTTTGGCCCCGGCTCTGGTGCAAAACTTGAGGCCCGTTTTTCAGGCCCAGATACTGAAATACTTCGCGAACTGGCGGATGAAGCCAAAGCACTGCTTTTTGCTGACGGACAGGTGAAAGACGTTCGACATAACTGGCGTGAAAAAGGCTTTGCCATTAATACGCAGTTTGACAACTACAACGCAGGGATTGCTGGCGTTTCGCATAGTGACTTTAGCCAGACCATACAGTATGCAAGTAGCGGCGTTCAGCTAGGTACGGTGCAAGACGGTGATTATGCTTACAACATTATTGCAAAGATGGGTAAGGCTGAAGATACCGAGCTTCAATCAATACGTGAATCACAAGTATGGTCTACGCAACAGCGCCAATACGTGCCTTTCACACAGGTATCTCAGGGCTTGGAGTTAATGACCGAAGAAATGCGTATTCACCGTCGCGACCGCGTTCGCACCATTACGGTAGAAGCTGAGCCGGGTGACGATGAAACTGCAGCCAAAGCGTTAGCGAGAATCCGCCCACTTATTGAAGACATAGAACTTCCAGCTGGATATTCATTAGAATGGGGTGGCGAATTTGAAAGCTCTAGCGATGCACAAAAAGCGCTGGGCGCTGGCTTGCCTGCTGGCTTCCTAGTCATGTTTATTATCTCAGTGTTGCTATTCGGTCATGCTCGTCAGCCGCTGATTATCTGGCTTGTAGTACCTATGGCTATTGTTGGTGTAGTCTCTGGTCTATTAGGTACCGATATGCCGTTTGGCTTTATGTCGCTGTTAGGCTTCTTAAGTTTATTTGGTATGTTGATCAAAAACGCCATAGTACTAATTGAAGAAATTGACCTTCAAATAGAAGAAGGCTTAGCGATACGACAAGCCATTGTTGAAGCGACGATAAGTCGAGTACGCCCGGTTTCACTAGCGGCGGTGACAACTATTTTAGGAATGGCGCCGCTATTATTCGACGCCTTCTTTGCTGATATGGCGGTGACGATCATGGGCGGATTAGCGTTTGCTACTGTGCTTACCCTTATCGCGGTCCCCGTG
>Ga0207963_1000728_pt1 | contig 17454 bp, 11 predicted proteins | sample Knorr_S15_td_NAD_FD_185604 | JGI IMG/M metagenome (GOLD analysis project Ga0207963, IMG submission 185604) | Marine microbial communities from Southern Atlantic Ocean transect - Knorr_S15_td_NADW_ad_2500m_LV_A (SPAdes) (version 2) | ecosystem: Environmental > Aquatic > Marine > Oceanic | place...
CAAGGTCGACCGCTCAGCGGCCTACTGCGCGCGCTGGGCGGCCAAGCACGTGGTCGCGGCAGGCTTGGCCGAGCACTGTGAGATCCAGGTGGCCTACGTGATCGGTGAGGCCAATCCCATCAGCCTGCGAGTGGACACTTTCGGGACCGGCAAGCTCAGCGACATCGAGTTGGAGGCCCGAGTCTCGGAAGTCTTTGACTTCCGTCCGGCAGCGATTGTCGCGGACCTCGGCCTGAAGCGTCCCATCTTCCTAGCCACGGCCACAGGCGGTCACTTCGCGCGCCACCCGACCGACGATGGGCACTTCTCCTGGGAGCGTATCCACGATGAGCGCATCGATGCCCTCCTCTCCTGACGAAAAACGCTGGAATCGGGCTTTAACGGACCTGTCCGGCGACCCTACTATGGGTATGCCTGACTTTGGCCAAGCATGGTTCGACAGCCCGCCCCAACATATGATTGCCCGCCGCTGAGGCGTGTTAGAAACGAGAATACCCGGAAGACGCATCTGACGCTCTTCCTGTCCTTCCTGATGGTAGCCTCTGTGTTCGCGCCCTCGATGTCGACCGACCCCTCCTTCCTCGAACCAGTCGAGAGTCGGCACGACACGGCCAACAACACGCTGAACGACAGCTCCACGCAGACGCTGATGTCGAGCCTCAACACATCGAACCCGGTCGAGGTCACAGGCGTCATGGACAACCAGAGCAGAGTCCATCTGGTGTGGATCGAGAACGGCTCCCAGCCGTTTCTCCAGTACGCTCTGATAGCCACCAACGGCGTCGATGCCGTGCTGATATCCAACACCCTGATCGGCTCCAACAGTTCCTCAGCCATCTCCAGCCCGTCTCTGGTGGTCGACTCGAACAACCGGGCTCACATCGTCTGGGCGATAACCGACCTCGAGATCCTGTACACTCTTATCGACCCCGCTTTGGACGACCGGGACGGCGATGCCGGCGACATCGCCAACATGACGCTGGTCTCCTACACCGTCGCAGACGGCACCGGAGTGCGCGACGACCCCGACATCGCCATCGACTCCTACGACGGGGCTCACGTGGTCTGGGTCGACACCTACGACCCGCAGGGGCTGTACTTCGGCACCCCGCTGATTTACTACACGATGCTGACATACGACTCGTCGGGGAACTTCTCCGTCCAGATCAACAACTCGATCATCACACCGGCACTCGGGTTCAAGGGCAACCCGGCAATATCGATGGGAGCCAACAACACCGTCATCGTGGTCTGGGAGGACACGCGAGGCAGCCTCGTCGAGTACGTCGCGCTGCTCGACTCCTCCGGCTCGATGACCGCGGAGTGGGAGGACATCTGCGCTGTGTTCTACGGTGGCAACCTGACCAGCGGCGAGTACTTCCAGGGAGTCAAGCCGCTGCTCGAGCAGGCCAGCATCACCGTTCTCGAGACTCTTTACGCCATCAGCGGGCAGATGTCCCACGCTGCTACGCACAAGAACTGCGAGGATGGCTACATAATCGGTGGCAGCGGCTCTGAGGGACCCAGAACCTCGTACCTCGGACAGAACTCATCTGACACGACGGGGGGAATCCGCACCCTGGACGCTGTCATGTACAACAACTCCTCACTCACCATCCCGCCAGATTGGGGTTACAACAGCGAGATGTGGGGCCCCGGCTCGACCTGGGCATGCCTGTCTTGGCGGGACAACTCGGGCATGACCCCGGGCAACCCGGCCACGGCCGCCGACCACAAATGGAATCCCAACGCCACCAAACTGGTCATCCCGGTCTCGGACGAGGGCCCGTACGGCGGCTCGGGCAACGGCTATCAGGCTCAGGAGGCAAACGATTACCAGAGCATCAGCGAGGCCCACGATGCCTGCGTCAGCGCCGGCATCATCCCCATCCCGGTGGCTGGCACCACCTCCTACGGCGCGAGCACGATATGGGCAAATGACACGCACGTCCGCTCTCACATGATGGATCTCGCTCAGTGCGCTTCCAACACCACGGGGATACAGGACAGAACCTGTGACGACTCCGCGGTCAACACCACAGATGCGGAAGGCGACATGTTCCTCTACCCGACCGACAACATGGCTAACTTCGAGGGCGACTTCGAGTCGGGCTACCTGACCAACGGCTGGGGCGTGTCCGGGACCTCGTGGAACATGTGGTACGTGGAAGCGGCCAACAACGGCAACGTCTACTCTCAAGCCAACCTGTGCGATATCGGGGGGACCACAAACAACCCGTCGTTCTACTCTGTGTCGTGCAACTACACGCAATCCGCCGGGGTCACAGTCGACCTGACGGTTACAGTGGACAACTGGGCATCTGAATTCAGCATGGATGTCATTCTACCCGATGGAACAGTTGCTTCATTCAATAGCAGCACTGTCTACAATTACTACAATGGGGTTTTGGTAAGTTTCACCGGCGCAGGGAATTACACAATTTACCTGAATGACACCTACGGCGACGGAGGAACGTCGGTATCGGCTGACTACTCGTACGTCTCTTCGTCCAATCCCCCCTCGACCCCCATCTCAGGCGCGTACTCGGCCAGATCCGGAGATATTTCCGACGGCGACAGCACCAATCTGGAGTTCACCGGGGTGCTTTCCAACGGCACCGTCACCTTCGCCTACAACGTCTCGTCGGAGGCGAACTACGACTTCCTGACCTTCTCCGTCGACGGCGCTCAGATCGCCCAGTGGTCAGGCTCGCAGAGTGGCAACTTCTCGACTCCGGTCTCACTCGGCCAGCACACGCTGAAGTGGACCTACGTCAAGGACGGCAGCGTCAGCGCAGGCAGCGACGCTGTCTGGATCGACGATGTCGTCGTCCCGCTCGCTAACTACACCGAGGAGATGCAGGCGCTGGTTCAGTCGATCATCGCTCTCACCTCTGGCACCGGCTCGACAGAAACATTCCTCACCGTACTAAATCCATATTCACTTCTCAACAACCCGCGTACAACCTGGAGGCCTGGCGATTCAGCCACGTCAATTGATCCAGACACCGGCCAGTATGTGGAGGACATCGGACCCGCGCTTGACTACGTCTGGCAGGAAGACGGCAGTGGTTGGGGGACAATCGGCCACTTCGTGCTGGTCAACGACACGCGCCTTACCAATGGCCACGGTTGGAGTTCCAGCCCAGATGTCAACGTGGACGATGATGGCAATATCCACGTCGTCTGGGTAGATGGTCGCTCTACGATTCCCAGCAAGGTCGGCCCGTCGCAGTTGCACTACATGCAGATTGACCTCGACCGCGCTGGTGTACTCGACGGCGAGGCTGATGGCCTAGAAATGAGTCAAGTCGCAGTTGTAACTGATTCAGCTGTAATAGGCTCCGACATGACTTGGGGCTCCAACCCCCGGGTCGACTTCGACAACGACGGCTCGATCCATATCACCTGGTTCGAGTCGATGCCGGGTACCGATGACGAGAACAGCAGGGTCGAGTTGCGCTGGACCCGCATCGTGTCGCCGCAGTTGGAGGACGGCGAGATGCCACTGGGTCGAACCCTCGAGCAGGCCTATGGGGTCATCAACACCCGCATTATCGCCACCAGCACTGACAACCTGATGGGCGTCTTCGGAACCGGTCTGGACAGCAGCTCCCAGCCGATCGTCAACTTCGACTGGCCCGACAGGGAGATCATCTGGACCACGCCCGACTGCTCCGAGACCTCGTCCTCAGCGGACAGGTGGGACGTCTGCATGTGGTCCGAGAACGTCTACAACATGGTCATCGAGTTGGCCCCCGCCCAGCCAGACGAGATCACCCTGGGGCCCGGCGAGTCCACCAACGTGGAGATGATGCTCCGCGGAATCAGGGTATCGGGCGGCAGTGACATCGTGATCACAGAGGCGCATGGCGCCCCGGATGACTGGTTCGTCGACGTCGGCTTCTCGAAGTCGTACCAGTCTACCACGACCCTGATCGAGGGTACCACGAGCGACCTCGACCTGTTCCTGCGCGCTCCGAGCCTGCAGGAGGTCAACGATGACCAGACGTTCCACCTGACCGTCACCGTGACTTCCTCCACCAAGGCCGAGGCTACGACTAGCAAGACCATCCTGGTCAACCTCGTCAACGAGGCCGACTGGAACGACGATGACGGCGACGGCGTCACCGACGACGAGGACGACTGTCAGTTCGGCGAGACCGGCTGGACCTCGGATATCGACACCGACCACGACGGCGACGGCTGCAGAGACGCCACCGAGGACCTCAACGACGACAACGACGCTTATCCCGACGCCTACGACTCATGCCCGTCCGGCTACATGGGCGAGCACGTCGATCTGGACGCTGACGGGTGCGACGACCTCCACGAGGACCCGGACACCGACGGCGACGGCGTCGAGAACTACCTCGACCTGTGTCCTAACGGCGCGCAGTACTGGGGCTCCTTCGCCGAGGACCACGACGGCGACGGCTGTCGCGACGCCGACGAGGACGACAACGACGACAACGACCCGTACCCCGACGCCGAAGACGACTGCCCCGAGGGCGTTGTGTGGTGGAGCAGCACCATCTTCGACCACGACGGCGACGGCTGCCACGACCTCCAGGAGGACGAGGACGACGACAACGACGGCGTCACCGACGACGACGACCTCTGCCCGCTGGGCATGACCCTGTGGTTCTCTGATCCGTCGAGCGACTACGACTCAGACGGATGCCACGACGTCGCCGAGGACATGGACATCGACAACGATGGCGTGCTGGACGAGTTCGACGAGTGCCCGAGGGGCATGCTCGGTTGGATCTCGACCCCGCTCAACGACTGGGACTCCGACGGCTGCAACGACGCCAACGAGGACAGCGACGACGACGGTGACGGCTACTCCGACTTCGAGGACGGCTGCATGCGCAGCGTGTTATCAGCCGAGTCCCACACCGACCTCGACGGCGATGGCTGCGACGACTACACCGAGGACAACGACCTCGACAATGACGGCATCGAGTCGGCCTTCGACAACTGCGAGGGCGACCCAACCTCAGATTGGGTCTCGACTCTCATCACCGACTTCGACAGGGACGGCTGCGACGACGAGACCGAGGACTGGGACGACGACGGCGACGGGGTGCCGGACGCCGATGACCAGTGCCCGAACAGCATGACGGTGAACTCGGACTACGACAGGGACGGCTGCGACGACGAGACCGAGGACTGGGACGACGACGGCGACGGGGTGCCGGACTCCGAGGACAGCTGCCCACTGGGCCTGATCAACTGGAACTCTAACTCGGACAACGACATCGACGGCGACGGCTGCATGGACTCGATAGAGGACGACCGCGTCTCCGGCAGGATACTACACACGCTACGCAGCAACGCCTTCATGACGCTGATCATCGGCAGCCTGACGGTCCTGCTGCTCGCAGGAATGGTCCTGTCCTCCCAGAGAGGACGAGGACGGTACGAGCTCACAGACCAAACCCGGTCTGTCGAGGAATCGATGCGCTCGGGCTCATCCCACGCTCTGAATACACCCGAGAAGGAAGTGCGAGACCTGTCCGACCTCGGCTACTCACCGGAGGTGGCGAGGGCCATCGTGGAGAACGAGGAGAAGGTGCGCAGAGGGAGAAATTGAGCCGAGACGAGCAGCAATGAAGTATTTTCATAACCTCGGGTGAGACTCGATTCTCTGAGGACCTCCTATGAGAGCCGTCAGGGTCGAGTGCGCGATTCCCTCCATCGAGCATGATCCGAGGGCGCGAGCAGCCCTCCAAGCGGTGAGTTGGGACTACCGCGGAGTACTGGACCAGGTAGATGGAAACCTACGCGTGATGTGCGAGTGCATAACCACCGATGCAGGGTGCCCTTCGCCAGGCTTCAGCGTCGGAGGAATCACAGTCGTGGAGATCATCGAGGAGTGGAGCACGGACTATCTTACCCACCACTTGGTGATCCTCGACTTCGATTCTGACTTCCTCGGACGGTTCTTCCATTCTCGCGACCTTACTCTGCTCGCTGGGAGCAATATCACATCGAGCGGGCTGATCATCCAGGTCGCCGGCCGACAGGCCTCCTTGGTGTCCTTCCTCAATGCGCTCAGGAGGGCGATACCCGTCGATCGCATCACCAAGGCCAAGGACTCAGAGGGAATAGTCCAGAAGGGCCCGACCCTGCAGCAGTACAGAATCATCAAGATCGCTCACCGGCAGGGTTGGTACGAGGTCCCAAAGAAGATTTCAATCAGGGGGCTCGCCTCCAAGTTGGGTCTGTCCAAGTCGACTGTGGCCGAGCAGTTGGTCAAGGCCGAGAGCGAGATCGTCGGCGGCTTCCTCAAGAAGTCGCGCTGATCACGCGAACGAGTCCAGCGTGGTCTGCCGACTCCTCTTCACGAACCAGCTGTTGCGCAGGTCGTCAGGAGCCGAGACCTTCGGGGCAACGTAGTCGACGGCATGCTTGAGGGAGTCGAACTGCTTCGGGGCCTGCTTCATCGCCTCGCGAACGGTCTCGCGGATCAGCCAGACCCCGACAGGCGCCCAGTAGCCCGGTCCGATGTCTCGCCAGAGCAAGCAGGCGCCGGAGCGCCTCATCGAGTCCATCTGCTCCAGCACTCCCAGTCTAGCAGAGTAGTAGGCTCCGGTGATCCTGTGGGCATACTCGCTGCGCGGCTTGAGGTCCTCCCAGTCTCCCAGCACCTTGCCAGTTCCAGTCCATACCGAGCCCCGCGTCCATGCCTCGAGCATGTGGAAGGCCCAGAGCCCGGGAGTGAGGATGATGTGGAAGATGTTGTCGAGATAAGTCGCCTCGTAGACCAGCACCTTGTCTAGGGAAGGGTGCTCCCTGACTCTCTCCCACAGCCGCTTGCTGAGCATGTCGTCGGTGGCTGTGATGCTCCATCTTGTCGGCACTAGTTTCCTGCTGCCTTCGCGACCCAGCAAGCCCGAGGAGAGCAGGCGGGAAATCTGCGCCTCGCCGATCGAGGCCTCTGTCAGTTCATCCATGGCATCGACAGCAAGCAGGTCGTCCTCGTTGGCCACCGCATCGACCTTCCTCGGAATGCTGACATGGCCCACCACCTCAGCCCGCAGGACCTCGCCTGAGGGTCCTAGGGGGGTGCTCATGCTGTCGAAAGTCGGATTCATGCCCACCATGATGGGCTTGGCGAAGTCCAGCTCGACGTCGACGCTGCTCTCGGCCATGGCTATCTGCTGCGTCGTCTCTAGCATGGCGTCGGGCGAGCGCGGGCTCTTCACCGACATCGCGCTCCCACCGGTGATTAGGTTGGCGTGACGAGCAGCGACCTCCTCCAGTGGCCTTCCGAAGAGGTCGGCTGGGTCGCCGCTCACCAGCGGGGCGGCATCCGCATCCTCGTCAGCCAGCCATGCGGCGCTGGGGCCGGTCCGCACCTTGGGATAACCGTACCTCCCTACGAACAGCGAGGGTGGGCTCGGGCCGACCAACTCGCTCACCGAACTCGTCTCGGCCACCGGCAGCCTGCCCCGGATGTCAGCGAGCAGGGGACAGGGGGAGATTCCGCACATTCCCCGGGTGCCTCGGCATTCGATGCATTCCGGGAACATCGGGGGCCAATCGCAATCGAACGCTCTTAGCGATACTGCTCTGCGAACGGGAACGGGTCGATATTCAAAGAGGTAGGATATCTCGGGTCGAACGGAGCGAGCGCATGGCGAAGATTCCCGCGACCATCCTGCAGCATTTCATCGGCCTGTCCGACTACGAGCGCAAGCTCGCCGTGGACAAGGCCGCTCGCGATCTGGGGATGACCGTCGAGGGGATCGAAGCCGAGATAGAGAACTTCCAGAGCGGCGGCTTCAATCAGAATCAACCCGCCGCCGCCCCTAAACGAGAGTCCAAGTTCAAGGAGCCGAACAAGAAGAAGGAAGGCAGCCCCGACTTCATCGAGGACTCGCACAAATACCGATTCAGGTACGACCCCAGCCACACCGGCAAGGCACGCCAGGAGAGGGCCACACAGGCCATAGTCTGCCCTCACTGCAACTCCGCGCTGGGCATCCCCGACACCCGCCCGATCAGGGTGACGTGCCCCGCATGCATGATGGACACGACATTCGAGTCGTGATCAGACGCCCCAGAACCTGTTCTCGCCGCTGACGCCCTCTTCCTCCGTGACGGACTGCACTGCGGTCCTCAGCAGGTAGTACAGGATGATTGTGAACACAGGCATCCCCCAGGTGTCGGAGACGCTCTGGTAGTCGAGGCTGTAGTCGGCGCCTCCCATCTCGATGAGGATGACCACCAAGGTCGCCTTGGCGAAGGTGTAGACCACAATCCCCAGCCCGAGCAGCAGCACACTGCGTCCGGTGAAGCTCCCCTCCTTCCAGCGCAGCACGCCCAGAGACAGGGCGAAGGAGAACGCCGAGACGACGATCCACGTCAGAGCCTCGTTGATTGCGATGGCCCATACCGTGAGATCGCTGTTCACTGCGTCCACGTTGAAATCAGCGAGGGACAGCCAAGCGACGTAGGCGTCGATCTCGGTGCTCGAGGCAGTGAACACCTGGTACGCTGTGAGTACCGCCAGCAGTACGGAGACGAGGGCCAGCCCCCACAGCAGGGACGACCATATCCCCCCGGTCGCACTCTCCCTCATGTCGATCATCAGGCGCTCCAGCTGCTGCTCCCAGCCGAGCCCCTTGGCTAGGAGCCAGATGCCGATGAACAGCGGCATGGCGCCGATCAGCGCCCCGCCTCCGGGGATGATTAGGCCGAGTCCGATGATCATCAGGAAGACGGCCACCGGAACGAGCAGTTTGGCCCGCCAACGCGGGTCGTCAATCGCCTTGGCGACATAGTAGTACGTGCTCTCGATGCCCTTCGACTGCCTTACGATGATCTTCTCGACGTGGTCGACGCGCACCCTTGAGGTGATGATCGGAAGCGAAGCCTCGTCGTCGGCCCCGTCGGTGACCAGCACGGCCGAGTCGGGCTGGAACTCCTGGATAATCTCGTCCAGTTGCATCGCGATGGCCCGGTCGCTGCGCGGCCCGACCCTTACATCGCCGGTCAGCAGGGCGATTTCGATCTCATCGTTGCCCTGCGCGTTCTCGACCAGCCTGTCGTGGTGGTGCAGAGCCCCCAGGATCGCGTTGGTGTCCGACTCCTCGGGATCTGCGATGCCCAAGCGCAAGGCCGCTGTCAAAGTGGCCTTGCGACCGATGACCGGACCGCGGATGCCGGCTTTGACCCCGAGGTCGTTGTCCCTGTCAACCGTGAGTACGAGAGTTCTCACCATGCCTATTCATCCGATGTGAACTGCGATAGGATGCGGGCCCATATCAAGAATTGGCCGCCTCGGCCTCATCCGACTCGACTTCAGGCTCCTCCTCGGACCGCGGGCCCTCCCGATACCGGCTGCGCTGCTTCACCCTGAGGTACTTCAGTGGATGCGTCATCCACTCTTGGTCGCACAGCCTGTCGTCACCGGGCTGGACGGGGCACCTCGCTCCCGTCTTCAGCGCGGCGCAGCCGTGCGGAGTGTAGCCCCGCTCGTAAATCTGGTTCACTTGGTAGGAGGTCGTGTCCGCGCTGTAGTCGGGAGCGTTGGCGAAGAACGAGCAGGCTTGCTCCTGAGACATGCCGATGGCCCTCGAGAAGGCCGCGAGGAAGACCCGCCCGACGTGATTCACATTGACTCCCTGATTCAGCTCGGAGATGGCGGACTCGAAGCACGGCGGCCAGTCCTCGCGCACCGCGGCAGTCATCGGCATCTCGGCTTCGACGCGCTCAGACAGCAGGCCGGTGATGCGCTCGACGGGATCTGCGAACAGGGCGGCGAACTCCTCGCTCATCTTGTCCATGCGCTCGACACAGGATTCGCTGAGGTTCTCGCGGATCCTCTCCTTCAGCAGCCTCGCAGTACGCTGTCTGCTGTTCTCCCCTGCGCCTGGGTTCATACACACCCAGCCTCCCCTCACCGGCCTGTTCGCCAAGTGCCAGTAAGTGCCGGAGATCCGAGGGCACAGCTCGATGAAGTCCGCCATCGGTATCCAGAACACGGAATCGTCCCCTCTGCCGTTCCTCTGCTCCCGGATGTCGGAGAAGTACGAGCGCGCAAGAAGTTCGAAGTTGCCCGAGTCCATGCCGAACAGCTGGTCAGCCCGTGTCGCCTCGCCCTCGATCCAGCGCGCTAGCAGCCTCTCGTTGAACGAGGCGCACACCACGAGCATGGCATGCAGGAACGACAGGACCTCGGTCATCCGGCCGACTTCGGTCGAGAGGTCGACGGTGGTCGCTATGTCGGCGCCGTCCTTGTGCATCACGCTCTCGAGCAGACGCAGCCTGCCTCGGGTTCGGACGTCCTCCAGCCAAGGCGCCTCGATGAGGTCCTCGACGGTGATTCCGTTGCTCTCCAGAACTTGGCGCATGTGTTCGCGGCCTTGAGGCAGGAAGGGGTAGCGAGCCAGCAGGACCTCGTCCTCGATGTCCGGCAGCGCTAGAGGCATCGGCATGGGTAGCACAGTGGACCGCGAGGGTTCTTCAACACTCACCGAGTCCTTCCACTGGAGCGAGCGCATGATAGACAGGCCGACCGACCTGCTTCCGGTCGATGCCGCGTTAGTGGGCATCCAATCAGACGTCCGCGCTCACTTCGGTTGGGCGCTGGACGCCGATACGAGCAGCGCCGAGGCCCTGCTCGCGACGGTCGAGGAGTCGTTCGTCGAGGCATGGTCGCGGCCGCGGCGCGCGGTCTCTGTGGCCAATCTGCGGCGCAGACTCGTCCTCAGGGAGACCGAGGTCGCGATTCTCGGAGCGGCGGTGGAGGCCGAGGAGCTGCTCAGCGTCCTCGAGCGCCCAGCGCTGCTGGTCGCAGCCGACGGCGCGGCGGGAGTCTTCTCCACGCTGCCCGACTCGACGGCAGAGCGCGCTTGGTCGCGCTTGGCCTGCATCGTCAGCGACGGCGATGGCGGCGACGGCACCACGGCCGCGGTCAAGCGCGGAATACCGGTGATTCTGCACGCTCATGGCGACAATGTGCCCGAGTGGGGCTCGCTGCTGGAACTCGCAGCCTCGACATCAACCCCCTCGCCACTGGTGCTGACTCATCAGACCCCGGGCGAGATTCCCGGCATGCACAATCCAGGGGGTTTCACCGACGGCGACCGTGCAGCTTGCTTCGTCCGCTCGCTGGGGGTCCCCGTGGCGTCGATCACCATGCTCGGGACGAGGTCTGACGCGGTCGGGCGGTGGTCGGGCGCCACTGACCCGGAGAACAAGTTGGCCAAGTTGCAGTGGATGGACAAGGTCCTACGGACCTTGGATCTGGAATACTAGACGAAGTCGTTCAGGGTCATCACGGTGACCGTGTCGTCGTTGAACAGCGAGTCGGCGCTGTCGACCATCCACTCCACACGTTGCTTGGTGTAGGTGTCGACGCCGTATTTCTCGATGACCTCGCGGGTGATTTTGATGTATTTGCGAACGGCTCCTTCGGAGACCGTCAGAACGACATTGCCCCCGCACAGAGTACTCTGGTCACCCCTCGCCCCGGACAGCCCCCCGGATGTCGCGAGGTTCTGTATGCACTTGCCCGCCAGTGGGATCCTCCGATAGGAGTGAGCGCACTTCACGCAGCGCACCTTCTGCCTCGTGAAAGCCATCAGGTTACCGCGCAGGTCGGGTAGGAAGTGCGATTCGATGACCTGTGAGGCCACGCGCTGCACGCTGACCGCTCTGAGTCGCTGGCCTAGCGCCAACTGCGCCAGCATCTTGTCCTCCATTGTCTCGAGCGTCTTGTAGGACGAGTTCACCGGGCCGGCGTCGAGCCGGCCCGAGTCGTGCGTCCAGCCGTAACCGCGTATCTCGCCGACCGAGCCGACTCGGTCGGCGACCAGGTCGACCAAGGGCTCGACCTCGCTGGGGTGCGGCCGTGACTTGGTCGCCTCGTAGAAGGCGCGCGTGTAGGCCCATGAGCAGTCGACGTTGAGCGCCTCCTTGTCGATCTCCTTCGGATTGATTCGTGTGCTGAGAACCAGCGGGGCGTCCATCTGGCCGCCGCGCCCCGCGGGAAGGATCGACTTGGAGAAGTTGAGCAGACCGTCGAGCAGCATCATCAGACCGTCCTCGTCGCCGTCGCAGTTGCGGCGCTTGGCGGCGTGGAACAGAGGGTGGGCGTAGCCAGCGGAGGCAGTGGTCCAGCCGATGATTCTGCAGAGCACCCCTCCGGATGTGTGGGGCGAGAGACCAATCGCGAGGTGGCCGATTAGATCCCTCTCGTCGCCGACCTCGTAGAATGCCTGCATCCCATAGAAGCGAACCAGCAGGTCGTCGACGAAGTCACAGACGGCGAGCAGTTGCCCTTTCGCAGAGATCGATGGGACGAAGTCCTGGGGTAGCAGCTCCAGCAGTTGCTCGTCTGAGGTCAGCTCCTCTCCGAAGATGTCGTGCTTGTAGCCCAGATCGAACAGCGTCTTCCAGGGGGTCCCTATCTCGCTCGGTCTGAAGTGAGTCATCGGGACATCGCTCATGTCGTAGCGCGAGGTCCCGTCGCGGAACACCGAGATACCGTGCTTGGCGCGCAGGATCCCCTTCTCTATCGGTTCGGGCGTCTGTCCGATGGAGATCAGTCCTTTGACAGCCTTGATCCTGACGGGTATCCTGTCCAGCCCGAGCGCGCGCCTCTTGACTTCGATGATCTCCTCGAGCGGGACGCTCGTACGCAGGCCCAATCTGCGCCTCATGTGGCCACCGCGGCGCTTCTTCACTCGCGTCCTGCCTCCGCACTCTACGGCCTCACCTGCAGTCAGACGGTTGTGGCACCTGAGGTGCGGCGAGTCCCTTCCGCACTTGTCGCAGATTCTTGGTCCCATATCGACGCGGATTATCCCCTTGCTGGCGGCCTGTCCCAGCAGACGCTGGGGCCCACCGTTCTCCCCGATGGGGTACAGAGCGTGCACCAACGGCTTCATCTGACGGGTCCCGGCCTTCTCGGGCCTGCCCATCCGGGACCCGACTCTGCACGGCGCGGAGTCCTCCCAACGCAGGTCGGACAGCCGTCTTGCCAGCCACAGCGAGCGCTCGACGCCGTGCTCGTCTATCAGCGTGAGTGCAGCCCGCAGGGCTGCGGGCTCGTCCGGACCGGGGTCCTCGATCTCCTCCACGGCCTCCCTCCCAGCCGCTTCGGTCTCCTGGATGCCGAGCCCTTCCTGCCTGGCGGCGGTCTCGGTCTTCATCCTGACCACAGCGCGGCGCCCCTCCAACTCCTCCCGACGAGCCTCCTCCTGGGCGATTACGTCGGTGGCTGCTCGAATCCTGCTCACTCTGTCCTCGATGTGCGGGCCAGCCTCGGTGGCGACGCGGATTGCGTTGTCATGGAACTCCAGACCGAGTCCCTCTACCAAGCCCTCCCAGTGGGCGGGGATCACCATGTCCTCGCCTTCGTGGTGGTGCTCGACGCCCAGAGTCATCAGGGCTGACTTGAGGATGCCATGGCTGTGGACCTCGGTCCAGCGCGGCCACACTCCCGTCGAAGGTGCCGGCAGGCCGATGTCCTCGATGTGGGCCTCAGGAGCCCAATCCCGGGCGGCTCCGTGCAGACGGACCCTCCCCTCTTCGACAGTAGAGGCTACCAGTGCCTCGATGACAGCGGGCGCGAATGACATCGGCATGTCGGACCACCACAGGTTCCACGGCGTCGGGACGGCGGTCCCGAACTCCTGAGCCAGCGCACGCGCCTGCTCCCAGTCCAGCTCCATGTCGCGCAGGCACAGGTACCAGTCACGCCGCCGCCAGTTGCGCTCGAGCGCGCTCTCCCCGCCTCTCTCTATGGCGCCGTTGAACGGGATGCCGGGAGGCAGGCTCTCACGGCTGGCTCCGAGCAGCTCGGCGAACCTGTCGACCTTCTCAGGGTGGTCCAGCGCGTCGGCTAGGTCGGCGGCCCACCAGTCGCGGTTGTAGGCCGATGGAACGAGGTCCTTGTTATTCTCGAGGAACTCGCCGAAGCCGGAGAGGATCTCACCCGAGTCCCAGATGCTGAGCACCCTGTCCGAGCACTCGCGCCACTCCTCGATGGTGGAGATCCTCTGGAAGGTCCCGTCCTCGAGCAGCACAGTTGGCCCGTCGATGTCGATGCAGGGCGTCACCGCGCAGGCCTTGCCCGGTCTCTCGACCTTCATCTGAGTGCCAACTGACAGGAATCCCCCTAGGGCTTCCATCGAGACCGGGTTCACCCCTGCTGCGGCCAGCCCAGAGGCGCGGCTCCTGCCGTACCTCAGCCTGAACCCGCCCGGCTCTCCCGGCTCGCCGAAGACGGGCCTGCCGGCGATGATGTCCTCCATGTAGCGGGTGACCTTGGAAATCTCCCTCTTCTTGAGCCCATCTTCGCCTTCGTCCTTGCCCTTGCCGACGAACTGGGCGACGAAGTCCCAGCCGGGTACATCGAGCCTCTCGGTGTGCCTGAGAATCTTCGGTGCCTTGAGGCACAGCCCCTCGCCGATTACCAGCATGACGCCGCCGCGTATCCTGGTTCGCGGCGAGCCGTTCGAGTTGATGATGTTGCGGACCTCCTTGTAGCCCGCGCACTCCAGACGCTCGGTCTCCTCGCCGTTGATCATCACGGGGCAGGCCCTCACGATGACTTCGATCTCCTCGGGAGGTGGCTTGTACTGCAGACTGACCCTGTAGAGGCCGAACTCCTCCTTGACTCGCTCTACCTCGGGAGTCGTGGGAACGTACCTGCCGATGCCTAGCTCCGTGCGGATCATGTCGCCGATCAGCACGCCGAGCGCCTGGGCGGTCCCGCCGGCTGCTCGGATCGGTCCGGCGTAGTCGATCGAGAGGAACTCCGAGCCGTCGGCGTTGTTCATGATTCGGACTCCGCCGATGCCTTCGAGCGGTGCTACCAGCACCGCCTCGGTCAGCACCGCGAGGCCGACCCTCAGGCCCGAGTCGATGGCCTTCTCGATATCGCTGGTCTTCGCGTGCATCCTCCTTGCGACATCGAGGGCAATCTCAATCGCCGCGTCCTCGCGCTCGGAGGTATTGAGCAGGTTGCGCAGGTCGTCCTCTATGTTCAGTCCATGCAGGTAATCTGCCTCGAGCAGCTTCTGGGTGCGACTGGCTAGGTCAGCGGCGCGAGGAATCTCGATTTCGTCCGAGAAGTCAAGGCCCTTGGCCTTAGCCGCCGCAGCAATCCGGTAAACCTCTTCGGCGCGCCGGTCCAACCAGCTCTGGTAAGCCTCGCGCTCGGCGCTGAGGCGAGCCTCGTCGTATACCGCCATCTGCCGCTTATCTCCGCCCATCTCGCATACGCTCCGCCGTCGAGCATCCTGACACTGAAAGAGGCCGTCCAAGAACATTCACCGTAATGACTGCCAATCGGGCCGTTCGCAGTGCGAACCTTCATCCGACCCCCACTGAGCCGAAGCGAAGGAGGAAGATGGCGTCAACCACTGTGGACGAAGCGAGGGCGAGACTCGTCGGCAAGGTCCGTGACTTGGCCTACCTGCATTCCCCCGATGAGCCGTTCACTCTCGCCAGCGGCCGTCAGAGCGCCCACTTCTTCGACATGAAACCGGTCATGATGGACCCCGACTCCGCCCACCTGCTGGGCGTGCTCATCCACGCCGAGATCGACGATATCGGCGGCGTGGACGCGGTCGGCGGCCTCGAGCTCGGCGCGGTGCCACTCACAGGCATCGCCATCGCCAAGGCCCGCATAGGCTCGAGCCTGCGGGGATTCCTAGTACGAAAGGAGCCCAAGGGGCGCGGCGGACGCAAGACCGGCAACCCGCCCGGCATCGAGGGATCGAGCCTCGCTGCCGGCGACAGGGTGGTGCTGCTCGAGGACGTCACCACTACCGGCAACTCGGCGCTGCAGGCTGCTGCCAGACTCACCGAGATGGGCTGCGAGGTCGCGGCCTGCATCACCATACTCGACCGCGAGGAGGGCGGGGCGCAGGCCTTCGCTGAGGCCGGCATCGAGCTCAGGCCGCTGCTGCTGAGGTCGGACGTGGCGGGTGAGTGAGTGGGCCAGCACGAGATCGACCCCACTGGCGAGCCCTACCATCCCGAGAAGATCGACAGGAAGGAGTACGTGGGCGCGGCAGCGTACTTCGAGCTGGACCTGCGTGCGGGTGTGGTCATCGAGGTCGAGGAGTTCCCCGAGATGCGCAAGCCCTCGTACAAGATCCACGTCGACTTCGGGCCGGTGATGGGGAAATTGTGGAGCTCAGCCCAGATAACCAACTACTCGCGCGCCCAGCTGATGGGCCGCACTGTGGTGGGCGCGCTCAACCTCGGCGACAAGACCCTGCCAAGCGGCTTCGTCTCACAGTTCCTCGTGCTCGGTGCGATCGACCCCGACGGCACGGTGCGCCTGCTCGAACTGCCCGAAGGCGTGCTGCCCGGCTCCATGGTCGCCTGATCACTCCGGCTGGTGCATGTAGCAGTATTCAGTGCCGCGATAAGTGACCCTTCTACACTTCTTCAAAGCCGGGGGCATCCCACGCTCCTCAACATGCATGCAATTCTCCGTTCCAGCCGCCGATCGAATTCTCTCTTTGGACGCCTTCTTCTCGGCAATATTTGCTTGTATCCGGGCTACATGCGCTGCACTCGCGCCCTCGATTAACGAGTTTCGTGCAATGCCCAATTCGTCACCATCGAACCAGAATGTCCCACACTCTCGACACCCATCGACTACCATGGTTTCTCCTATATTCTGCTCATATTCACCTTTGGACTTCTTCTTTGAGGCTTCAGCAGCTGCTGCAACTATGGCGAGTACAACGATACCGGCAATTATTGCACCACCACCACCGCCACCGCCTAAGTGCATGCCTCCACCACCACCTCTTTCGATTACGTAGGCAACCCTGAACTCTAGCATCACACCCTCGCAATTAGGGCACTTCAGAGAGCACTCCTCACCACTCTCAAGAAGCTCGTTTAGACTCTCAACGTGCTTCGAAAGCCTAGTCTCCATCGCCTTTGAATCTAGCACTGCACCCCTGCATTCTTTGCAAACATAGTACCCGCCTTTGTTGTCTACCCATCTGTAACTGAGCAGACCGCATCCCCGGGGGCATTGGAGCTTTTCGATATCAGCTATCTGGGTCCTGTGCTGCCTGCAGAATAGAAGGCCCTCCAACGCCATCCTAGAGCAGGGTTTGCCAGCGGGGTTCTTGCCCATGCAGATACTCACAGTTGGGTCCTGAGTCCTGTGATTCTTGCAGTAATCGGAATTGTACATGGCGGGGCGCCCACAAACCTCTCCATTCTCATCTATGCCCTTGCACTTTGCCATTCAATCACTCCCGTTGGTGTCTGTAGCAGTAGCCTGACTTGCGAAAAACCATCCTGCGGCACCTTTTGACAGTCTTCCCGTCAATGTGTAGGCAGTGGGTCTGCGATTTCAGGTACTCTTCGCGCTGAGCACTCTTTGACTCCGCATCCTTCACCCCCTCGGCGAAAGAATCGACAACATCCCAAGGCCCCCCTGCCGCCGTCTTCTTT
>Ga0207963_1000733_pt1 | contig 17405 bp, 20 predicted proteins | sample Knorr_S15_td_NAD_FD_185604 | JGI IMG/M metagenome (GOLD analysis project Ga0207963, IMG submission 185604) | Marine microbial communities from Southern Atlantic Ocean transect - Knorr_S15_td_NADW_ad_2500m_LV_A (SPAdes) (version 2) | ecosystem: Environmental > Aquatic > Marine > Oceanic | place...
TAGGGTAGAGGATTCGGCATCCCCACCCCACCGACGGTCGGATTGAGCCTGGTTTCGCTTCACCCATCGGACACCCCAGGGACACGAGAACCGCTAAAAAAGGTCAGGAGACAACATTCGACTGTCGACGTTTTTTATGCGACACTGGTCCGCAACTCAACGGGACCAACGGTTTAAGGAGGTTCGGCCGTGGCGGGTGAAAATTCGATTACCGGCGGGGAGACATACGGGTCCGAACAGCCGGTCATTCATACGATCGGATTCGCCGACCTCAAGGACGTTTTGGTCAAGGGCCTGGCGGACTTCAACGCTATGCCGACCCACATTATTTTCCTGTGCCTGATCTATCCTATCGTCATTCTAATTGCGGCCCGGGTCTACGCCGGATACGAGGTGGTGTGGCTGGTCTTTCCCCTGCTGACCGGATACACCCTGATCGGCCCGCTGGTGGCGACCGGCTTGTACGAGCTGAGCCGGCGGCGCGAGAAGGGCCTCGATTTTTCCCGCAGGAAGGCCTTCCACATCCTTCAAAGACACGCCGCCCGCTCCATTGGGGTTCTCGGCGCCATGTTGATGGCGTTCTATTTCGCGTGGCTGTGGGTGTCCTGGATCATCTATGAAAATTACTTCGGCGCCGCGCTGCCGACGTCGGTTGTGGATTTCGCCTTCCAGGTCTTCACCACCCCCGCCGGCTGGTCGCTGATGACGGTTGGCAGCGGCGTCGGCCTGGTGTTCGCCATCGTCGTGTTGGCCCTCAGCGTGATATCGTTTCCGATGATTATCGACCGGGACGTCGGCGTCGGGATGGCGATTCAAACATCGATCAGGGCGGTCATCGCCAATCCGGTAACGATGACGGCGTGGGGCCTCATCGTCGCCTATGCCCTGTTGATCGGCTCGCTGCCGTTTTTCGTCGGCTTGGCGGTCGTGTTGCCGGTTCTGGGGCATGCGACCTGGCACCTGTACCGCAAGGTCGTGGAGTACTGACGACTCGATTTATGGCCAATTTTATACTAGCCATATTGGGCACACTGGGTCATAAACCGGACCGTGGGATGGCATAATCGGTGATCGGCAAAAAGTTGGCGGGGAACCAAAACAGAAAAATATCTAAAAACAGGAAAATCAAGCGTCACCGGAATGGGGAAAGGCGAATTTTCCTTAATTATTTTTCCATATAAAAGCAAGGGTGCCCCTTGCCCGGACATGCTGGTTTGAGCATAGTTGCCGTGACTTTAACGGCAATCCGGGTGTGATCGCCAAACGGTTCGATTTGCGGATGTTGGCCGCACCGATTCAAACCTGGAAATCGAGTCGCCGAGTTATAATTTAAACGCCGATTAAGTTTAATTTTTTGGATTTTATGGTTTTTAACAGGCAGGGAACTTAAACGAATGTTCGTTCCAATTATGCTGCTCCTAGTGGGCCTTGGCACGGTGGTTTTCCACTTTATCAGCCCGTGGTGGTGGACCCCCATTGCCTCGAACTGGGGTTACATCGACGACACCATCATCCTCACCTTCTGGGTCACCGGGGTAGTTTTCGTCGGCGTCATTCTGTTTATGGCCTATTGTACGTACCGCTACCGCTACAAGGAGGGGAAAAAGGCCGAATACGAGCCCGAAAACCCGAAGCTGGAATGGTGGCTGACCATTTTGACCTCGATCGGCGTCGCCCTGATGCTGGCGCCGGGCCTGTGGGTGTGGAACGATTTCGTCACCGTCCCCGAGGAAGCGGGGGAGTTCGAGGTCCTTGCCAAGCAATGGGAATGGACCTACCGTTTCCCCGGCAAGGACGGGAAACTGGGCACCTCGGAACCCAAATACATGAATGATAAGAACCCGTTCGGCATTAATCCGAAGGACAATAACGGCCGCGACGACATCCTGATCGATGACAGCGAGGTACACCTGCCGATCAACAAGCCGGTCAAGGTGCTGCTGCGCTCCACCGACGTCCTGCACGACTTCTACGTTCCCCAGTTCCGGGCCAAGATGGATATTGTGCCCGGCTCGGTCACCTTCTTCTGGTTCACGCCCACCAAAATCGGGGAATTCGACGCTCTGTGCTTTGAATTATGCGGCGTCGGCCATCATGCCATGCGCGGCACGGTCGTCGTCGATTCCGAAAAGGACTTTCAGGCCTGGTTGAACGAGCAGCCGACGTTCGCGCAATCGCTGGCCGAAGCCGATGGCGATTCCGAAAAAAATTCGAATCGGGTCTTCAGCGAGGCCTCCTCCCCGGACCGGGGGATCGCCCAATGAGACCCGGCTTCTATCCACTGGAGCTTAACGAGATGACAGCGAAGAGGATATTCTAATGGCATATGTCGCCCCTGCCGAAGCTGAACAAATCCCGGCCGCCGAAGTCGAGGAAGTAGAGCTTTACCACGCCAAAAGCTGGGTCACGAAGTACGTCTTTAGCCAGGACGCCAAGGTCATCGCCATCCAGTACTCGACAACGGCGATCGCCATCGGGCTGGTCGGCCTGGTGCTGTCGTGGTTGATGCGCCTACAACTGGGGTTTCCCGAGGTCTTCGACTTCATCGAGCCCAGCGACTATTACCAGTTCATCACCGTGCACGGCATGATCATGGTCATCTACCTGCTGACGGCCTTGTTCCTGGGCGGCTTCGGCAACTACCTGATCCCGCTGATGGTCGGCGCCCGGGACATGGTTTTCCCCTATGTGAACATGCTCAGCTACTGGATCTATCTGGGGGCGGTGCTTCTCCTGATCACCAGCTTCTTCGTTCCCGGCGGCGCCACCGGTGCCGGATGGACGCTGTATCCGCCACAGGCGATCCTGTCCGGCACCCCGGGCTCGGAAGGGGGAATTATCCTGATGCTGGTCTCGCTCGCTTTATTCATCATCGGCTTCACCATGGGTGGGTTGAATTATGTGGTGACGGTGCTTCAGGCGCGCACCCGGGGGATGACGTTGATGCGCCTGCCGTTGACCATCTGGGGCATTTTCACCGCCACCGTGCTGGCCTTGCTGGCCTTCCCGGCGTTGTTCGTCGGCGCCGTGATGATGACCTTCGACAAGCTCCTGGGCACCAGCTTCTTCATGCCGGCCATCGTCGAGATGGGGGAATACCTCGACTACGGCGGCGGCAGCCCGCTGTTGTTCCAACACCTGTTCTGGTTCTTCGGCCACCCGGAAGTCTACATCGTCGCCCTGCCGGCCTTCGGCATCGTTTCCGACCTCATCAGCGTCCATTCCCGGCGCCACATCTTCGGCTATCGGATGATGGTGTGGGCGATCGTCGGCATCGGCGCGCTCAGCTTCTTCGTCTGGGCGCACCACATGTACGTCAGCGGCATGAACCCGTGGTTCGGGTTCTTTTTCGCTACCACCACCCTGATCATCGCCGTGCCGACGGCGATCAAGGTCTACAACTGGACGCTGACGCTGTGGAAGGGCAACATCCAGTTCACGCTGCCGATGCTGTTCGCGCTGGCCTTCATCGTCACCTTCGTCAACGGCGGCATCACCGGTTTGTTCCTCGGCAATGTGGTCGTCGACGTGCCGCTGTCGGACACCATGTTCGTGGTCGCGCACTTCCACATGGTGATGGGAGTGGCGCCGATCCTCGTGGTCTTCGGCGGCATATACCACTGGTATCCCCTGATTACCGGGCGGATGCTGCACGAAGGGATGGGCCAGTTCCATTTCTGGGTCACCTTCATCGGCGCCTACACGATTTTCTTGCCCCTTCACTATCTCGGCTTCCTGGGCGTGCCGCGCCGGTATTTTGAAATGGGAGAGACCAACTTCATCCCCGAATCGGCGCAGGACCTGAACGCCTTTGTCACCGTAGTCGCCCTGATCGTCGGCGTGGCCCAGGTGGTGTTCTTCATCAACCTTTTCTGGAGCCTAAGGAACGGCAAGCAAGCCGGCTCCAACCCGTGGAAGGCCTGTTCGCTGGAATGGCGGACCGCGCAGGTACCGCCGGGGCACGGTAACTTCGACGACCTGCCGGTGGTTTACCGTTGGGCCTATGATTACGGCGTGCCCGGCGTCGACGAGGACTTCATCCCGCAGGACCTGCCGCCCGCTCAGGTTTCGACCGGCAAAGGCGGATAGATAAGCCGATACAGGAATAAGAGACGTGGGTATCTTCCAACTGTTGATGGAAAAGCCCTGGCTGCCCGTCGAGGGCGAAGGTGAAGAACCGGCCGAGCAAAGGGCGTCTTCCATGGAATCGCCGCATGTCGGCCTGAGGGTGTTTCTGGCCGTCGCCACGGTGCTGTTCACGCTGTTTCTCGTCGTCTACGTGGAACGGATGACGTTCCCGGACTGGCGCCCGCTCTCCGAGCCGTGGGTGTTGTGGTTAAACACGCTGGTTTTGATCATTAGCAGCGCCGGCTTTCATTGGGCGTCGGTCAACACCGAGCGGGGCGATTTAGAAGGCATTAAGACCGGCCTTCTGGCCGCCGGCGTGGCCTCCTTCGCCTTCCTCGCCGGTCAGCTCTGGGCGTGGCAGCTTCTCGTCGATTTGGGCTATTACGATATGGCGAACCCGGCCGTCGGTTTCTTCTACCTGTTGACCGGGGTGCACGGGGTGCACCTGTTGGGCGGCCTGGTGGCCTGGTTCAGAACCAGCGCCAAGGTCAAGGCCGAGGCCGATATGGCCCAATTGCGAATGAGTGTCGGGCTGTGCGCCGTTTATTGGCATTTTTTACTGGTCGTATGGCTTGTTTTGTTCGGCCTGCTGTTGTTGACGTAAAAGAGGACCAAGAACAGATGACGAATTCGAGTACAGGACAAGTCGCCGCTCAGCCCGAAGGCATGCAAAGCATCGTCGCCGACTGGTCATCGGACCAGCGGGCGTTCAAGAACGTGTCCTGGGGCAAGGCCATGATGTGGATCTTCCTCCTAAGCGACACCTTCATCTTCAGTTGTTTCCTGCTCTCCTACATGACGGTCAGGATGTCGACGACGATACCCTGGCCCAACTCGAGCGAGATTTTCGCGTTGAGTTTCGGCGGCGAGCCCATACCCCTGATCCTGATCGCCATCATGACCTTCATCCTGATCACGTCTAGCGGCACCATGGTCCTGGCCGTCAATTACGGCTATCGGAAAGACCGCGCCAAAACCGCGATCCTATTGCTGATTACGGCGGCGTTCGGCGCATCGTTCGTCGGCATGCAGGTATTCGAATGGACGAAGCTGATCGTCGAAGAAGGCGTCCGCCCCTGGTCCAACCCCTTCGGCGCTCCCCAGTTCGGATCGACCTTTTTCATGATTACCGGCTTCCACGGCTTTCATGTGTCGGTGGGGGTTATTTTCCTGATCATCATCGCCCGCAAGGTATGGCGCGGCGATTTCGATAAGGGCACGCGCGGATTTTTCACCAGCCGCCAGGGCCGATACGAAATCGTCGAAACCATGGGCCTTTACTGGCACTTCGTCGATCTGGTGTGGGTCTTCATCTTCGCATTCTTCTATCTTTGGTAGGGCTTGAAACATGGCACACGCAGAGGCACACGCAGAAGGCCAACAACATCCCCTCGGCATCTATATCCAGGTCTGGGTGTTGCTGTTCGTTCTCAGCACGTTTTCTTACCTCGTCGACTACTTCCACTTCGAGGGCTACCTCCGGTGGACCTTGATCCTCTTGTTCATGGTCTTGAAAGCGGGGCTGATTATCGCCGTCTTCATGCACATGTTGTGGGAGCGCCTGGCCCTGGTTTATGCCATCGCCCTGCCGACAATCGCGTTGATGGTGTTTGTCTTCCTGATGACCCACGAGGCCGACAACACCCTCCTGTCGCGGGGCATATATTTCCTCGGACTGGGCGGCTCTTAAGTCCTCACTTTCATCATTCCGTGACCGTAGGACGCCGGGGGGATCGCCCGTCGCGTTTCCTCGGTAGCAGGGGACGCGCAAGCGCTTCGTTGCCGCCTTTCATAGCCCCTCATCGGCCTCTGCCATGATGACGTGACAATGACGGACCGAAAGCGGCATAATCGTGTATTCTCAACCGGCACTACGTTGATACGGTCGATGATCCAGAGACTGATTACCCTTGCGCCGATGACAGCGTTGTTGATTTTCGGCGCGACCGGAAACGCGTTCGCCGGGGGACGTTCCGAGCCGTGGCAGATGGGGTTTCAGCCCGCCGGGTCGCCGGTCATGGAACGAATTACCGAATTCCATAACCTTGTGTTGGTCATCGAGGTTTCCATCGTCGCCCTGGTGCTGGGGCTGATGTGCTACATCATCGTGCGCTTCAACGCCAAGGCCAACCCGGTGCCCTCCAAGACGACCCACAATACGTTGCTGGAAGTCGTCTGGACCGTGGTGCCACTGCTAATCCTGATCGTCGTTGCCGTGCCGTCGCTGAAGCTTCTGTATTATTCCGACCGCGTCGAAAACACCGAGATGACCCTGAAAGTCACCGGCAACCAGTGGTTCTGGTCCTATACCTATCCCGATCACGGCGGCTTCGAGTTCGACAGCGTCATCGTCCCCGACGACGAACTGAAAGCGGGCCAGCCGCGGCTGTTGACGGTAGACAACGAGGTCGTCCTGCCGGCCGAAACCAACATCCGGTTGCTGTTCACGTCGGCCGACGTGATCCACAACTGGGGCGTGCCGTCGCTGGGGCTGAAGCTGGACACGGTGGCCGGGCGGATCAGCGAAACCTGGGTCCGCATCAACAAGAAAGGCAACTATTACGGCATGTGTTCGGAACTGTGCGGCGTCAACCACGGGTTCATGCCCATCCACATCAAGGCCGTTTCCAAGGCCGATTTCGCCCAATGGGTCGAAACGGCGAATAAAGAATTCGCCCGCACCGGCGGCCCGGCCCCGGTTCGCGTCGCCGAAACAGAGGCCCGGGAGAGGGATGATTGATGGCTGACCAGGAAACGGCGGCGCCAGGGGGCCACGACCACGACCACCATCCGACGGGATGGCGGCGGTGGCTCTTTTCCACCAACCACAAGGACATCGGGACGATGTATATCGTCCTGTCGATGGTTGGGGCTCTCGTCGGCGGCGCCATGTCGTTCATGATCCGCCTCGAGCTGATGGACCCGGGCATCCAGTTCAACCTTTTCGGGGCCGGCGAAGAGGCGGCCTATTTCCAGTTCTACAACGTCCTGGTCACCGGACACGCCTTCATCATGGTGTTCTTCGTCGTCATGCCGGCGATGATGGGCGGTTTCGGCAACTGGTTCGTACCGTTAATGATCGGCGCGCCTGACATGGCCTTCCCGCGCATGAACAACATCAGCTTCTGGCTGCTGGCCTCGGCCCTGGTGCTGTTGTTGGTCGCTGCCTTCACCCAGGGCGGCCCGGGCACCGGCTGGACCGTCTATCCGCCGCTTTCCAGCGCCGAATTCCACCCCGGCCCGGCGGTCGATTTGGGGATCCTCAGCCTGCATCTGGCCGGCGCGTCGTCGGTCCTCGGCGCCATCAATATGATCACCACCATTTTCAACATGCGCGCCCCGGGGATGACCATCCACCGCATGCCGTTGTTCTGTTGGTCGATCCTGGTGACGGCGTTCCTGTTGCTTATGGCCATGCCGGTGTTGGCCGGTGGACTGACGATGCTGCTGACCGACCGTAATTTTGGCACCGCCTTCTTTGAGCCGTCGGGCGGCGGCGACCCGGTCCTGTGGCAGCACATTTTCTGGTTCTTCGGCCATCCGGAGGTCTACATCATCATCCTCCCCGGCTTCGGCATCGTCAGCCAGGTGGTTTCGACCTTTTCCCGCAAGCCGATCTTCGGCTACTTAGGGATGGCCTATGCCATGGTGTTCATCGGCTTCGTCGGCTTCGCGGTGTGGGCGCACCATATGTACACCACCGGCCTCGACGCCGACACGCGGGCCTATTTCGTTTCCGCCTCCCTGGTCATCGCCGTGCCCACGGGGGTCAAGATCTTCAGTTGGCTGGCCACTATGTGGGGCGGGTCGATCAGTTTTCGCGTGCCGATGATGTTCGCCTGCGGGTTCATCTTCCTGTTCGTCATGGGCGGGGTCACCGGCGTGGCGCTGGCCAATGCCGGCATGGACATCGCCTTCCACGACACCTATTTCGTCGTCGCCCATTTCCACTACGTGATGGCGATCGCGGGGGTGTTCGCAATGTTCGCCGGCTTCTATTACTGGATCGGCAAGATGTGCGGCCGGCAGTACCCGCGGGTCCTGGCCCGGATCCATTTCTGGTCGTTCTTCATCGGCGTCAACGTGCTGTTCTTCCCGCAGCACTTCTCGGGCATGGCCGGGATGCCGAGGCGCATTCCCGACTACCCGGACAATTACGCCGGCTGGAACTACGTCTCATCCATCGGCGCCTTCATCACCACGGCCTCGACGCTGCTGTTCTTCTTCATCGTCTGGCGGACGCTGAGCGCCGGCGAGAAAGTGCCGGCTAATCCGTGGGGCGAGGGGGCGAAGACGCTGGAATGGACGGTCGAAAGCCCGGCCCCCTTCCACACCTTCGAAGAACTGCCGGACATGACCGACAAGCAGGCGGCCGAATAGGGCCGAATAGGAATTGATAAGCAACCGGAACCGGACCATGGCCCCGATGCGCACCGACAACCGCAAGAAAAACCGCCTCACCGCCATGGTGCTGTTTACCGTCGCCGGGGGCATGGTCGGGCTGGCCTTCGCCGCGGTGCCTTTGTACAAGCTGTTCTGCCAGGTCACCGGCTTCGGCGGCACGCCGAAGATCGCCTCCCAGCCCCCGGCCGCCGCGCCCTCGGACCGGACCATCACCGTTCGCTTCGACGCCAACGCCAACCCGGCCCTGCCGTGGCGTTTCCTTCCCGAGAAGACGCAGGTCACGGTCCGGGCCGGCGAGCCGGCGTTGGCCTTTTACCGGGCCACCAACTTGTCCGACGCGCCTCTTACCGGCACCGCGACCTTCAACGTGACGCCGTTCAAGGCCGGCGAGTATTTCTCCAAGATCGACTGTTTCTGCTTCACCGAGCAGCACCTGGCCGCCGGCGAGGAAGTGGCCATGGGGGTGCGGTTCTTCGTCGATCCGGGGATCTTCACCGACCCCAACACCCAGGACGTGACCACCATTACCCTGTCGTATACCTTCTTCCCCGCCACCGGCGGCGACGGCAAGGAAGGCGAGAAACCCCAACAAGTTAAGGCCCCAGCCCCAGCCCCCGTTGCCGGCCGGCCGGTCAAGGGCTGACGGCGGGGCGGCGGGACAAAGCGTTAGTAGAGACGGATCATGGCCAGTGAAACAACAAAATCCCACCCCTATCACATGGTGGCGCCGAGCCCATGGCCGGCTATAGGCTCGCTGGCGGCCCTGGTCACGGCCTTCGGGGCCATCTGGGCCATGCAGGGGGGGCCGATCTGGCTGTTCGTCCAGGGCGTCTTGATTCTGCTTTGGGTGTTCTACCGGTGGTGGCGCGACGTCGTCATCGAGGCGCGCGGCGGCGTCGATCACACGGACACGGTCCGCCACGGGCTGCGCATGGGCATGGTGCTGTTCATCGCCTCGGAGGTGATGTTCTTTTTCGCCTTCTTCTGGTCCTACTTCAATGCCACCGTGCCGTTCCTGTCCGCGGTGGCGCACGACGTATGGCCACCCGAGGGCGTCGTCCCCCTCGATCCGTGGTCGGTGCCGTTCCTGAATACGGTGATCCTGCTCAGTTCCGGGGCCACGGTGACCCGCGCGCATCACATGGTGCGCCTGGGCGACAACAAAAGGGCAGCCCGGTGGATCCTACTGACGGTGCTGCTGGCTATGATCTTCACCGGCTTCCAGGCCTATGAATACGTCCACGCCACCTTCGCGTTCACCGGCGGCATCTATTCGTCGACCTTCTACCTGGCGACCGGGTTCCACGGCTTCCACGTGATCATCGGGACCATCTTCCTGATCGTTTGCTGGTTCCGCGCCCGGGCCGGGCACTTTACGGCCGAGGTCCACGTCGGCTTCGAGGCCGCGGCCTGGTACTGGCACTTCGTCGACGTGGTGTGGCTGTTCCTGTTCGCGTCCATTTATTGGTGGGGTTCCCTGGGCTACACTCCGGTCTGACGGGCCTTTTAAAAATCAGGCGCATCCGCCCCCGCCCATCTGGATGGGCGGGCATTTGACCGAGCCAAAGGAACAGAAAACGCAGCAGTCGCCTTGGTTGGGCTTCAGCAGCGTCTCGCAGCCCTCGCATTCGTAGAAATAGATGCAGGCATCGGTGGGCATTTCCTCGGTCTTCCTGTGGCCGCAATCAGGGCAGGTAATTTCCGAGAAAAGTTCCGGTTCCGCGGCCGCCATTACGCGTCCTGCGCGCGCCGTCGCCGCAGCCGGTAGAACCCATAACCGGCCATCAACACGAACAGGGCCAGCGCCGGCAACAGCAGCAAATCCAGCCACCATCCGACCAGCCCCGACAGGCCGACGGCCCCCATCGTCAACACCAAAACCGGGGTGAAACAGCAAACCGCCATCACCGCGGAGCCGATCAGCCCGGTTTTCAGAAGCTTCTTGTCGGCCATGTCTTTCATGCCCGCCTCTATCGAAGGTGAATTCCTGCCGTTTCGTGCCACCGGTTTTGGGAGTTTACCAACATTCATCCCCTTTGTCGCTTCTAGCTTTCGCCCGCGCCACGGTCTATCCTGTTCACCTGAAACAATTTTCAGGCGTTTTCGCCGCCCATCGGCCCCGCTCATTATGTTCCCGGCCGCGGTTTGGGCCGGCGCCTAAGAAGGCGGAACGAAGCATGGGAAAACGGCAATCCGTCAGCGTGTCCGATGCCTCCTTGCCCCCCGGCGGCGAGGCCGGGCAAGCGGGCCAACAGGTCTACGACCACCTGGAACTGCTGGCGGCCATGGGCAAGGATTTTGCCTCGTCTGGCGACATCGAGGCATCGCTGAAGTGCGCCGTCGAACACATTACCGAATACCTCGACGCCGAGGGCGGGGCGCTGTTCCTGCTCGATGACAAGGGCGAGACGCTCCGCTGCCACGCCTGCGTCGGGCCGACGGAAATCAACGGCCTGACGCTGAAGTGCGACCAGGGCATCGTCGGGCGCTGTGTGCAAAACGAAATCGGCGAAATTGTCCGCAACGTCACCAAGGACGCCGGCTTCCACGCCGGCATCGACGAACAGACCGGCTACACCACGCGTTCCATCCTGTGCGCACCGATGAGCGTCAAGGACGAGCGCATCGGTGCCATCGAGCTGATCAACAAGCGCGGCGGCGACGGGCTGTTCGAGGAATCGGACCTGCATCTTCTTCAGGCGATGAGCGCCTCGGCGGCGCTGGCCATTCACAACGCCCGCCAGGCCGAGGCGCTGGTCGAACAGGAGCGCATCGCCCGCGAACTGGAACTGGCGGCCGAGATTCAGCGTTCGCTGCTGCCCGAAGCGGGCGCAGACGATTTTCCCGTCGCCGGCGTCAATCACGCGGCGAGGACCGTGTCGGGCGATTTTTACGATTTCTTCCCGCTCGACGACGGGCGCATCTGCTTCACCCTCGGCGACGTTTCCGGAAAGGGCATGAACGCGGCGCTGATGATGGCCAAGACGGCGAGCCTGTACCGGTGCCTGGGCAAGACCGTCAGACAGCCGGGAAGACTGATGGCGCGCATCAATGCGGAAATCTGCGAAACCACGACCCGCGGCATGTTCGTGACCATGGTCGGCGGGATCTACGATCCTTCGACCGGCATCGTCCGGTTTGCCAATGCCGGACACGAACCGCCGCTGTTCCACGATGCGGAAGGTGACTTCCATGCGTTGCCCGCCGAAGCCCCGCCGTTGGGAATCTCGCCGACCCTGGTGGATGGCCTTGAATTTCCCGAAACCGAACTGAAGCTTGACGGGGGGGTGCTCTACATCTTCACGGACGGGGTCACCGAAGGCTATCTGGAAGACGGCCGGGAGTTGAAAGTCGGAGGGTTTAAAAGATTGATCCGGGAAAACGCCGCCCTCAACGTCAAAGGCAAGCTGAATGCCGTCATCGATTGCGTCGACCGCGGAGATGCGGCGCTTCGCGATGATCTGACCCTACTCGCCATCGACGACGCGGTGCCCCTGGACCTGCGCACGTCGGGGAAAACCGTCGCCGTGGAGAAGACACCACAAGACCCCATCGAGGCGGCCGAGGAAGAGGAATTCCTGCTCAGCCTGACCGTTCCCTCGCAGGCCGACTGGCTGAAGCTGATCCGCAACGCGGTTTCCGAAACGGCCCGGTTCTGCGGTTGCGACAAGGACGTCTGCCGCGATATCGTTATCGCCGTCGACGAGGCCTGCCAAAACGTCATTCGCCATGCCTACGGCGGCTCGCCGAATGGCGAGATCGGCCTTGAGATCATCCGCCGGAGCGATGCGTTGGTTTTCCTGCTCCGCGATTTCGCCGAATCCATCGACGTTTCCTCGGTCAAGCCGAGGGACCTGGACGACATCAAGCCCGGCGGGCTGGGCACCCATTTCATGCGCGAAGTCATGGATGACGTACAGTTCATGCCGCCCCCCGCCGCCGGCGGAAACCTGTTGAGGATGATAAAAAAACTGCCAAAAGGACCCGACAATGAAACATGAGATAAGAGACGAAAAAGACGCCACCATCGTCGCGCTTGAGGGCGATGTCGACCTGCAAAGCTCTCCGGACGCCCGCAAGGTCCTTTTGGAATGCGTCGGGCGAAAGCGCCCGGTCCTGGTTGATCTCAGCGCCGTCGGCTATATCGATTCGTCGGGCGTTGCCTCGTTGGTCGAAAGCCTGCAAACGGCAAAGAGATCCGGCAACACCCTGGTTCTGGTGGCGGTCAGCGAGGGGGCGATGCGGGTGCTGCAACTGGCGCGGCTGGACAAGGTCTTTACTATCTGCGACACCGTCGAAGACGGCCTTAAACAGGTGCGGTAGAAGGCGTTTTCCATGGCCCCGACCGATAACCAGAACTGGCTGGCCCTTTTTTTCGACAAGGTCGGCCGCTATTCCGTCACCGGCATCGAGGAAATCGGCAACGGCGGCGTGCTGGTGGTCGAAAGCTTTTTCTGGCTGATTTTGGGCCCCCGCCGTAAACAGCCGGTGCGGCTCGGCTCGATTTTCGCGCAGATGATGGAAATCGGCATTCAGGCCATTCCCATCGTCGCGTTGCTGGCCTCGGCCATCGGGGTCATGCTGGCGATCCAGGGCATCCACACGCTCAGGATCTTCGGCGCCGAATCCCGGGTCACCATCGGCATCGCCTTTTCGGTGGTGCGGGAATTTTCGCCGCTGATTACCGGTATTCTAGTCGCTGGGCGGTCTGGCTCGGGGCTCGCCGCCAGGATCGGGACGATGAAGATCAATCAGGAAATAGACGCCTTGAAAGTCATGGGGATCAATCCGACCCGGTTTCTGGTGGTGCCGGCGCTGTTGGCGATGCTGGTGATGGTGCCGATGCTGACGATTCTCTCGGACCTAATGGGGTTGTTGGCGGCGGGGCTTTATGTCGGCATCGACCTCGGCATATCGATGGCGGCTTATTTCGACGAGGTGCGCGATATCCTGACCGTCGACGATGTGTGGCACGGGATCGGCAAAAGCGTCATCTTCGCGATCCTGATCGCCGTCATCGGTGTCGTCAACGGGGCTTCGGTCACGGGCGGCGCCGAAGGCGTCGGCAAGGCGACGACACGCTCCGTGGTGCAGGCGATCTCGGCCATTATCGTGACCGACATGATCTTCGCTTTCGTGGCAACCCGGTAAGGCAACCATGGCCGAAGACAAGAACACCGAACAACCCGCCCAGGGGCCAGACAAGGCGCAGGACAAGGCGCCGGGCAAGGTTATCGAGGTCGACAACCTGGTCACCCATTACGGCGAGCGTGAGATCCTCAAGGGCGTCACCCTGGATGTCCGCGAAAACGAGATCATGGTCATCATGGGCGGCAGCGGATCGGGCAAAAGCACGCTGCTTCGTCATTTGATGGCGTTGGAAATGCATACCTCCGGGACCATGAAGATCCTCGGCCAGGACATCGAAAAACTGACCGCCATGGAGATGTTCCACCTCCGCAAAAAGCTCGGCGTGGCCTTCCAGAGCGGCGCGTTGTTCAGCTCCATGACCGTCGGCGAGAACATCATGCTGCCCCTTCATGAGCACACCGACCTGGACCCGACGACCAGGGAAATCATGGCGCGGATGAAATTGGAAGTCGTCAGCCTGGCCGGGTTCGAGAACCTGATGCCGGCGGAACTGTCCGGCGGCATGGTCAAGCGGGCGGCTTTTGCCCGCGCCATCATCATGGACCCGAAAATCCTTTTCTGCGACGAGCCTTCGGCCGGGCTTGACCCGGTCGTGGCGTCGGCCCTGGACGACCTGATCCTGGATATGCGCGCCGCCATGGGTATGACCATCGTCGTTGTTACCCACGAACTGGAAAGCGCGTTTAAGATCGCCGACCGCCTAACCATCCTCGACAAGGGCCATATCCTGATGATCGGGACGGTGGACGAGGTCAGGAAATCGAAAAACGAACGGGTTCAAAACCTGCTGAACCGGATGCCCGAAGACGATACCATTGACCCTGACGAATATCTCGGCCGGTTGACTGGCGAGGAAATCGGTGGAGATGCAACCCTATGAGAAGCAGCAAGATCAATTACCTGGTGGTCGGGGTTTTCGTCATCGGCATGGTCGTGGCGTTGGTCGGTTCCATCGCCCTTTTGACTGGACGAACCGGCGCCACCGACAATTATCATGCCTATTATGCCAACGTCACCGGGGTCAAATTCGGCACCCAGGTGGTCTACGAAGGCTATCCCATTGGCCAGGTCGAAGACGTTATCCCTGAGGAAAAGGACGGGCGCATGCAGTTCCGGGTCAATTTCGGCGTCACCCAGGGTTGGCGCATCCCCAACGACAGCATCGGCGAAGTCGCCGCCCCCGGCCTGCTGGCGGCGGTGACGCTCAGCATCAAGGCTGGCAGATCAAAGGTGGCGTTGAAACCGGGCGAGCAGATCATTTCCAAGGAACGTTCCGACGTGTTCGCCGTGGTGTCTTCCGTGGCCGGGCAGTTGGGGGAGCTGACGGAAAACAACATCAAGCCGCTGTTGACCCACGTCGATACCGCCGTCCAGGGGATCAACAGGATCATCGAAAAGGAAGGCGAAACGCTGTTTCAGGATGCCCGCAAAGTGACCAACGATCTGTCGGTGCTTGTCGGTTTGATGGCCGAAAGGGTGCCCAGGATCGCCGACGACATCGAAGAGTTCGCATCCAAGATGAACGTCACCGCCGATCAATTTCAGAAGCTGATGACGCCGGCCAACCGCGAGAAGATGGAAAACGCCATTTCCAACCTGGATGCGGCGTCGGCCAAGGTCGACGCCATGCTCGATTCGATAAATACCCTGGTCGAGGACATTGGCAAACTGGTTGTCAACGAGGACGGCGACGTCAAAACAACCCTCGGTGAAACCCGCTACATCGTCGAATCGGTTTCGCGCCATATCGATTCCATCAATCAGAACATGGAGGGCGCGGCCCGGAACATGTATGAATTCACCCGTCAGATCAGACAGAACCCGAGCTTGTTGCTGGGTAGCGAGCCGCCAGAGGACAAGTCGAAAAGTCAGTGATTCGGCTTCAAGGGAATGGCTGGGCCGGCCGCAGTTGATAACAAGGGAAGGCGCGAACGGATGCAGGGACATGGAATAAAAAAAGCTGTGATTTCAACGCTGGCCTTGGTCTTGTTGGCCGCCTGCGGTTCGGCGGCGCCGGTCCCCGAAGACCAATTCTACCGTCTGTCGGCGGTGATGACTGTGGCGCCGCAATCGAAAACGCTTTTTCCGGGGACCCTGGAAATCGACCGCTTTGTCGCCGACGGCCTGACCGCGGGGCGGCCGATCGTTTATTCCGAGGCCGGAAAACCCTTCCATGTGAAGGAATTCCATTACCACTTCTGGACCCAGCCGCCGACGGTGATGCTGAGGGACGAGCTGGTAACGTACCTTCGCCGGGCGAAGGTCGCCGATATCGTCGTGACGCCGGAAATGCGCGTTTCGCCGGACTACGTCCTGACCGGCAAGATCAGGCGCCTGGAGAAAGTCGTCGGCACGCCGGCGAAAGCCGTGCTTGAGATCGAGCTTGGCCTGCGCAAGGCGTCGGGGGGGGGGCTGGTTTTCCTCAATACCTACCGGGTCGAAACCACGTCCGACGAGTCCGGCGTCGATGCCGCCGTGTATTCGCTCAACAAGGCACTGTCGACCATCTACGCCGATTTTGTGGCCGACCTCTCAAAGCTGTAGATGCCCATAAAATCAAGTCATATCAATTCGATAGAACACCGCGTCACGGAACAGGACCGGTGGCACCGCCAGGGTCACGAAGGCGGCGTCTTGTGGTTCACCGGCTTGCCGGGGTCGGGAAAATCGACCCTGGGATTCGAACTCGAGCGCGTGTTGTTCGAAAAGGGCAAGCAGGTCTTCGTCATGGACGGCGACAACCTCCGCCATGGGCTCAATTCGGACTTGGGCTTTTCACCCGAGGACCGGGCCGAAAACATCCGCCGTGTCGGCGAGATGGCGGCGCTTTATGCCGACGCCGGGATGATCGCCGTCACTGCCTTCATTTCCCCCTACAGGGCCGACCGGCGGGGCGCGCGCCAGGCGGCGGGAGGGCATTTCCATGAAGTTTACCTGAGCGCCAGCCTGGAGATCTGCGAGGGCCGCGACCCCAAGGGCCACTACAAACTGGCCCGCCAGGGCGGGATCCCCGACTTCACCGGCGTCTCGGCCCCTTATGAAACGCCCGAGGAGCCCGAGCTGGTCATCGACACCGGCGCGATGTCGGTGGACGAAAGTCTCCAGGTGCTCGGGGAATACGTGGAAAAGGTCTTCGGGTTGAAGGACGAATAGCGGCCGGCCAGTGCCGGCGGCAAGGGGCGTCACATGTCGAGGGCGCGTTCGTAAACGCTCAGGATTTCTTCCATTTGGGTGCGGTCGTCCTTGTCCAGTTTCCTTAGCCGGATGAGCTGGCGCATGACCCTGACGTCGAAACCCGCTCCCTTGGCTTCCGAATAGACCTCGCGGATATCGGCGGCCAGGGCCATCTTTTCCTCTTCCAACCGTTCGATGCGGTCGACGAAAGACCTCAACCGGTCAGTCGAAACACCCCCAACTTCCGCCATTTTCGTCCCCGCCCTTAGACGTTGTTTTTTAATTCAAGAGCCGGTCCACGACGTCAGACCGGCCCAGACCGTGCGAATTGAACAATAGTCGGGCTTGGGAGGCGCTGGCAAGCCGTCGTTGACGGGCGGCCGGGCGCGTTTGCCATTCGATTAAGAGGTTTTTAATATCACTGACTTAAGGGGTAAACTGAAAACCCATTGAGAGACCTTTGATTTGGACGCTTTTGATTTCAGCCGCCTGGGCGTTTTCATCGTCGAGGACAACAACTACGTCCGCGAGACGCTGGAGAGCCTACT
>Ga0207963_1000736_pt1 | contig 17380 bp, 14 predicted proteins | sample Knorr_S15_td_NAD_FD_185604 | JGI IMG/M metagenome (GOLD analysis project Ga0207963, IMG submission 185604) | Marine microbial communities from Southern Atlantic Ocean transect - Knorr_S15_td_NADW_ad_2500m_LV_A (SPAdes) (version 2) | ecosystem: Environmental > Aquatic > Marine > Oceanic | place...
GACAGCGAGTGATGAGTTTTGTCGACAGTGATGTTGTAATCACTGGGCAAAAAGACTTCTGTAGCGTGTTGAAAAAGAAGCTCATTTAACCACTCGACGACCAAATCATCCACGTTTTGGGCATCGATTTCCACACTGATTGATTCGCGGGCCTGGACGGTCCGGGGATCGACATGATTCTGAACATGCCCGCTGCAAGGGATTCAAAAACGTCGGGGAGGTTAGACCTGGTGGCGAAGACGGTCACATCGGATTTGTGTTCGCTAAAGTGGAAGCGGGTCATGCGGCGACCGTCAATCGCTGGCGGCCATTTGCTCGATGCCGGATTCTATTGGCTCGGAATTTCGGAATATGTCAGCGACCATCTCGAAGGACCGGGTCCGATGCTCGAAGTAGTAGCAGTTGGTCACTATGGCAAGCTCGCCTGTCTGGTAACGCTCTGCGGCCTCCATGATGCCCTCCTCGACCTGCTGAGGGTTGCCTTCGATGAAGCTTTTGGTCTGTTCTTCCTGGTAAGCGATGGCATCGTCGGGCAGGGGCCAATTGACGGCCTCCTCAGGCGGGATGATGCCTTCTGTGCTGAGACCCATAGCTCTCAAAACCTTGGCAATTGCACGGCTGGAGCCGATAAATTCGGCCTCCTCTTCTGTTGGAGCGCAAACAACCTGAAGTCCGACCCCTACTTTTGGTTCTGACAGATACTCTGAAGGGAGGAAATTCTGGCGGTAGAGTTCGCAGACCTTCGGACCGTATTCTGCCGTGTTGCCGAAGAAATCGGCGAACGAGAAGGGCAGGCCTAACTGGGATGCCAGTCTCGCGCTGTAGTCGCTGGAACCCAACAGCCACACTTCCGGGACGGTCTCGGGCGGGCCGCCGGGTTGCGTCTTGATCGCCCCTAATTGGTGTCCCTCTGGCAACGTTCCGTGTATGAATCCCATCAGGTCCGCAACCATCTGAGGGAAGTGTTGGATGTCCATGGTGCGGCGGGGGTAGCTCAGGGCGGCGGCGGTGAGCCTGTCTGAGCCTGGAGCGCGTCCGATCCCGAGGTCTATCCTTCCCGGATAGAAGGTGTCCAGCATTCGGAACTGCTCGGCCACCTTTAGGGCCGAATAGTGAGACAGCATGACGCCCCCACTGCCCACGCGGATTGTGCTTGTGTTGGCGGCGATCTGACCGATCAGGATTTCTGGGCTTGCGCCGCTGTAAGAGCTTGTGTTGTGATGCTCGGCTACCCAGTACCGCTTGTAGCCCCATTCTTCGGCCAGTTGCGCCAGCTTGACTGACTCGGTGAGCGCCTCTCTGGGCGTCCCGCCCTTCCGGGTTGGGGACTGATCAACGACGCTCAGAGTGATTTCTGATTTGGATGGCATCCGTGTTACCTCATTCTTGTTCACATTAATGTATATCCCGCGCGCATCCGGCGCAACTTCGATTCGCGACCTTCACACCAGTTGGCGCGCGTGCCCTGGCGTTTGACAACATTTGAGCCTAGATATACAGTTTGTCGAATCCTAGGAGTTGAACTCGCGAAAGTGTACGATTCTGATTCTGGCATGATCGGTCATATGAACTGAGTCTAGCCGATTCACGAGTTGCGCGTCCTTTCTAACAGTTCGAAGTTCCAGGGATTTGTGCCATTTGTAAGGCCGCTGAAATCGTCTCATTGCCACAGGAATGCTACTAAATGCGCCGTCGAATCTGTGAATTAATTGAGGCCATTTTGGTGACCATTGGCGATCGAGACGTTGTAGGATGCATTAATACTGCAAGGATGGGGATAACAGCCGGAACAATGTGTTCAGTTAGAATGATGCTCCGCGACAAATGGATCATAAGTCAAACAGATCTTGCGCCCGCAGCGGCTTGCCAAGCGCCTGAAACCACAATGTAGATGAGAGTACATACATGCAGGAAATTACAGCCGAGCCCGGTCAGGGCGCATACGTTATCGGCCCATATAATGAGCCGGTTGCGACGGTGACTCCGGGCGAAAAGGTCGTCATTGAAACGATGGACGCATTCGAGAACCGCATCACCTCCCCGGATGACGACATCACCCAAATTATCACGCTGCCTTTCGTAAATCCGCTGACCGGCCCGATTTACGTCGAGGGAGCCGAGAAGGGCGACACGCTGGCGGTGACGATCCATGATATTGAGGTGACTCGAAACTATGGCGTCAGCGCGTTGATACCGGACTTCGGCGGTTTGTGCGGAACGGTGTTCACTCGAACGTTGCAGCCGGCATTGCCGGCGAAGGTTATGATACATCCAATCAACGATGGACATATCACCTTCTCCGAAGACCTGCCCATTGCCGCGATACCCTATGAGCCGTTCTATGGCACGATCGGGACCGCGCCAGAAATAGAGGCTATTTCCTCGCTGGCTCCCGGGTTCCACGGCGGCAATATGGACGCCGCGGATGTGTGTCCGGGAAACACGGTGTTTTTGCCAGTCAACGTGCCGGGCGCTTTGTTTCACGTCGGAGATGGTCACGCGGCGCAGGGCGATGCTGAAGTATGCGGTGTCGCGACTGAGATTCCAACACGAGGGACGTTCACATTCGAAGTTATCAAGGGGAGCGTGATCGGAACTCCGAGGGTGGATTCCGACGAGTTCATCATGGCCATCGGAAGCGCGAGACCGATGGAGGACGCGGCGAGAATCGCCTTCTACGAGCTTATAATGTGGTTGGAGGCGGATTACGGCATCGACAGGCTCGTCGCCTACCAACTCTGCTCTCAGGTGGCGAGGGTCAGGCTGGCGAACATGGTGGACATTCTGTACTCGGTGGTCGCCAAATTTCCCAAGAAGTACCTTCCCACCCGATGATATCTGAGACGCCTACAGAAGGGCACTTTCTCCACGATGGACTGAGGCTTCACTACGTCGAGTGGGGAGAATCCGAAAAACCTCCACTTGTCCTCCTTCACGGTCTTCGAGATTGCGCCCGCAGTTGGGATGTGTTTTCTCTTGCCATGCAGGCTGAGTATCGAGTCATCGCCCTGGACAGCCGAGGCCACGGCGAGAGTGGATGGGGAGGGAATGAGGCCTACCATTTTGAGAGCTATGTCAGCGACATTGGGGCGCTTGTCGGCCATCTGGATCTCAAACATATCGACTTGGTCGGGCACTCGGCTGGCGGGAGATACGCGTGGGCGTTCGCGGTGGAACATCCCGAATCTGTCAACTCGATGGTAGTTGTGGACATCGACCCCGACCCCGTGAATCCGCAGACGAATCGCGATTTTGAGGCGTACCGCGCCGAGCCTACAGTGTGGGACTCGATAGACGCCGTGCTGGAGAAGTTGAAGGCACGACAGCCTCTCACTAGCGAGGAAATGCTGGAATTTCAGGCTGAACAACTCACAAGGCCACGGGGAGAAAAGGGCCGAATCTGGAAAAGCGATCCTCTCGTTATGGATGAATACGAGCGTCCCGACCTGTGGGCATCGTGGGGGCGGATCATGACTCCGACTCTAATATTGAGAGGACGCCAGAGCGCTCTTTTGACTCACGACACCGCGGTCAGGATGCAGGAAGTTCACGCTCGCTCCCTGGTGAAGTTGGCGGAGCTTGAAGGCGGAGGCCACTGGTTCTATCAGGATTTTCCGGGAGCTTTCGAGGCCACGGTGCGCTGGTTTCTGAATAGCCTTCAGGACGAGGAGTGACCAAATATGTCCACGATCGCGTTATCAACAATCGCCTTTGGTTGGGACTGCACTGCGAGACGCGCAATGCAATTCGCCCTGGATCACAAGATATTCGGAGTTGAGTTCGGCTCCCCGACTTTCTGGCCGGATAATATGTCCGACGACGAAAAACTCTTCGTCCGCGAGAGCGCTGCATCAAACGAAATCAGCCTTTCGATACATCATATCCACCGCGGTGTGGCTCCGGCGTCTCACGACCCCGATCGACGGGCCAAGCATCTGGCAGAGTTAGAGGCGACGCTGAATCTCGCTTATCAGATTGGCGCGCGGCCTATCGTGCTGCATCCTGGGCCTGTCGACGCGCCCAGAATCGACATCGATAATCCGCCGGAATCGGTCCGGTTAGAGGCTCTGAAGCATCTGACGGATTTCGTTTCTAATGCAGAAAAGACCGCCCGCGAGACCGGCACAGTCATATGCCTGGAAAACTTGGTTCACACTCCTGGGAATGTGGTGTTGAGCTATCAGGAGTTGGCGGACATAGTGGAGTCTGTGAACAGCCCTGCCGTCCGCATTACTTTGGACACCGGCCACGCCCATCTCTCCGACGGAGTCAGCGAGGCGTTCGAGGTTTTTGGCTCGAATGTCCGGCACATTCACATGCACGATAGCGATGGCAAGGTTGACCACTTCGAGGTCGGAGAGGGCGAAATCGACATGGAAAGCGTCAAAAGTCAACTTTCTGATTTCCGCTTCACTTTGGCCTTGGAGACTCAACGTTCCGACGATGGCGAGGCGGGGACACTGCGGAGCCGTGACAGGCTCAAAAGCCTCCTCGGCGACTCAACGAGATAGGCCGTCAATAACCCCAACCGTGAACTTCCTGTTAAGACTCGCTCCTAGTCGTGTCCTATACATGACCATGATTCTTAGCGCCGCGATTCTTGGCGACTCCATGATCTACAACGTCCCGCCCACAGGCGTTGATTTCTCAGGAGTGTCGGTAGCGTTGGTGGGCGTGCTTTTGAGCGCCAACCGAATCGTGTGGTTCGTCTCCAAAACGTTAGCGGCGTGGGTGTTGGAGTGATTCGGCATCATCGTTCCGCTATCGATCAGCATCTTGATAGCCATTGGCACATCGGTGACGTATGGTTTGGCGCGGGGATTCGCCATCTTGTTGGTCGCAAGAGTTATGAGGGGGATCGCCTTCTCGGTATTTTGTCTGAGCGGATTCCTGATGACCATAGAGGAGACTCAGGACTCCAATAGGGGCCGTATCATGGGCTTCTACACGAGCGGAGCGAGAACCGGCAGTATTATCGAGTGCTGGTGGGAGGTTTGCTGTTCGACATTGTCGGCAAGACAGTCAGCTTTTTGGCTGTGGCGGCATTTGGTTTGTTGTTGGCGATACCTGCGATAATCGCGCTGGCACGGCGCTGGGCCGTCGGAGATCACCAGAATCAAGCGACTGCGGTGGTGACGGCGAGCCTGGAACTTCTCCTAGAGAACTAATCAAACAAAACCGGTTTTGGAACTTTCTGGTGTCCCCGGTGCCAGAACTAACGAGATTTCAGCGTCGGCAGATTCTCACCGCCTGCGTCACTTATTTCGCTTTCCACACCGTGATGAGCGGGATACCGGTCGGGTCTATGGGTTATTTCCTGAGCCAAAAACTGCCCGACGGATTGACGATTGCCGGCGTCGCAATCGGCATCGCGACGCTGAATGGCGTGATAATCTCGACTCGTTGGGCGACTGCGGTTGCCGCGCCGTATTTCGGTTATCTGGGCGACCGACAAGGGCGCGAAGAAATCGTGTTAATTGCCATACCGATCTGTCTCGTCTCGCTGATGTTGCTGGCGTTTCCTGCCTCACTGTTGGCGACGGTGTTGTTCTTGCCTCTGGCGTTCGCGGCCACCGGAGCGTCGATCACGGCGCTGGACGCAATGGTCGGAGCTCTGGCCTCAGCGAACCGTCGGGCAACGGTCATGAGTATGTACGCGACATGGCAGGATGTAGGCTCGGCCATCCGCCCGCTGGTCGCCTACGCGGCGCTGGAATTCACGTCGTTGATGCTGGTGGGCATCGGCGGAGCAGTCTTGATGGTGGGAGCGTTGGCGGCGTTCGCATGCGTGTTCGCTCGGAGTGGGAGACTGTTAGGGGCGGAGGCGCGATCTGTGAATCGTTGACTTGCATTCCCGCAAGCCCGAAAATGTCATCTGCGTGCTAGTATTGCCCTCAGTAGCGTCAGGATCAAGGAGGTGATCGTTGGTTAAGCAGGAAAAATTATCCGAAACTAAGAATGTAAAAGTCACGGTTTATTACGATTATATTTGACCGTGGTGCTATGTCGGCCTGGAGAGGGTTGACAGGTTGCAGGCGGATTATGAGAACGTCGAGGTGGAGGGAAAGGCGTATCTTCTTCGTCCCGACATCCCGAAAGAAGGCAAGATCAGACGGTTGAAGCCAGGCGAAACTGAGGGAGGGGAGCTTAGCGACCCCCTCAAGAGTTACGCTGACGAGGCCGGACTGATTATGCGTCGCTCGACGCTGACTCCGTACACGACCTACGCTCTGGCCGCAACGGAGTTCGCCAAAGAGCAGGGCGCGTTCGATCCGTTCCACCGCGCCATGTACAAAGCGTACTGGGAGGACTTGAAGAACATTGGCGATTTCGAGGTCATCAGAAGCATAACAGAGGAGTGCGGCCTCGACTGGCATCTGCTTGAGGACCGCCTGAAGTCGAGCTACTACGAACAAGAGATCATGAACCAGTTCCAGGAAGGCGTGGGAATCGGCGTTCGCGGGATTCCAGGGTTCGTAATCGGGAACGTGATGTTCACAGGCGCGCGGCCATACGGCATCTTCAAGGCTGTGATGGACAAGGTTATCAGCGGCGAAGACCTCAGCAATATTGCTCAGTAAAAATTTGGCACATTTGTCAATCACCATAGACCTTGCCTTTGGAGGGACAGTTTGACGTCGGGAAAGCACAGAGTTATCGGCAAGGACACGCCCAAGACGGACGGTATCGACAAGGTCACCGGTCGGGCGATTTTCGGCGCCGACGTGTATCTTCCAGGGATGCAGGTGGGCAAGGTTCTGCGAAGCCCTCACGCTCACGCTGTAATCAAGAGCATCGACACTCAAAAAGCCGAAACGCTCCCCGGTGTGAAGGCGGTTGTGACGTCTGCGGACCTTCCCGCTCTTTCTCCGGGCGATCCGGGCAGGCAGGGCGCGATCACTGACCGAGATTTCTATCTGACCCGCGAGTTTTTGGCTCGCGAGAAAGCCCTTTTCCACGGCCACGCCGTCGCCGCTGTCGCAGCCATCGACGAGAGCATTGCCGAGGAAGCTCTAGGCCTTATCAACGTCGAATACGAAGTCCTGCCTCACGTACTGGAGCCGGAAGTAGCTATGAAAGGCGACGCTCCGCTTCTTCACGAAACTTTGTACACCCGGAGCCAGCGAGGAACGTCCGATGAGGCCAGCAATCTTGCAGAACATTGGGAGTTGAATAGAGGTGACATCGAGCGAGGGTTTGCTGAAGCGGACTCGATCGTAGAGGACTCGTTCAGCACTCAAGTCGTCCATCACGGCTACGTGGAACCTGACTCCGAGACAGCGTATGCCCACCCTGATGGGACGGTCGAGGTGTGGGCTAACACACAGTCGATCTACTCGACTCGAAGCGACATAGCGCAACTACTGGACATCCCGCTGGGCGACATCACGGTTAATCCCACGGAGCTTGGTGGCGCGTTCGGAGGCAAGGAGACGCTTAGGGCTTCCGGCCTATGCGTCTTGTTGTCGAAGAAGGCGTTGCTTCCGGTGCAGGTCAGATTCTCGCGGGATGAGGTTCTAAGAGGCACGGGGCCAGGGAACGCGATTCGTTCCACGGTTAAGATCGGCGCACGGAGCGACGGGACCATCACCGCGATTCAAGCGCGGATGGTGTTCGACGCCGGCGCTTTTCCAGGCGCGCCGCTGAGGTCTGCCATCCGTCGGGTGTTCTCCCATTATCGGACGCCGAACATGAAAATTGACGCCTACGATGTCGTGACCAACAAACCCCATGTCGCAGCATACCGAGCGCCCGGTGCGACGCCTACGGCTTTCTCAGTTGAATCGGTTGTTGATGATCTCGCGCGTTCCCTTTCCATTGATCCTATGGAATTCAGGCTTCGGAATGTGTCTCGGCCCGGCGATCCGATGCCCGACGGCGATCTGCTCACTTCAGTGAATTTCACCGAGGTTTTGAATCGAGTGAAACTGCACGATTGTTGGACAACGCCGCTTGAAGGGAAGAACCGAGGCCGGGGACTTGCCCTAGGAATGTGGACCATGCCCGGCGGTACAGCAAGCTGCCATGTCAACCTGAACGGCGACGGCTCGGTGACTCTTGTGCTGGGTACGCCTGACCTTTCTGGCACCAGAACGAGTCTGGGGTTGGTGGCTGCCGAAGCTCTGGGCCTCGCCCTATCTGATGTTAAAGTCACCATTGCCAACACAGACGCGGTGGCATATTCAGATGCCAGCGCCGGAGACCGAATTACATATATCGCTAGCATTGCTGTCGGGCGAGCCTGCGCTAGCCTCATTGAGTCGATGAAGGCGCGTGTCGCTTCTGAGTTTGACACGTCCCCAGAACACATCGGATACCGCGACGGAAGGTTCGCCGCGAGCGGCGTTCCAGAAATGAGCGTTTCATGGGAGGCGATGGCCCTGCGTTCGGTGAGAGGCGACGGCGCGTTGTCCGCCTCCGGCGTCGCTAGCGAGATTCCCGACGGCGCGGCGATCGCGCCCAATGCGACTGCTCACGTAGTCGATGTGGAGGTTGACCCCGAAACCGGCAAGGTCGATCTTCTGAGATACACGACATTCCAGGATGCGGGGTTGGCCGTGAACCCGGCACAAGTTGAGGGCCAGATGCAGGGCGGGGCGACTCAGGGGATTGGCTGGGCGCTTTCCGAGGGGTATGATTACGACGAAGATGGCAGGCTTCAGAACGCGACTCTGTTGGATTATCGGCTTCCAACGTCCATGGACGTGCCGTTCATAGACACGGAAATCATCGAAATTCCGTCAGAGGCCCATCCGCTGGGTATTCGAGCGGTAGGCCAGGCTCCAATAGTGCCTCCGGCTGGCGCCATTGCCAACGCGATATATAATGCTGTTGGCGCCAGAATGCGCCAATTGCCAATGAAACCCGAAACGGTGTACCTGGCGATACGTGATTCGGAAGGTCAACAAGCATAGAAATATTAGGCGGTTGTCTCATGCCCACAAACGTGACACCACAGTACCGCAAAGTCGAGAGTCAATTCCGAGAGGCAACGACCACTCAGCAGAAGATTGCCGCGCTTCAAGAGATGCTGTCCATCATGCCCAAGCACAAGGGCACGGATCATCTGAGGGCACAACATCGAACCAGGCTGTCAAAGCTCATGGCAGAGCTTGAAGGCCCGACGCCCGGAGGCTCCGGCGGTCGGACCGAACCGTTTTCGCTGCCGAAAGAAGGCGGCGGACGGGCCACGCTCATCGGGCCGACCAACGTGGGAAAATCGCTGATCCTGGCCCAGGCAACCGGCGCAAAAACTAAGGTCGGCGCTTATGCTCTCAGCACTCAAGAGCCGGTGCCCGGTATGCTTCCCTACGAGGACGTGCATATCCAATTGGTGGACACTCCGCCCATCTCCAATCCTGGGACTCAGAGCAGGCTTTACGGCCTGTTGCGTTCAACGGACGTTTTCGTTATCGTCGTTGACCTGTCAATGGATGTCATCGAACAGATAGACGAAGTGTTCTCGGCCCTGAAGGACTGGGAGTTCCAGCTTTTGAAGCGAGGCGAGCAACCAGATGAGGACAACCCCTGGAAGTCTAAGCCGACGATTCTGATGGGCAACAAGGCTGACATCCCCGGCGCGTTGGACCAGTACCAGATCCTTGAGGACACCTTCGAGTCAGACTACCCCATCGTGATGGCGAGCGCCGAAGAAGAAGTTGGGCTAGAAGACCTGGCTCTGGAGGTCTTTCGCGCTTTGGACGTGATTCGGGTGTACACGAAATCCCCCAGGCAGAAACTGGAGGAGTTTGAGAAGACCGACCCTCTTGTGCTACCGGCGGAAAGCACGGTTGCCGAAGCCGCAGAGAAGCTCCATCGGGAGTTGGGACGCGGCCTCAAGTACGCGGTCCTGTGGGGGATGTCAGGGAAATTTGAAGGCCAGAGGGTCGGGCGTGGGCACCACCTCACCGATGGCGACATCATCGAGATTCACGCCTAACTCCACTCCGCCCGACGCCATCTTTTCTTTTTTGGAGAGTTCATGACCAAACATTCCGACGTCGTTATTGTTGGCGGCGGCGTGATGGGGTGCGCCACGGCGTACTACCTCGCTCGTCGCGGAATCACCTCCAGCGTGTTCGAGCAGAACACTTTTGGCTGGGGAGCATCCGGTGCCACGGCCGGCGTCGTTGGGCCACTGTGGCACGTTCCCCATGACAACGAGCCGTATTTTGAATTGGCCCTAAAGAGCCTGCGGATGTTTCCGACTCTCGCCAGCGATTTGACAGATGCCGGACTTGACCCTCAGTATCGGCAGTCGGGCGTACTGAAGGTTGCATTTACCGAGGAACTGGCGGGAACTCTGAGAGATGACCTGGCGTGGCAGTCCGATCTCGATATGGCCGTCGAGTGGCTGGACGCTCAGGAAGTGTCGGATCGGGAACCAGACATCAGCCCTAGTGTTCTGGGCGGGGTATACTCGCCTCAGGAAGGTTATGTTGTTGGCCAGAGCCTCGTGGATTCCCTGGTCCATGCTGGAACTCAGCTCGGAGTGCGATTTTTTGATAAGACCGAAGTGTTTGGCATCGAGACCAAAGCCAGTAGGGTCGTCGGAGTGCGGACCGCTGCAGGGAGTTTTGAAGCAGGGCATGTGGTTCTGGCATCGGGGCCGTGGACGGGCATTGCAACTCGTTGGATACCCGAAGACGTTCCGATCAGGCCGATCAAAGGCCAACGGATATTGTTGAGGTTGCCCGGTTTACTGCCACGGTCGCCGGTCCACGGATTCTCTGGTTACTGTGTTCCTCAACCGGATGGCAGAATCCTGGTGGCAGCGACGCGGCATGAGTATGAATTTGATCAGGTTGTGACGGCGGGGGCTATTGCGGATATGATCAAAGCCGCGGTCGACCTCTATCCGAAGCTGAAAGACGCTCAGTTCGATTCGGCCCGGGTGGGTGTGCGCCCCGGAACCCCCGACGACCTGCCTATCATCGGCCCTGTGCCCGGGTGGGATGGTCTCAGCATAATCGCAGGCCACGATGCAGTTGGCATCATGATGGCGCCCGCCACAGCAGACTCACTAGCCGAATCAATCGCGTCTGGCGACGGCGTCCCACTTGAGCCGTTCAGCCTCGGAAGATTCTCGCCATAGAAATATCTCCTAACGCCTGATAGCCTCGTCAAGACAACACCCCTGCCGGAAAAAATACCCGGCAGGGGTGTTTTAATGCCCACCTCTGGGAAAGTTATCGGAATACGGGATGAATCCGGTAGATTCTCGGCCAACGGAAGGAACCAATCTCTGTTCAGAGGAGGGCGGAACGATCTATTTTGTTGGGATTGTGTCAGAGGCGTCCCGAGCATTCTATCAGTCGGGTTAATTTCATATTACGAAACAATAGGCTAATCGTCAATGCCATCTTTCTGCCGCCTAAGCGCACAGAATCATGATGCGCCAATATCCGTGTTACCGACGGAATAACCCATTTTAAGCTTTTCTGACCAGCGCGACGGTTGCCTTGATGCCGTCGAAATTCTGGTCTTCAGAATGGGCGTCTGATGGGGCTGGGGCTTCCAGCAACTCGTCACTGAGCGTCTCTTGCCGTATGTAGTCCGAGTGAACGCGGACGACTTCGGACAGATTCTCGTCGCCCTGGTAGTAGGTGATTATGCGGTCGGCGATGTCGAAATCGGCAGCGCGTCGCATGTTCTGGATGCGGTGAACCAGCTCTCGCGCTTGGCCTTCCAGACGAAGCTCCGGAGTGACCTCGGTGGCAATTGCGACGGTGTAGCCAGCGTCGCTGGACACAGCGAACCCTTCTCTGTCGTCCGACGAGACCAAGATTTCTTCTGGCTCAAGCTCATAGCCTGACAACTCCACTGATTCGCCAGCGTCCACTTTTGCGGCGACCTCCTGGGCGTCGGCAGCGGCCAGAGCCTCGATGATGTAGTGAAGCTCCATGCCATACTTTGGGCCGAGGATAGGCATGTTGGCCTGGAGCTTGTAATCCACGACCTCGTTGTCGGCGTCGAAGGCCACGATGTCCCGTACGTTTAATTCGTCGATGATCTGCGGCTCCGCCTGTTCAAGCAGGGAGCGCTCCTCGGCGGTGCGAGTCTTGATCATCGCCGTTGCCAGAGGTTGTCGGACCTTGATCGATGCCTTGCTTCGTGCGGCTCGGCCCATGCTGGAGAGCCGCATGGCGAGCCTGGAAACGTCGGTCAATCGAGAGTCTATGACGCTCTCGTCGGCGACGGGATAATCGTCGAGGTGCACGCTCTCCTGTCCCAATCCCGCCCGGACAACCAGATTCTGGTAGATGGCCTCAGTGGCGAAAGGGATGATTGGGGCAAGCAGTTTCGACAGCGTGACCAACACCTCATAAAGCGTGGCGTATGCGGCCAGCTTGTCCTGGTCTCCGCTGTTCTCGCCCTGGTTCAGTAGACCCGATTTCCAGAAGCGTCGGCGACTGCGCCGGACGTACCAGTTGGACAGCGATTGCACGAACGCTTCGGAGCGGCGGGCTGCGGTCTGAGGCTCGAAATCCTCCAGCGCCTGGGTGGTCTCGGCGACCAGTTGGTTAAGTTCGGACAGTATCCAGCGGTCCAACTCGGCGCGTTCAGCTACGGGCGAGGCTGGCGTTTTGGGGTCGAACTGGTCAATTTCGGCGTAGGTGACGAAGAAAGAATAGACGTTCCACAAGGGGATTATGAACTGACGCCGCACCTCGTCCGCAGAGCCGTAGCCGAAATTGATGTTGGCGGCCGGGTCGTGACGGGCGAACACCCAGCGCATGGAGTCAACGCCCATCTTCTCGGCGGCGTCCTCGAACCAGATTGCGGTGCCTGCGCTTTTGTGCATCTCCTCGCCCTTCTCGTTTCGCATCAGGGCGTAGCTGAACACCGACTGGAAGCTGGCTGTTTCTTCTAGCACCGCGCCCATCGTTAGCATCGAGTAGAACCAGTTGCGGAACTGGCCGGGGAAGCTCTCGGATATCCAATTGGCTGGGAACCACTCTTTCCATGCGTCGCTGCCGTGGCGGTATCCCAGAGTGGAAAATGGCACGATGCCAGCGTCCAACCACGGATTGCCGACCTCAAGAATGCGCGAGACTTTGGAGCCGCATTCCGAGCAGGTGATCTTGACGGCATCGACCCAGGGCCGGTGAGGGGAGTGGCCCTCGAATTCGTCCCACCCCTCGACGGCCCGCTCGTGGAGTTCATCCTCACTGCCCATGACGTCGAAATGACCGCAGTCCTCGCACTTGAATATGGGTAAAGCGAGCCCGTAGTATCGCTTCTTCGAGATCATCCAGTCGTCCATGTTGTCGAGCCAGTCAAGCTCACGGCGCATGCCGAACTCGGGGACCCATCGGATGCTTTCGGTGATCTTCTTCAACGACTCACGGATTGGGTCCATGCTGATAAACCACTCGTCCACTAATCGGAAGACCAACTCTGTCCCGCATCGCCAGCAGACAGGGTAGCGGTGTGTGTAGCGTTCCAGGTTGTAGAAAACGCCTTTGGACTTCAGGCTGTCGTAGATTTCCTCGTTTACGTCAAAGACGCTCTTGCCGGTCAGCGGGCCGAATCCGTCGATGAACACGCCAAACTGATCCAGCGGAGCGATAACTGCGAGGTCCATCTCTTTGCCCAGAGCGAAGTCCTCTTTGCCCGCGCCGGGGGCTGTGTGGACGATTCCGGTTCCTTCGTTCTCGGCCACCTCTTTCCATGGGATGACCCGATGCTCAACGCCCTGCTGGGCTTCGAGTTCGTCGAACGGACCGGAGTATCGCAGACCCACCAGCGCGTCGCCGGTCATCTCTTCCAGGATTTCGTGCTCGCCCTGGAGCACGGAAACGAGGCTCTTGGCCAGGTAGATTTTGTCGTCCCCTTGGCGCACTTTCACGTACATCAGTTCAGGATGAACCGACGCTGCGACGTTGGATGTCAGAGTCCAGGGCGTCGTGGTCCAGATCAGCAAGGATTCGTTTGCTCGATCCAGAATCGGGAATTTCACGAACAGTCCGGGATGGACGATCTCGCGGTAGCCCTCGGTGACGATCTCGTGTTCGGACAGACCAGAACTACACCTTGGACACCAGGGCATCACGTCCGTTCCTTCGTAGAGCAGACCTTTTTCGAGGCAAACCTTAAGGAAGTGCCAGATGGTGTAGTTGTTCTCGTCTGACTTGGTGTGATAAGAGTCGTCCCAGTCCATCCACATGGCGAGACGTTTGGACTGTTCGGAGATGATGTCCGCGAACCTGTCCACCCGCTGTTTGCAAAGCTCCACGAAGTTGCCGACTCCGTACGCTTCGATGTCCAGCTTGGACTTGAAACCCAGCTCTTTTTCGACCTCGACTTCGATCCACAATCCCTGGCCGTCGAAGCCGTTCTGGAACCTCTGTTTGTAGCCTTGCATATTGCGGAACCGCAGGAACAGGTCTTTGTAGCTCCGGCCCCAGGCGTGGTGGACGCCCATCGGGTTGTTTGCGGTGATGGGGCCGTCTATGAACGACCAGCGTTTGTCCGAGTTTTCGTTGCGCTCTCGGTACTTGCGAGGAATATCATTCTCGTTCCACCACGAGAGCATGTCTTCTTCCAGCTTTGGGAAGTCCTGCCTTGAATTTACCGCCTCGAACATCTTTTGTGTTTCCTTTCGCGCTTTTTCCGATTAGCAGCGGACAAAGGTGAAGTTATTTCGCTCTCGCCACAAGCCACATTACTGTTGAATCAAATTCCATCGGTTTCAGGTCTGACATCTGGGCGTCTGACGTGCCGTAAGTTTGAGCGACGCTCCAGCCTGTGTGCTCCAGCAGTTCCATCATTTCGTGGAGGCTGTAAACCCGGTGCCTCATGTGGATGCTCAGTTTGTGTTTGATGTCCGGGCCAGAGCCTTCCCAGAATTCCCAGTCGTTCAGAATAGTCGACGTCTCGAACTCAAACGCGCGGTTCTGAATAACGCGCAGGCCGCCCGCGGTGTCCATACCCTCCGGCTCGAAGTTTCTGACAACCCAGTCTCGATTGACGGTCTGAACAATCAGCGTAGCGTTGTCTGCCGCTATTTCTCGAAACTTGCTGAACATGGTTATGTCGCCGGATTTTCCGAAGTAGCCATTGGATGTGAACATGCTGATTATTACGTCGAAACCGGGGCGGCTCCCAAGAACCGAGGCCGGGTTCAGAATATCACCGCAGACAAATTTGGCGGCGCCGCCTTCGGCTCTGGATGTCTGCGTGGCAATGTTGACATACATCTCTGACAGGTCAATGCCAGTGACGCTGTATCCGACCCCCGCAAGCCGGAGGCTGTGACGCCCGATGCCGCAGGGGGCGTCTAGCAGAGTTGAACCCGGGTCGTGGCCTCTATCATGAAGCAATCGAGTCAACGTCATTACCTCGTGGTCCGCCCGCTCGTCGATCTTTTCAAGGAACGGCAGATAGACCTCTGGAAACTCGACAGACAGTGTATGTGTCCAGTGTTTTTCGTAAGTTTCGCCCATGTCCTGACTTCCTGATACCTGAAATCTTGATACCAAAAAGCTCCCGCCCCAATGATAGGGACGGGAGCTTCCGTTTGCCGATTGAGCATTGGAAGATGGAACCCGCGGTGCCACCCTGATTCCTCGTCGTAGAGACGAGACACTCAGTGTCCGACGGCCAAATGCCGATCAGACCGCCCTGCTAACGTTGGGCGAAGCCGTCGGAGCTTACTGTCGCGGCTCCAAATGGCGCCGCGAATTCGGTCCGAGGCTCAGGAGGGATGTTCAGGGGAGGCCGTGGCGTCTGCTCTCACCATGTCGTCCGGTAATTCGGACGACCCAGACTCGCTGTGCCGGGTATCTTCTCTTACTCGTCTCCGTCGAAGCCTTTGTATTTCGATCAAGTCAGCTTAGTGAATAAGGTTCTCTGGTGTCAAGATGACTAGCTTGCCAGAGTTGCTTCGACGCTTAATTCGACGTTTCTTTTGAGGGCGCCGGCAATCGGACAGCCGCCTTTTGCTCCCTCGGCCGCGGCTCTGAAAGCTGCGGCGTCGATGCCGGGAACTGTGCCTGTCACCGACCAGGCGCTTGACGCCACTTTGAACCCGCCCTCAACCTGTTCGAAGGTCACGGTCGCGCTGACCTCTAGCTTCGATGGAGGTGTTCTTGCTCGGCCCAGGCCCCCGGACAGGGTCATGCAGACACATGATGCCTGGGCCGCCGCGATCAGCTCTTCAGGGCTGGTTTTCCTGTTAGAATCCTCAGTCCTGGCCGCCCAGGACGGACACGCCCAGGTCTGTGAACGCGCCGCTGGTGCTGGCGGACACGACTCCGTTGCCGGACATGAGGTCGCCTGTCCATGTCGCGTTTGCTACTCTGACTGTTGCCATTTCGTTCTCCTCCAAGTGTTATTTAGTTTGCCATCTCGGGTTATCGCCTGCCTGGAACGATCTTGAAAACGGCTGATTGCGATTGCGAAATTGAGATCATTGAAGCAGGCAGAGTTGTAACATATTGGCACGCATATTGAACAATAAAGCGTGAAAATGTGGAAGCTCGAATGAGCCTGGCTGGGAGTTACGGAGTTCTGGCGACCGCGATACCCACGACGCTAGACGCTCCGGAGTCTTTCAAGGCCGTAGCGCATGCTGACATTGTTGCGTCTCTTGTCTCAAGGTCGTCGACGAGCAGGATGGGAAGACTTTTGGCTGAGACGACGGATTTGAAGTCGCCCTGGCCGTTGTCCCAACACTCGTCTCGCGAATTGGCTTGGAGCTGGGACGGCGAGTTTACCGCTCGGATGACCAGGCGCGAGTCCATCGAAGATTCTATGATTTTGCTCAACTCGGATGCCAATAGTTCTGCTTGGTTGAACCCTCTCGACCTCAATCGTCGAGGATGACTTGACACAGGCACGAAAACGTCGAATTGTTCGGGACGCCTATCGAGGTATCGAGCAAGCAGCGCTGCGTGTTCTGGAGCAAGGGCTCTCAGGTTATTGAATTTCCGTTTCCTGATGGCGTCGTGCACGGGGTTGGGTTTGACGTAGAGGGAAGGCGCTAATATCCGGTCAAACTTCGGTTGACGGTGGCGGCACCAGCCGCATACCCTGCCAACCTCGGGTCGCGCGCATCGGTCGCAGTTCGGTTTTGAGAGCCGGGGCATCGCAAAACTGTATGCGTCACAAATGTTGGCCCCTGGATTGCGGCATCCCAGGCAGCGCAGAGGGTAGAGAGTGTCTAGAGTCTCGGTCCAGATTCGACTGACCAGCGTGTTGAGCACGGCAAATCACGGCCACGTCGGCTATCGTTGAGCGTGCCAAGCGAACGGTGGATCACTATCGGTTAGACCGGCGCGGCAGGCGATGCCCCGCGCTTCAAGACACCTCTGACGGGGCAGTCGGAGGTGTCTTATTTCCCCTTTAACGATTGACGCAACGGTCTAGAGTTTCT
>Ga0207963_1000746_pt1 | contig 17222 bp, 14 predicted proteins | sample Knorr_S15_td_NAD_FD_185604 | JGI IMG/M metagenome (GOLD analysis project Ga0207963, IMG submission 185604) | Marine microbial communities from Southern Atlantic Ocean transect - Knorr_S15_td_NADW_ad_2500m_LV_A (SPAdes) (version 2) | ecosystem: Environmental > Aquatic > Marine > Oceanic | place...
TGCTCGCCGGTGGCGGCGTCGAGGCAGTAAATTTTATCGTCCGCCGATGAGCCGTAGTAGAGCAGTCCATCGGCGATAACGGGGTGGTAGGCGTAGTCGAAGATTTGTCGCGACTTCAAGTCGTACACCTTGTTCCAGCCGTCCCACTTGGCCTCGCCACGCCAAGCAGGGCGCGGGGCGTGCCTGGAGCGATGCACCCACCCGTCGGTAAACGGCGCGAGCAACGATTCCCTGGCCACGCCGGTACGGGCGTAGTCGTGCTGGTAAGTCGGCCAGTCCGCCGCTTGGCCAAGCGTAACCAGGCTGAACAGGCAAATAGCTGGAAAGTGTCGAGGTGAAATCATGGTTAAAAACTGTTATCGCGCCGGGGTTTTTTAGGCAGTTGACGGCGGGGGCGCAATGTAAACCCGCCAAAAACGGCAATCGGCGGGCAAGTTTAGCATAGATTCTGCTTGGTTTTGTGGCGTGATGTTGGCTTTGGGAACAGGAATGATTGTTTTGATGGTGACAACGGGCGTCTGCCTTGGGCTTGCCGGTGGCTGGTTTGGGTTTCGCTGGCGGCACAAGGGACGGGTGTTCAGCAAAACCGACCGCGAATATTTCCAGAATCTCCTGTACCGCTCCGAGAGCGCCGAGGCCAAGCTCGAGACGATGGAGCCGGAGTTGGACCGGACACGCGATCGCGCCAATATTCTCGAGGACAGTCATCGGATTATTCAGGAGGAACTGGCCAACGAACGACAGTTCAACCTCTCGCTCAACGCCGATTTGAGCCGCGAACGCGGCCACCGCAAATTCCTTGAGGACAACTGACCGACCAATCGGAGGCGCTCGAGGCCGCGCAACGGCGGATCGACGGCGAATTGGCGAGCTTGGCCAAACGGATCGGCGAAAACACCCAAGCGCTCGCCGAGTCGCTCAACGCCACGCGGGATGCCGGGGAACCGGCGTTCGCGGCTGCCACCTTCTGAGCCAAGCACAGCTTCAAACAAGGGGCGGTTGATTTTCTTTTGACAACGGCCAAAATCGTGCCAGCTTGCTTGGCGCGCTGCCCCGCAGCCAACTGAGCATTCCTTCAAACAAAGATGAAACGGCTTTTTTTGATAAACAGCCTGCGTGTCCCTGTCGCTATTGCCATCGCGACTTTGGTTTCCACCCCCGTGCAGGCGGTCTCCAACCTCAAGACGTTGGTCAAGTCCTGCTTCGTCCTCCACGACCCCTCGGGCAAGTACGACATCAGCCCCGAATGGGAGGAACCGGCCAAGGTCATGGGCGGCCTGCCAATCCTCCCGGACCTGACCAAGCGCATCAAGGAAGTCATCACCGCCGACCACGGCAACAAGTCGGTGTTGATCGTCGGCGACGCCTCATCGGCCTACCGCTATTACCTCGCCAGCCTGGCAGTGAGTGGTGATCCCGACTTGGCCAAGTTCGCCCATCTCGAGATCGACCTGCCGAAGATCGTCGAGGGCCACACGCTGCTTGGCCAAGTGCAGGAATATTGGCAGAAACAAATCAGCAAGCCGGCGCTTGGCGAAGATATCATTCTCTACATCACCAACCTCAGCTCGATGATTGGGCTCGGCGCGTCGAACCGCTCCTCCACCGGCGTGGAGACGTTGTTCGCGCCGAACATCCAGGGCGGCAAGATGCGAAGCGTCGCATTCATCGACTACTTCAACTACTCGCGCGTGCGCTCCGACAACAATTACGTCATCAACTCCTTCGGCGACACCGTGTTCCTGCCGGAGTACGGGAGCGACGACATCAACGGTATCCTGCTCAACTACGCTCGCGCCTACATCCCGCAGTTGAAACTCACCGGGGCGCACGTCGATTACATCAAGGGCATTATCGGCTACTACCAGCCCAACAAGCCGGAACCACAGCGGACGCTCACGGTATTCAAGGAACTCGTCACGATGATGGAGGAGGAGGTGGCAAAGAACGGCCGGTTCGTGATGGACAAGGCCACGCTCAAGGCCGCCTCGATGAAAGCCGCCCAGGTGCCGGACTGGATCATCCAAAAGGATTACTCCGTGCTGAAGGCGTTGCGGGGCAAAATCCGGTCGCGGTTCATCGGGCAGGACGAGGCGGTCAACGGCGTCGTCCGGCTCTCGCGCATCGGCTACGGCGGCGGGCGGACCGACGAGAAGCCGGTCGCCAGCATCATGTTCGCCGGGCCGACGGGCACCGGCAAAACCTACCTCTCCAAGCTGCTGTCCAAGAACCTTGGCCTGAAAATGATCACCATGGACATGACAACCTACCGCAGCTCCGTCAGCATGGACCGCTTCCTCTCCGTCATGACCGACAACCTCACGATCAACCCTCACGCCGTGTATGTGTTCGAGGAAATTGACAAGGCCAACGTGCAGGTGCTCGACCGGCTTTACTTCCTGCTCGACGAGGGGATTTTTTATGACCGAAACCAAAAGCCGATGTACGCGCGGGGCTGCTTCGTCATCATGACCACCAACGCCGGCTACGATGTCATCGTGAAAAACCGCAACAAGCCCAACGTGCGCGAGCTGTTCGAGTTGGCGCTGCTCGACCGGTTCCGGCCCAGTTTCCTCAACCGCTTTGACGAGATCGCCATGTTCCGGCCGTTCAACGATCCCGAGTACGTTGACATGGCCAGGCTGCACATCCGCCTCAAGGCCGAAGGCATGAAGGAAACCTACGACTGGAACCTGAGCGTGGATGACTCGATCCCCACATTGATCGCCCGCGAGAGCCGAAGCCTCACCTTCGGGGCGCGCCCCACCCTGCGGATGATCAACGGCATCCTCTCACTCGGCGTGACCAATTACCAAATCGAGATGGCGCCGCTCGAGGAAGGCTCCAACATCAACCTCGAGCTTTTGTCCGCAGAGGAGAAGCGATTCAAACTCAGCGTGGAAGGCGGCCACTCGCTCGAATTTCAAGTGGATCTTTGACTGGGATCGACACGATAAACTGAGATTCAGTCGATGCCAAACGACCATTTTTCAAACGGCAAAAAGATCGCCTTCACGGTGGTCATGTTCCTGTACATCAATCTGGTACTGACCATTTTTTGGATTCTCAAGCCGCTTAAGAAAAGCCTTTTCATCGGGCTATACGACGGTGATCAGACCTTCAAGCTGGGCTCGATGGAGATGCTCGGCAGTAGTGCTGAACTTCTGGCCAAGGGCATGAACCTTTTGATCGCCTTCATGCTGGTTGTTTTCCTCACCCTTGTCACCCGCTTGGCCAAGCGCCAACGATTGACCTATTGCTGCATGGGCCTGATCATCGCCATGACGTTCTACTTTTCGCTGCAAATCAATGAACCCAGCGAGTCAACAGTCTGGCTCTTCTACTGGTTCGGCGACCTGTACATTAGCCTCATGCTGGCTGCTTTCTTTTCATTCCTTCACGACACGGTCGACCTTAGGAACGCCAAACGGCTTTATGGTTTTATCGTGCTTGGGGCGGTGTCCGGTGGTGCCGTTGGCAGTACCTACTTCCGCGGATGGATTGAGGAGATGAACAACCAACAATGGCTGCACATGATCATCGGTATCGGCGTGGTGATCTGTCTGTTGGCGTTTGCCGCGGGGTGGATGGCCAAGTCGATCCCACATCACGAACCGAAACCAAGCCCCAACGATGTCCCGAAGAAAAAGTTTAACGCCGCAATCGAGGGAGCATCACTGGTCTTCAAGTCCCGTTACCTGATAGCCATCGCTGGGATCGTTGGTTTTTATGAGATCACTTCGGAGGTGCTGGATTACCAATTCACGGCGATGACCGAGCGGTTTGTGCCCAAAGAGGACATTGGCAGCCACTTCGGCACCGTCTACGCGATTGGAAACATCGCAGCGCTAGTCGTCCAACTTTGCTTCAGTGTCTTCGCAGCCGGCTTTCCCAAATATCGCATTCACTGGATTCTGTTGGCCCTGCCCCTGGCCGTCGCGTTGAGTTCGCTTTTTTTTATCATCGCACCAATCCTGCTCGCCGCCAGTCTCCTGAAAATCTCCGACAGCACGTTCGCCTACTCGGTCAATCAAACCGGACGCGAGACTCTCTACAATCCACTGTCGCGACAGGAGAAATACGTCGCCCGGGCATTCGTCGAGGTGTTTATCCAGCGCACCGGCAAAGTCGCCGCGCTGCTAATCGCCTTCCTCGTGCCAATGTTCCTCAACACGCGAAACGAGGCCGGCCAACTGGAGACCAACCTGCTTGGCCTGCAGCTTCTCGGCGGATTCACCTGCATCATCGTTGCCATCTGGTTTTACTGCGTGAAGATTGTCGGACGAAAGTTCGAGTCGCTCGAACGCGAACAGCAGCAGGCAACGGCCACCGCGCTTGGCCAAGCGCAGGAGCAACCAAGCGCCGGGACGGCCTGAAATTCGCTCACGCGGCTTCGAAGAGGTGCTTTTGGAAGTTGATGAACAACTCCCGTATTGAAGCGACTTCGCCCAGTTCATCGACGTCGTCGATATTCTTGAAGGCTTGTTCAAACATGGGAGTACCCGTTGGGCGGCTTAGCGGGCGTATTTCTCGGCGGCGATTTCGCGGAGCTTGGTCTTGAGGATTTTGCCGGTGGCGTTGCGGGGGAGCGCCTCCATCTGCATCACCCTGCGGGGCATCTTGTAAGCGGCCAGCTTGTCCTTCAGGAAGCCCAGCAGCGCTGCGTCCTCGATGGTTGCCCCTTCGCTTGGAGCCACGCAGGCCACCACGAGGTCGCCCTTGCGGGGGTCGTTGATTCCAATCACCGCCGCCTCCTTTACGCCCTCAAACTGGTAGATCACTTCCTCCAGTTCCCGCGGATAGACGTTGATGCCGTTGACGAGCAGCATGTCTTTCTTGCGGTCGGTGATGTAGAGGTAGCCGTCCTCGTCGAGGTAGCCGATGTCGCCGGAGAGAAACCAGTCGCCCTTGATCGCCGCCGCGGTGGCCTCCGGGTTGTTCCAGTAACCGATCATGATGTTGTGGCCCTTGATGCAGATCTCACCCTGCTCGCCGGTCGGCAACACTTCGCCGGCGTCGTTCCATATCTGGAATGCCACCCCGCGAATCGGCAGGCCGACTGAGCCGGCTTTTTTCTCGCCGTGCAACGGGTTGAAGCAGGCGACCGGGCTGGTCTCGCTGAGGCCGTACCCTTCGAGCAGCGGGATGCCGACGTTCTCGTTGAACGCCTTGAGCACCTCCAGCGGCAACGGCGCGGCGCCGCTCACGCAAACCCGCAACGCCATGCCTGGCGGCATCTGCACGTTGGCCAGCGCGCGGTAAAGCTGCGGGATCGCCGGCAGGACGGTCGCCTGGTGGCGCAGCAACTCGCCGATGATGTTCTTGGGCGGATGCAGCGACTTGACCGCCACGACCGACAGGCCCTGTGTCATTGGCAACAGCACGCACACGGTCATGCTGAAACTGTGAAACATCGGCAGCAAACACGCCATGCGATCCTCCGGCGTCAGTTCCAGTTCCTCCATCACTCCCCCGACGTTTCGCAGCAGGTTGTTGTTGCTGAGCATCGCGCCCTTCGGCTTGCCGGTGGTGCCGGAGGTGTAAATGATCAGCGCCAAGTCCTCGCCCGCTTGGCCGGCCGGTGGCAACTCGGGCGCTTGGCTGTCGTCCGCTTGGCCAAGCTCCTCCACCTCGATCACGGCCAGGCCGTCGAGCTGCGACTGGAGAGCCGCCGTGCCCTCGGCCATCGACGCCTCGCTGATGAGCACCTTGGCCCCGGAGTCTTCGAGGATGTAGCCGACCTCGTCCGGCGTGAGGAAATTATTGATCGACACCACGACGCCCTCGGCCAGCAGAATGCCGAAGAGGGAGAAGACAAACTCCGGGCAATTCTTCAGCCAAAGCCCCACCCGATCGCCGGGTTGCAGGCCGAATTCCTCCTTGAGCCGCTTGGCCAAGCCGCCGGCCAAGCGGTGCGCCTGGCCAAATGTAACCTGCTCGTCGCCCCAGAAAATAGCTGTCTTGTCAGCGTTGGCGACGGCGTTTTCGGTGAAAGTGTTTGCTAGATTGCTCATTTTAACAATATCGGCGGAAGAGCAAAAACGGTTCCCATCGTTTCGTCAAGCCGGGCGGATAACGGTTTTGCCTTGGCAACCGTGAAAGCGCTGACACAATCCCGCCGCTTGATTGATACTCAAGTCCAATTAAAGGAGTTTCTCCCCGAGCTACGAAAGTCCAGCTGGGTCTCGCTCGACACCGAGGCGGACAGCCTCCACTCGTACCCGGAGAAATTGTGCCTGTTGCAGATCAGCCTCCCCGACACGGATGTGCTGATCGACCCCCTGCAAAAGCTCGACATGACGGCGCTGTTCAAGGCCCTGGCCAGCCGGGAGCTACTCATCCACGGCTCGGACAATGACCTCCGCCTCATGTACGCCGCGCAGCAGTTCGTCCCGTCAAAGATATTTGACACGATGTGGGCCGCGCGCCTGCTTGGTTTCACCGCCTTCGGCCTGAACGATCTGCTGTCCAAACTGCTGGGCATCACTCTCGACAAGGGCTCCCAAAAGGCCAACTGGACCCGCCGGCCGTTGACCGACAAGATGGCCATTTACGCGCTCAACGACAGCCGCCACCTCCGGGCCTTGGCCGACAAGCTGCGCGACCAACTCAAGGCCAAGGGCCGTACCGATTGGCACGGGCAAATTTGCGACAAGCTCATAAAGGATCACGCCGCACCCAAGGAAGCTGACCCCAACCAGGCCTGGCGACTCAAGGGCACAAGCAAACTCAACCGCCGGGAACAAGCCATCCTTCGCGCTGCATGGCAGTGGCGGGAGATCGAGGCCATCGACGCCAACAAGCCGCCGTACTTTATCGTCCGCCACGAGGACCTCGTTCGCCTGGCCGAGACTGTGATCGACAAAAAACGCAAGACCGCCTGGCCGGCCAAGCTGTCGAACCGCCGGTTCAAGTCGCTGCGCGGAGCGGTTGGCCAAGCGCTGGATCTGCCGGCTGAAGAGTGGCCCGAAACCCCCCGCACGGTTCGCCGCCGGATCAGCCAGAGCGAAAAACTGTTTTACGAGGCCCTCAAGGCGCTGCGCGACAAGCAGGCCAAGGAACTCAACATCGACCCCACCCTCATCGCCAGCCGCTCCACGCTCGTGAGGCTCTCGCTCGAGGACGGCGAGGAGCGCAAACAGATCCTCCCATGGCAGCGCGAACTGCTGAACCTGTGACCGCCGCAAATAAGCTTTGAAAACCGGGGCTTTTCCCGGCAACATCCGCCGCCCTTTTTCGGGGGATTGATCACTTTTTAGCCAATGAAGCGCACGCATCACTGCAACGAAATACGAGACGAACACGTCGGCCAAGCCGTCACCCTCAACGGCTGGGTGCATTCCAACCGCGACCTGGGCGGGGTGCTTTTCATCGACATCCGCGATCGCGAAGGCCGCACGCAGGCGGTGTTTGACCCCAGCGACCTGCCGACCGAGCTGTTCGAGACCGCCTCAAAGCTCCACAGCGAGAGCGTCATCAGCGTCACCGGCAAGGTGCGTGTCCGCCCCGACGGCACGAAGAACGAGAAGATCGACACCGGCCTCGTCGAGGTCGTGGCCGAACAACTCGAGGTGCTCAACCACGCCGACGTGCTGCCGTTCAGCATCGACGACCCGGAGGTCGCGGCCAAAGTCAACGAGGAACTGCGCCTCAAGTACCGTTACCTCGACCTGCGCCGACCGGAGATGATTCACAACATGCGCCTTCGCAGCCGGGTGGCCACCGCGACGCGCGTGTTCATGGAGGATCAGGGCTTCCTCGAGATCGAGACGCCGACGCTGTTCAAGAGCACGCCGGAAGGTGCCCGCGAATTCCTCGTGCCGAGCCGGCTGCATCCCGGCCACTTTTACGCCCTGCCGCAGTCGCCGCAGCAGTACAAGCAGATCCTCATGGTGGCCGGCGTGGAGAAGTATTTTCAACTCGCCCGCTGCTATCGCGACGAGGATTTGCGCGCCGACCGCCAGCCGGAGTTCACGCAGATCGACATCGAAATGTCGTTCATCGATCGCGAAGATATTTACGCACTCATCGAGGGACTGCTCGCGCGCGTCTGGAAAACGGCGCTCGACATCGACATCCCCACGCCGTTCCCGCGCGTCGCGTTTGAGGACGTGATGAATCGCTGGGGCATCGACAAGCCGGACACCCGTTTCGACATGGAACTGGTCGATATGACCGACGACTTCGCCTCGAGCGAATTCAAGGTCTTCAGCGGCACGGTGGCCAAGGGCGGCGTGGTCAAGGCGCTAAACGCCAAGGGGTTCGCCTGCGTCACCCAAGGGCAAATGGAGACGATGACCGACTACGCCAAGAGCTTCGGCGCAAAGGGCCTCGCCTACATCAAGGTCGAGAACGGCGAGTGGAAGTCGCCGATCGTCAAGTTTTTCAGCGACGCCGAGAAGGCTGCGCTGCAGGAGAAACTCGCCATCGAGGAGGGCGACCTCATCCTGTTCGCCGCCGACAAGTGGCTCAACGCCTGCGAGATCCTCGGCAAAATCCGCCTCTATTGCGCAGAGAAATTAACCGAGATGGGCAAGATGAGCATCGCGGCCGACCAGTTCAATTTCCTCTGGGTCATCGAGTTCCCGCTGCTGATGTTCGACAAGGAGATGGATCGCTGGTACTCCAGCCATCACCCGTTCACCTCGCCGGTGGAGGAGGACATCCCCAATTTGACCATCGACCCCAAGTCGGTTCGCGGTCAGCATTACGACATCGTCGTTAACGGCGTCGAGCTGGGCGGCGGCTCCATTCGTATCCACCAGCGCGAATTGCAGAAAACCATCTTCGAGGACGTGCTACAGATTCCAGCCGACGTGGCGCAGGAAAGGTTCGGCTACATGCTTGAGGCGTTCCGCTACGGCGCACCGCCGCACGGCGGCATCGCGCTGGGTTTCGACCGCCTCATCGCCATGCTCTGCAACGCCGAGAGCATCCGCGAAGTGATCGCCTTCCCGAAAACGGCCAAGGGCGCTGACCTGATGAGCGACGCCCCCGGCACCGCCGAGCCCCGGCAACTGCGCGACCTGCACATCAACCTCCGCGCCCCGCAACAGGAAAAACCGAAGGCGACAGAGTAGCAGCTTTTTAAGCGCAGAGGGCGCGGAGCCGCAGAGTACCGCAGAGAAGAATCCCAACGGGATAGAACGCTCAACGAAACGCCGCTTGGCCAAGCGGATATTCACTCCACTCGCAGGCGGTAAAAATGGAGCCGAGAATCCGGCGTAAGGGGGATTCGCTTTTCACCCAAGCCTTCCGTTAACGGCACTTGGAGGGGCGTCCAGCCGAAATCGTCGCGCTCCTCCAGATCCGCCCCCTCCTGCAACAACTGTTCCGCTTGTTCAATGCTCCCTTCCATCGCTGCGTTCATCAGCGGGATTGCGCCATCGTGTAAATGGGATTAGGCAAACAGGGAAAGCGGAGCCGTTAAGAAACCCGACACAAGCAGGAGAATGCTGAACCAGCCGTGCATGATTAGGAAATCAGAGCCAAACTTTCCCGGGAAGTGAAGTGACATTCCCGTCAGGCGTCACCCGTTGATGAAGTAGCTCAGGTTCTCGAGTTCCATTGCGAGGTTGACGTTGTTGACGGTCACCTCGTCAGGCACCGACAACACGATCGGCGCGAAGTTGAGGATCGCCACCACGCCGCACTCGACCAGTTGATTCGCCACCTCCTGCGCGGCGGTTGGGGGCACACACAGGATCGCCAGCTTGACCACGTGATCGGCGATCACTTTTGGCAACTCCTCCATCGGCCTCACTTGAACCTGGATTTTTTCCGCCTTGAGCCACTCGGACAATTTCACCTTGCCCGCGGTCTTCGCCGGTTGCTCGTCAGTCGATGTCTCTTCCAACAAATACCGGCCCGGCTGAATATCAAACGCGCCGATGATACCGAACCCCTCCCGCTCGAAGCCGCGATAGCTGAGCAGCGCCCGGCCAAGGTTGCCCACCCCCACGATCACCACCGGCTGAAGGCTCTTTGTGCCGAGCCGTTTCGTGATCATCTCGATCAATTGCTCCACATCGTAACCCAGTCCGCGCGTGCCGAACTGCCCGAAGTACGTGAGATCCTTCCGCAACTGAGTGGACTTCACGCCGGCCGCCTTGGCCAACACCTCGCTGGACACGGTGTGAATGCTGTTGTTCAACAACCGATGCAGGCAGCGCAGATAAACCGACAGCCGGTAAACCGCCTTGCGGGGGATTTCTGTTCGCGCCACTTTTTTCATCGGCTAATCGACGAACATCATTTCGTTGGACACCAACAGCGCCTGGCCAAGCCGCTCCCACGCGGCGGCACTCGGCACGAATTCATCGACAAAGCCCTTGGCCAACGCCAACTCCTCCGCCGATGGTTCACGCTGGTAGGCTAAGCGGTAAATCACGCGGATGCGCTCTTCGTCATCGGCTGACGTCACGCCCGAACGGGCACCCAGGCGCTTGGCTTGCGCCTCGATGAACGGGCTGTTCAGCAGATACAACGCCTGCTGCGGCACCGTGGTGGTGAAGCGCTGCGGGCAGGTCGTGTCCGGCCCGGCAAAGTCGAAGGTGCGAAACAGGTTCGGCAGGTTTTGCCGGTCGACGAAGCCGTACACCGTCCGGCAACGGGCGTCCGGCTTGTTGGCAATATGAACCGAGCGGCCACCCTGCTTGAGGGTGAGGTTGCCGGAAACACTCAGCACCGAGTCGCGCATCGCCTCGAAGTCGAGCCGCTTGCGGTTCATCTGCCAAAGCAGCCGGTTGCCGGGATCTCGCTCGGCATATTTCGGGTGAACCGTCTCGCCCTGCTGATACGTACTCGAGGTCACGATGCCCCGGATCAACACCTTGAGCGACCAGCCGTTGTCGACGAAATCCGCCGCAAGAAAATCGAGCAACTTTGGATGCGACGGCGGCTCGGCCCGCACGCCAAAATCACTCGGCGTGATGACCAGCCCGCTGCCAAACAATCGCTGCCAAACGCGGTTGGCCATCACCCGCGCCGTGAGCGGATTCCCCGGGTCAGCAATCGCCTCGGCCATCTCGAGCCGCCCGCTCCCCTCCACAAACGGCTTGCGCTCGCCATGCGAGAGCGCCGCGATGAAGCGCCTCGGCACGGCGTCCCCTTTCATGCCCGGATTACCTCGCCGAAAAATCCACGGATCGTGCGGCGAGGCGTTGTCGAGCAGCACCATCGCGCGGTTGGGTGCGCCGGGGTGTTCGCCCTCCAACTCGTCAAATTTGCGTTTCCGCGACCGGATGCCCTCCCTCCCCTCCACATCCATCACGCGATTTACGTCTCCGTCGGAGAGCTTGGCCGGCGAGTCGTCGGAGTGAACCGCCTCGCGTAGCTTGGGCTGGCCGGACTTGGCCTTGTACAGCAGTTGGCCAAGCGACTTGGCAGCCGCCTCGAGCGACCCGGCCTCCGCAAGCGCCGCCCGCACCGCCGGATGCGCATTGGCCAACGGCTCGCCGCCGAGCACCACCTTGGCCTGCTCACCGAACGACCCGGCATCGAGCTTGGTCAGCGCAAACCAAGCGGCAAAAACTGGGTCGCCGGACTCCCTCCGCTTGGCTAGGTGGCGCATCCAGCGGCGCGTCAATTCGGGGTCAAGCTTGGCCTTGCGGGCCAGTTCATCGACCTTGCCCGCCGGCAACTTGGCCGCGCGGTGCGCCGCCCAAACGTAGTCGCCAGTCTGCTCTTTCACCTGCTCGCGAACGCGCGCGTACTGCTCACGCTTATAGTTGTTCAGCTTGTCCTCGCGCCGCTTGCGTTCCTCATCGAACGCCACCCGCTCGATGGGATCAATCGCGTCGCTGATGAACGGCTTGTCGCCCGGTTCATGGCTGCTGGCGAACACGCCGTAGAGCGAGTAGTAATCCGCCATCGGGATGGGGTCGTACTTGTGATCGTGGCAGCGGGCGCAACTGACAGTCAACCCCATCATGCCGCGGGTCACCACGTCGATCCGGTCGTCTATGATGTCGTGCGGGTTGTTCAAAAAACGCCGCCCCAGCGTGAGGAAACCCATCGCGGCCAGCGGCTGTTTGTCATCGCCCAGTTCCAGTTTGTCGGCGGCCACCTGCTCGATGATGAACCGGTCGTACGGCAGGTCGGCGTTGAAGGCGTCGATCACATAATCGCGATAAGTGTACGAGTGGGTGAAGAGCCGCGCCTGGTTTCCGGCGAGGTAACCCTTGGTGTCGGCGTAACGCGCCACGTCGAGCCAGTGACGCCCCCAACGCTCGCCAAAACGCGGCGAGGCCAGCACCCGCTCGACGAGCCGCCGATACGCCCCCGGCGAATCGGCGGCCACGAAGGCATCCACCTCCCCGGGCGTCGGTGGCAGGCCGGTCAGGTCGAGGGTCACCCGGCGAATCAACGTCCGGCGACCGGCGCGCCGGGCCGGTTGCATGCCGTTTTCGCGGAGCTTGGCCAGGACGAAATGATCCAGCGCGCCGCTTGGCCAAGCGGCCCCGGACACAGACGGCACGCCTGGCCGTGTCACCGGCTGAAATGCCCAGTGATCGGATGCCTCCGCCCCAACGGCGCCGAACGCACAGGTCAACGTGAGCGCAATTCTAGTGAGGCCTGAATGCATCAGCTAGTGCGCCTCGGCCAATTTATGACGGCGGCGGCGCCACCAAATCCAAACACCACCCCCAAGCAGCAGCACAAACACAACGATGGCAAATTCCACCGCGACGATCGAAAGCGCTGAGCCGAGAAAGGCGCCGCTCGTCTCGACCGAGGCCACGATGGGATTGCCCAAGCCTCCGGTTGTCACGGTCGAACCGGCGCGCGCCACCACGGTTGTCGCCTGCACCGCGCCGGCCGCGCCACCGCCGGCGATCACGCCGAGCAGCCATTGCAGCCACGGATCCATGCCAGTAACGAACGAAGCCGTGATAACCGTCCCGGCCACGATCGACGCCGGGCTGGCGATGGTGTCTAGCAGGTTGTCAATCCACGGAATGTAATAGCCGCCGATTTCGAAAAGAGTCGCCACGAGAAAAACCATCAGCGCAATGTCGCTACTCAACCAGTCGAACCCGCCCGCCAACTCGATCCGTGGTTGCCCGTCGGCGTCCAGAGCCCGGGTGCCAATATTCACCGCCAGCAACGGCACAAAGACACGGAACCCACACGTCGCACTCAACGCGACGCCTATCATAATTGACATGATCGCCTCCATTCGGGGAAGATACCATTCTTGCGGCGTACAATCAACCCTTCAATTGGCGACCAATCGGCCCTGCTCGAGGCGCAGCGTTCGATCCGCATGGGCATCCGCCGCCGCGCCGTGGGTCACCAGCACCACCGTGCCACCGCCGCGATGAAACTCGGCCAAGTGCCGGATCACTTCCGCCGCGTTTTCCGGGTCGAGATTGCCGGTCGGCTCGTCGGCGAGAATCAGCTTGGGCCGGTTCAACAACGCACGGGCCACGGCCAGGCGCTGCCGCTCCCCGGCGCTGAGTTCGCCGGGGCGATGGCTGGCGCGATCGGCCAGGCCGAGTTCGTCCATCAACCCGCTGGCCCGCTGCCGCACCTCAGCGCTTGGTTTGCCGGGACAGGCCAACAGCACGTTTCCGAGCAAATCGAGATAAGGGACGAGATGAAACATTTGAAACACGAACCCTATCTCGCTCGAGCGAAGCCGCGCCCGCTCCGCCGGCGACAATGCGTAAAGGTCACGCCTAGCGAGTTGCACTGAGCCGGCACTTGGCCGCTGCATGCCGCCGAGCGTTAGCAGCAGCGTGGTTTTGCCGGAGCCGCTAGGCCCGCGCACGGCAACGAACTCGCCCTTGGCAACCTTCGCCGTGAACCGGTCGAGGCTCGTGACCTCGGAGCCGTTCTTACGAAAAATTTTCGTGACCTCGTCGCAGCGTATCATCGTCAATCCTCCCGCAGGGTTTCCGCAGGGTCATGCGACACGGCGAGCATCGCCGGGATGAAACTGGCCAGCGCCGCGAACACCGGCGTCGCCACGATCAACTGCGCGGCGAGCGGCCAGTTCGCCTGTATCGCCTTCTTCGTCACCGGAAAAAGCGACGGCCCAAACTCCAGCACCGCCCACGTGCCAAGTGCCGCGCCGATCAACGCCGCCACCAACCCAAGCAACACCGCCTTGCCGAGGAACAACGCAGCGATGCGCTCACCGCCCTTGCCAAGTGCTCGCAGGATGCCGATCTCCTGCCGACGATCGCGCACGTTGAACACCGCAAGCAGCGCCACCCAAACCGCGCCCGCGACGAGCACCGACGGCAGCACGAACTGGTTCACCTTCTCGCGAGTCTGCCGCTGCTTGGCGCGGGCGTCGGCCAGCGTGCGTTGTTGCACCACCTGCACTTCCGGCAAAATACCGCCAATCTCTTTTCGCAAAATGGCCAGCGGATCCTGATCGGCCGTGAGGCAGAGACAGTCGATCGCCTCGATCTCGTTGATTTTCCCCGCCAACCCGAGCACCGATTGCGCGTCCTCAAGCCGCAAAAAAATCGTGATGTCATCCGGCGTGCCGGTCTCGATGGGGTCGTTCGCGACCGTAAACCGCCGCACGCCGACGTGCATCGTGTCATCCTTCTTTTTTTTCTGCACAAGCGCGACTTGGGAGCCGATGTGGATCGTGCCTTTTTCGATTTCGAAGCCCATCTTTTTTTTGCCCTGCCCCGGCGCAACGTAAGTTTCCGACAGCCCGACCAGCAGGATGTCCTGCCCGTTGATGGTGTATTCGCGACGCAACGAGCCGACGAGATGGTTGAATGAAACGTTGTTGGTCAGCTGCGTCGCCAGGCGGTCGAGCATCGAGACATCCATCGCGTGCCGCGAAAAACCGTCGCGATAAAACTGCCCCAAGTCGGTCTCGACGGGAATCAACCGAAGGTTGAAGCCCATGTCGCGGGTCACCCGGCGTGTTTCGCGCTCGTCCGCCTCGGCCAGCAGTTGCGACGCGACGACCACGGTCACCGCCATCGCCAAACCCAGCAGCGAAAAAAGGGCGTTGAGTTTGCGGAAACCCAGCTCGCGGAGAATGTGCGACCAAACTGACATTAGTTGCCCGACCGCCGCAGCAATAGCAATCCGCCGCCGGCCAAGGTCGCCACGGCGATGATGCCCAGCGTCCACCACACGGTGTTCACCTGGCCAAGCGCCGCCGGTTCCGGATCAGATTCAACCGGCTTGACCTCCGCGACCGTTTCCGGATCGGCTTCGAGCAACTCCTCCGGCTCGATGTTAAACTCGATCAACTCCTCGCTGTAGCCCAGCGAGAGTTGCTCAAAGTGACTCGACGCCGGGGCCCCGTTTGGCTGTGAGTTCGGGCCGCGCGATATGATGCGGCTGATCTCGCCCTTGATCTGCGGGTTGTCCGGGTCGAACCCGAGCGCCGCGTACGCCGCCGTCCGCTCAGCTCGCCCCCACGACAAAGGGAAGCGTTCGCCCTGCATCCACACCCGGTCGAGGCCGCACTCGCAGTCCTGCCCCACCACCGCCAGCGCCTCCTGCAACTCTGAGCGTGTCACCAAGCCGCCGCGCAGCGGTTGGCCCACCCGGCGGCCGCGCCCCATCAGCACCACAGCCTGCGGCTCCGGCACCAGCCCGGCATCGAGGCCAAGACTCCACAACAGCACCGACTCGGCGGCGATGCGCTTGGTCGGTACGACGACGACCTCCGGCGGATGCTCGACCGGCTTGGGCATTTCCGGCAGCAGCGGCGTGATCGCCTTGATGGCATCATCCACCGCGGCCCGGGCGCGCCTGGTTTGCGCCGCGTCTGTTCCCTCGACGAACAGAATCACAGCGTAGGCGGGAATCAGTTTTTTGATGAGCACGTCCCGGGTCGGCGACGAGACGACGGACGACAGGAATGTCCACTCGGGATTGTCCGGCTTGACGGCGGGAAAGTTAACCGGCCAAGCCAACTCGCCAGCGGGCGACAGCAGCAATCCGGCGGGGACGCCCGGTGTCCGCTTGGCCAGGCGCTTGGCCTGCGGATGATCGCCCTTGGCCAGATTCACCAACTGGAACCGGACGTTGGCATCGCCGAACAGCACCGACGCCGCTTGGCCAAGCCGGTCCACTTGGGCACCGGACACCTCGTCGTCAATGAAACAAAAAAACGTGTAGCGCTCGTTGCCCAAGTCCGCAAAGCCGACATCCCGCACCGTGTAACGGCAGGCGTGGCCGGCCACGACCGCGGCCAGAATCCCGGCAAACAAAATGGGCAAACGAAATTTCAACGTACGCAGAACGATACGGCCATCCTCGTTGACCGCAAGGCCAAATCGCCCGTAGCATCGGCGGCCGGGAAATGCAGGCGTTGATCGAGGAGTTTGGGCAGTACCTCCGCCACGAGCGGGGCCAGTCCGAGCACACCCAAAAGGCGTACAGCAGCATCCTCAACCGTTTCGCCGACTGGGCCGGCGCACAGCAACTCGCCCGCTGGAACGCCGTCGAGTTGTCGCATCTGCTCGGCTACCTCAAGCACCAGCGAAACAGCGAAACGCCCACCGGCGATGACGCGCCAAAAAAACGCGGCCGACCCCGCAGCGACTCGGCCAAGCTCAGCACCGAGAGCCTGTATCTCGAGATCGCTGCGCTGAAAGCCTTTTATCGTTTTTGTGTGCAGGAACAGTTTCTGCCGTCGAACATCGCCGAGAACCTCACGCTGCCCCGCCGCTGGAAACGTTTGCCCAAGGCGTTGACCGATGCGGAGATCGAGAAACTGCTGCGGCCGATCGAGCCGGTGACCCCGGCGACGCTTTGCGACCACGCGATGCTCGAGCTGTGTTACGCCTCCGGCTTGCGGCTGGCCGAGCTGCGTGGGCTGCGGCTCGAGCAACTGCGGCTCGACGCCGGTTTCATCAACGTCATCGGCAAGGGCAACAAAGAGCGCATCGTGCCGGTGGGCCGCCGCGCCGTCGAGGCGATCGAGCGCTACTTGGAACACGGACGCGGCAAACTGGCCAAGACTGGCAAGAGTCCGGGGAATGTTTTCCTCACGAGCCGAGGCACGGCGTTTGCGGCCGTGACGCTATGGTCGCGCATCAAGAAACGGTGCGGCTTTACCGGCATCGAGCGCAACATCACGCCGCACATGTTGCGTCACAGTTTCGCCACGCACCTGCTCGAGCACGGCGCTGACCTGCGGGTGATTCAGGAATTACTCGGCCACTCCAGCATCGCGACGACCGAAGTGTACACCCACGTCGCCGGTAAACGCCTCAAAGCCATCCACCAGC
>Ga0207963_1000748_pt1 | contig 17203 bp, 12 predicted proteins | sample Knorr_S15_td_NAD_FD_185604 | JGI IMG/M metagenome (GOLD analysis project Ga0207963, IMG submission 185604) | Marine microbial communities from Southern Atlantic Ocean transect - Knorr_S15_td_NADW_ad_2500m_LV_A (SPAdes) (version 2) | ecosystem: Environmental > Aquatic > Marine > Oceanic | place...
GTTATGATTGAGGAAAAACTTCCTAATAGTGATGAAATAATAGTTTATCCACCTGATTCAGATAATCCTTATAGTGGGGTGGTTTATTGGTATAGTGGTGTTGCCCAATTAAATCATCAAACTTATAAAAATGGATTAAAAAATGGACCATACAAAGAGTGGTATTCTATTGATAAGGAAAAAATATTGAGATTGGTAGGGAATTATAAAAATGGAGAAAAAGATGGATTATGGACTTATTATTCTGAAAATGAGAAGTGGAAAGAAGGAAATTTTAAGGAAGGAAAAGAAGATGGATTATGGATTTATTACACTAAAGGCTGGAAGTGGAAAGAAGAAACATACATCGATAAGTACATAAGTAAAATAACTCACTATTACAGAACGGCTCAGTATTACAGAAATGGACAGGTTCAAGCGGAAGGAAACACTAATTTTTGGGGGAGTTATGATGGTAAATGGACTTACTACAACGAAGATGGTTCAATAAAAGAAGTCAAAGAATACTAATCCCCACATAAATGGATAGGATTTAAAAAGGAATGAAGAGTAGATAAAAAGACAGAAATATGGAAGTAAAAGGAATTGGATGGAATATAATATTTTAGGAAATACTGGTGTCGAAGTATCGAAACTCTGTCTCGGTACAATGACATTTGGTGGGCCGGCGGATGAAAAAGAATCAGCCAGCATGTTCAAACTAAGTCGCGATGCGGGAATTAACTTTTTCGATTGTGCCAATGTATATGAGAATGGGCGTTCCGAAGAGATCCTTGGCAAGCTCATAGCCGATAGTAGAGAACAGTTGATTATAACCAGCAAGGCATATTTCCCCACTAGTGATGATGTTAATGATCGTGGAGGAACCAGAAAGCACATCATGACCGCTGTCAATGATAGTTTGAAAAGATTAAATACAAATTATATTGATCTCTATTTTTTACATAGATTTGACGATTTCACTCCACTTGAAGAAACACTGCGAGCCCTTGAAGATCTGGTTCGCCATGGTAAAGTTCTTTATTTGGGTGCCAGTAATTTTGCCGCTTGGCAGATGACAAAATCACTAGGAATCACAGCAAAAAATGGATGGAGCCAGTTTGAATGTATTCAACCCATGTATAACCTGGTAAAACGACAGGCTGAAGTAGAAATATTTCCTATGGCTTTATCGGAAAATATTGGAGTTATCAGCTATTCACCGCTAGGAGGCGGTTTACTTTCGGGTAAATACGGGATTAAAAAACGTCCCAAGGCGGGTCGCCTGATCGAAAATAAGATGTATAAAAAACGTTACGGTGATCCACAGGTATTTAAAATCGCTGAAAATTTTAGCCATTTGGCCAAAGAACAAGACCTGTCACCGGTCAGCCTTGCCGTAGCTTGGGTTGCCAGCCATCCAGCTGTGACTGCACCTATCATCGGCGGGCGTAATTCAAAACAGCTGAAAGAATCACTGAAATCTGTGGATATAAAAATGACCAAAAAACTTAGGAATCATATATCGGCATTATCGCCTGAACCTCCGATTGCCACTGATCGGAATGAGGAACAAACCGTATATAACTACGGTCAACGATAGATCGAGATGAAACGCCTTTAGCTCCTCCCAGCGGTGATTTTTGGGGGAATATGCATCATGAAAAGTCACTCCTTCGAATCAATGATCGCATCCACTTCCATCTCCATCAGGTATTCTGTTCCTACTAATCGGGCTTCTACTAGGGTATTAGCAGGCTGTATATCCCCGAAGCGTTCTCCATGTACCTGTGCTATAGCTTCCCAATCCTTGATGTTATTTACATAAATCCTCGTGCGAACTACATCTTCTAGATAGCCTCCCAACGACTCAATTGCCCCTTGTATCTTATCGATCACAAAATGAGCTTGCGCTGCCGGATCACTGCCACCAATTAATCTTTCACCGTGAGATGCGGTAGTCCCGGACACCGCAATATGGTTGCCTTTCCGTATCGCACGAGAATAACCGGTAAAATCTTCCCACACTGTACCACTGTTTACCCGAACTCGGCCGGCACTCATCTTAATCGGGGTAAAAGGAGTTGCTGATACGTCTAAATGATGGGTCAGATCACCAGTAGCAGTTAAAATGGGAGCCTTTCTGTATTCATCCCCACAGTCACCATGTACTGGATCAAACTGACTTTGAATTTCATGAATCACTTTTTTATCGGCTTCATCCAATTCTATCTCAAATACTTTCAGGTTTTCCTTAATGTAATTTTTTTTTCCTAAACGGGCACCAATGATCACGCCACCAACTGATGGTTTTTCTAAAATATACTTCATGGCGATATTTGAAATTGATACTGCATGTTTTTTAGCAATTTCCTGCAATGCTCTAAGTAATGGCTGAAACTTTTTCCATCCCCCTGTAACATCAATGAAACGCTTATACTTCATCTCCGACCAGGTCGAAAGACCACCTGTTGATGGTTCAGCATGGCCAACCCATTTTTCTGATAAAAAACCACCCGCCAGTGTACCAAAAGCCAGGATCTTTAGACTAAATTCTTTGCATAGGTCTGCCATTCTACCGCTGGCTCTTTGGTCGATCAGGGAATAACACACCTGGTTCGATACAACATCAATCCCGCTTGTCAGTGCAATTCGTAGGTGGGCCGTATCAAAATTGGTCAGCCCAATATTCCTGATGAACCCTTCTTCTTTTAGCTCCTGTAGCCAGAAAAGACAATCCAGCCAGTTTGGATCCGCGTAGTTCCAGGCGTGAAACTGTAGTAGATCGATAGCATCTAATTGCATCCTTTCTAAAGCCAATTCTACTGCAGACCGAACATCTACCTTGGTTTTATGGCCTTGTTTAGGAACCCACTTGGTCAGTAATTGTACAGGATTCGCGGAAAGCTTTTTTTTGCTGAAAGTTCCCGCAATGATTTCTGCGGATCCGTAGTGATCTGCCATATCAAAGGAAGTAAGACCGGCATCACAGTATGGCTTCATCGCTTTTGCTGTTTCTTCGGGCTCTAGAATAGTTCCATCCTTTTCCATGTCTGCGATTTGCCATAACCCGGTCAGAATGCGGGATATTTTAAGATCTGGTGCTAATTCACAGTATTCTACCATGGGATGTGTAAGTTATTCATCAGGTAATCCTTTAAATAATTGATCAGTATCAACACCTTTTTTCTTCAGGGTATCAAATTTTACGAAAAAGATGATGGAACCCACAAACATTACGATGATCCAGATAGCAGTAGAATGGTAATACCATGCAGCTGCAGCTGCTGTAAGATCTTTCCAGATATGAATCATGAGAAAACCAGTTAAAATAATGATCCCAGCCCAGCCCAGCACTTGTTGAATGCTTCTATTACTGATGATGCTGATTTTTTCTGATAAGGCAGGATTTATTTTTGGAAGTGTGATAAGGGTAATGCACATTAACAGAAAATTGACCAACATGGAGGTTACCATGATGTCAATTCCAAGAAAAAAATCTCCAGCGAAATGACTCCCGATTATACCGATACTGGCCATTCCACCACTAAACAGGATTGCCAAATGTGGAGTGTGAAACCGTGGATGAACATCTGCTGCCTTCCTGGGGAATATGCCATCTTTAGCCCAGGCGAACATTAATCGTGATACAGACAGCAACATGGTCGGCAGATCATTGATTAGGGCAATGGTCGCTCCAGCAATAATAGCAATGGTCAACTCGGAAGGAAGGAGATAATTGAACATGCCTGGGGCAGTAATATCCTTGTCAATGGCTTCCTGTGCAATAAACGTCCATGGAACGGCGTGATATACAGCGGCAGTAAAGAGCATGTAGAAGCTTCCTACGACGATGATGGAAAATGCGATTGCCAGTGGTAGGGACAATGACGGATTACGGGCTTCTCCGCCAGCCTGGGCAATCGAATCAAAGCCGATAAAACTGGCAAATAACAGGGCAGCAGCTGTCATGAAAGTTTTAACATTAAAAGCACTATCTGGTCCCGAGACATGAACTCTGCCCTCCTTCGCTAGCAGGCCAACGGCAAAATCTTCATGCGTGAAAAAGAACCCAGCAATAATGACAATAGCTCCCAGACAAAACATGAGAAACATTAAAGGAATCACGGTACGTTCATAGAAACTAGTTCCCAGGATATTGACAAGGACAAAGATCCATAATAACAGGCCTGCAATACTAACCCTTATCCAACCTGTCTCGAGCAAGGATGCGGTCGCTTGCCAGTCTAATGCAAATGCAATATCCCGGATGAAGGGCACAATAATGTATGATATGACCCCGATCACGATTGATAATCCAAACCATTGTGAGAAACTGGCAACAAATCCAAAATATGGGTGAAGCCCCCTGCTTGCATAGATGTAACTGCCACCGGCCCGGGGCATTGCAGAGGCCAGAATACTATAAGCAAAAGCTGCTAAAGCAGCTGGTACAGCTGCCAAAAGGAAAGCTGGCAACACATAGGGACCAATGCCTGGTACATTACGGTGGATCATGAAAGGCATCACATAAATTGATGCACCTAACATAGAACATATACCAGTTGCCGTGAGTCCAAGTGTTCCCATATCTCGGGAGAGTCTTGTCTTCATAGGAATGCGGGTGATCTCTTCCATGTGGAATATTGAATCATTTCTGTAAGATTATTGTTAACGTAACAAAAATGAAAATATTTTACAAGGATAACACAGTTGGATTTATTAATTAGACAAAAAAATTACATCATCAACAAGTAACACTCGTTTGGTTACGTGTATTTTTTAAATTTGTTAAGCTTCATCCCCTTGATTTGCACTTCGAAATGACCAGCGGGGTTTTTGTTTATAGACATTTAGGACTGGTGGGGTGTAATATTGCTTATATGAAATGCCTCTTGCTCATATTATCCCAGTTTCAAAATTACGATCCTTGTTTAGAGCTGCCAATATGAGTACTGGTTTCTTTTTACCTAATTTAACAGAGACTATATCAAAATATATTAGTGTACCGCCCAATTTTGAATGAGGAATTAAAACTGGGCGCGCTGTCTGCAAAGGCCGGTGAGCGCGTATATGGCACTCATGCATTAAATATAGATGGACACGCCACCCAGTTGCCGGTCTTTTTGATTAACGGTGCGCACGATGGACCGGTACTGGCAATCACAGGTGGAATCCACGGCGCAGAATATGCGAGTATCGAAGCGGCGCTGCGCCTCGCTCATTCCCTCGACCCAGCCAAGTTGCACGGGCGCGTGATGGTACTGCCCGTAGTAAGTATGCAAGCCTACAAGTCGCGTTCGATTTATATTGTGCCGATGGACGGAAAGAATTTGAACCGTCAATTCCCGGGAGATGCGGAAGGAACAGCTTCAGAACAATTAGCGTATTGGCTCACGTTCAATGTCTTCAAGCAGGCCAATTATTACGTGGACTTGCACTGTGGTGATTTGAATGAAGCGCTCGTTCCGTTCACCGTTTTCCAAAAGGCGGGGGACAAGACGACGAATGAAAAATCTTTGGAACTCGCGCGCGCGTTTGGCATCAAATATCTGGTCGGTAGTGATATTAAAGGTTCGACCATTTCTGCGGCAGCGGCATTGGGTATCCCCGGAATTCTGGCCGAATCGGGCGGGCAGGGCATCTGGGAACCGCATCATATTCAGACACTCTCGGATGGTTTGGACCGCATTATGGATCATCTTGGGATGGTGGAGGGTACGACAACCAAACCAGGTGAGACCGTCGTAATGAACCAATTTGTATGGATGTGGAGCGAATATGACGGGTGCTATTATCCCGAGGTGCATGTGGGAGATATGGTCACTGTTGGGCAACCTGTCGGGCGTGTCGCCGATTTTGAGGGGAAAACGCTGCAACGTATCCAAGCTCCAGTGAGCGGCGCGGTGTTATTTGTCGTTACAACATTGGCAATCAATCAAGGGGACCCGCTGTTGGCAGTTGGGGCATAACCCACATATTGTTCTGCAATATTTTGTAATTAAATCTCAAAAATTTATCTTCCCTAAACCAGTCAGCAATGTTCATTAATAATCATAAATTAGGTGCACACCCCATTAGCAATATTTTTTATTTATAGTGTGATGGGTAGATTTGATCAATGAAAAAAGTTCTATTTATAATTTATGTATTACTTATAGGAGTAACCTCAATGTATACACAAATAGATGACCGCCAACCCGCCCAATACCAGGCTCTTGCTGATCTATTTAAGGACTGGCGGGAATTTGAGGATCCACCCCGGCTTAATGGTGCCCCAGATTACACAGCCGATCGCTTCGAAAAGGATCAGCAAAACTTTAAGAGGCTTGAAGAACGGTTGAACCGGATAGAAATTGATGATTGGCCCGTTCCCTATCAGGTGGATTGGCATATCGTGCGGGCCGAAATGAATGGTTATGACTTTAACTATCGGATACTGCAGCCCTGGGTCCGGGATCCGGCCTATTACCAGACTGTCTGGGAGTATCAAAGCGATGTACCAGCCCACGAAGGACCAACCAACCACGCCACGCTAGAACTTTGGACATACCAGTTTCCTCTTAGCAGCGATGAGAAAAAGCGTTTAGCCAGCGATCTTAATGTTATTTCGCCATTGCTGATTCAGGCCCAGAGAAATCTCACTGGTAACGCCCGGGACATGTGGATTGCAGGTATTGAAAATTTTCGTCAGCAAACCTTGGATCTGGATAAAATCGCCAGGATGGTCCAAAGTTCTAAAACCCATTCTAAACTCGGTGCCGCATTAGAGAATGCACAAAAGGCCACAGAATATTTTATTTCCTGGCTGGAAAAACAGGCGCCAAACAAGACAGGACCTTCTGGGATTGGGAAGGATAATTACACCTGGTACCAGCAGAACGTCCATCTGGTGCCCCTGACCTGGGAAGAGGAAGTTCAACTATTGCAGCGGGAACTGGATAGAGCCTGGACCTCCTTGAAACTGGAGGAACAACGCAACAAGGGCTTGCCACCCATGGTCGCAGCCAATACACCAGAAGAATTTGCCCAACTCGCCGAGCGGGGAGTACGGCGCTTGATGGATTTTTTAAGCGAAAAAGAGATCATGCCCATCAAGCCGAACATGGAGCCGGCCCTGCGGGAACACATGGGGAAATTTATACCTGAGGACAAACGCAATTTTTTCTACATTGGCATGCACTATGATCCCGTGCCGCTTTATTCTCATTTTTATCACTGGTTCGACTTGGCTCAGATGCGGGATGAGCCACATGAAAGTCCAATTCGCCGTGGACCCCTGCTTTATAATATTTTTGAAAACAAGAATGAAGGAATTGCAACTGGTGTTGAAGAAATGTTCATGCATGCAGGGTTGTACGATGACAGTCCCCGTTCCAGGGAAATTGTATGGATTTTGCTTGCTCAACGCGCCGCCCGTGGCCTGGGATCTTTGTACGCTCATGCCAATGAGATGACCATGGCAGAAGCAGGGCAGGTACATGTGAAATGGACACCCCGGGGCTGGATGAAACGGGAGCCCCATCTGCTACAGTTTGAACAACACCTTTATCTCCGCCAACCCGGATATGGCACCTGCTATATAACTGGGAAATATTTGATAGAACAGTTGGTTGCTGAATGGGCCGAGCAATTGGAAGAACAGGGTCAGCCTTTTTTGATGAAAGACTTTTTCCAGGCCTTTAATGACGCCGGGAATATTCCCGTAAAACTGGTGCGTTGGCAAATGACGGGCAATAAGTCTGAATAAAATCCAATAGTCTTAACCTTATTGATCATGAATCGAAGAATCCTATTTATTTTTACTTTTTTTCTGTTCGGAACTACATATAGTGGCCAGCAAGGTGACAAGCTCACTGTTGAATGGGTCTACTCTGATGAAGCACGGGCGATTGCTGCGGTCCATCGATATCACTGGTTGGATAATAATACAGCGATTCTATTTGATGTTCGCCAGCCAAAAGAAGAAAGAACATTCCTGAAACTGGATCCCCAGAAAACCAGTGAAATCAAGTCCATGGTTGATCGTGATAAAGCGGTTATCAGTCTGCAGATGCACCTTGGGGAAGAAGATTCATCGAAATTTCTAATGTGGCCCCTTGCGTTCAATCACGATGGACTACAGGCATTGTACATCTATAAAAACGATATTTTCATCCTGGATATGGAAAATTCTGAATTCATTCGGATCACCAAAACGGAAACAGCCGAAAAATCACCCCGGTTTTCTCCAGATGGATCTAAGTTGGCCTTTGTCAGAGAAAATGATCTCTATATTTATGATCTGGAAAGAAACCGGGAAAAGCGACTAACCTATGATGGCTCAGAAACCACTCTGAATGGCTCTGTTTCCTGGGTTTACTGGGAAGAGATCTTTGGTCGGCAGGATATTGGTTACTGGTGGTCAGATGATTCAAAGGCACTTGTATTTTTACAGACGGATGAATCACCGGTTACAAAAATGCACTATGTGGATTTCAAGCCTGCAGAACCACGGCTAATCACCCAGCGCTACCCGAAAGCAGGGACAGATAATCCTATTGTGAGGGTGGGTGTTATGGAAATTTCTTATCCACGGGTCAAGTGGGTAAAACTGGACCCGTACGAGTATATCTGCCGCGTAAAATGGCACCCTGATAATAAACGATTCAGCGTTCAAACCATGAACCGGGCTCAAACTGAATTGAACCTATTTTTTATTGATCGGAAAACAGGTAAAAACCTCGGCCAAGTTTTAACAGAAACCGATGAAGGCTGGGTAAACATTAATGATGATTTATATTTTCTTGAGTCTGGGGATTTCCTATGGCAGTCTGAGCGGGATGGCTATGCACATTTATATAGATTCGATGATGATGGAAACCTGGTGAACCAAGTTACTAAGGGTTCGTGGGCACTGCGATCATCCGGAGGCCCTTTTTGGCTGCGACAATCTGTGGTTAATATTGATGAGAAAAATAGTCATGTGTATTTCACAGCATTGGAAAAGTCCTCTGTTGAACGGCACCTTTATCGTATACAATTTAATGGCAGGTCAATGGAACGTATTACAAAAGATGATGGCGTGCATAAAATTGGTTTCAGTCCAAACGGTAACTATTATTTTGATACGTATTCTAATATCAACACTCTGCCGACCCTTGTGCTACACAGCAGAGATGGTGAACAATTGCATGTGATCTCTAAACCGCGCCCGGAACTTCTAGAAGGGATGAATCTGCAGACACCTGAATTATTTACCATCCCCACATCCGACGGATTCCCCATGCCGGCACAAATCCTGAAGCCGAGAAATTTTAATTCAAGGAAGAAATACCCTCTAATTTTTCATATCTATGGTGGTCCATCTGCACCTACTGTATTCAATCGTTGGCAAGGAACATCCCTTTTCTTTGATAATATGCTTCTGGAGAGAGGCTACCTGGTTGTAAAATTTGACCATCGCTATGCTACGGCTATCAGCAAAGAATTGGAAAATCGCCTCACATTGATGGTCTCCGGTCCCACGGAAATTGTTGATATTGAGGATGGGGTCCGCTGGTTGAAGTCACAGACTTATGTGGATCCAGACCGTGTTGGCATTTGGGGCTGGAGTGGCGGCGGAAGTTTTACTCTAAACTCCATGACCAATACAAAGGAGTTTAAAGCAGGTATATCTGTAGCACCGGTCACTGATTGGCACTATTACGATACAAAATGGGCAGAATTTGCCATGAAACAGCCACAAGATAATCCGGATGGTTATGAAAGGACTTCATTCGTTAAAACTGCCAAAAATATTCATGGTCGTCTATTGTTGGTCCATGGTACTTATGATGATAACGTACACCCGCAGAATTCTTGGCATTTCATCGATGAACTGATAAAGGAAAATATCATGTTCGATATGATGTTCTACCCGATGCGTAAACATGGTATTGCCGATGATCCAGCCAGAATTCACCTCTTTAATAAAATGATTGAGTTCTGGTTGGAATATTTATAATTAATCCAGGCTCAGAGTGATTTTTTGTTTATAAATGTTACTTTATTGAACGTTCAGTTAATGAATCTGATCAGTTGAGGCAGGGGAAAATAATTTCAAATGCTCCTGTTGTAGTATAAAAAGAAACTGGTAAATAAGGCCCCATTACCTGCTTTTCTTTACCTATCTCATTTACGTTTTGTATTGCATGTTTAAAGTCTGGTGATGCCAACATGTTCCTAATCTGAATGACCGTGACGTCTTCATCAATAGCACCATCACCATCATCGGCCATTGGTAGCCAGCCAAATCCACATTCGGGATACGCATTCCGAGGGCGGTCTTCTTCTCGGCTAACCACAATAATATATTCACCATTATTATTTACAAGAACCTGTTCATCAAAAAGGCAATCATTCACCCGAGTATTTGCAAAACCTTGATTAGAACAAATAGACCAATATACCAACTCTCCTTTGGTCATGAATTCATCACCATGATAGGTTTTTGGAGTTTTGGGCAATTTTCCCCTCATAACAAATACTTTACCATGTTTACGGTTAATAATGGTCCGTACATAATTATTATCAAGATTTGGATAAAAGCCACCAGTGCTTTTTCTAGGAGATTTTGGCAGCTGTCCGTTATAAATGCCTAGAAGAAAATCTCTATCATATTGAAGATACCAAGTTGGCGGTACGGTCGCTGGCCATGTAGCTGGTTTTCCAGGTTGATTTACAAGTTTTGAGTAAACAGTCATGGGCAACCCTACTGCGTCGATGGTAATTTGTGGTGGTTGGTTAGTATGTAATGTTTCACAAGCTTTGTCTCCTCTTAATTCTTCCCTATTTTTCAAAATTAAAACAGGTTCAGGTAAAGGTACCCCTCCTGATTCATTTTTACCTTTATCAGGGACATAAATTCGATAGATAATTGACTGTTGCCCTTGTCCGTATTTTGTTGCATTTAAAGAATTTCTGTGACGGATTTCTTTTTGCAAGCCAGAACCTTCAACGTCGGTTTGAAGCTCAAGCCGAGTTCCTTCGTTTCTTCTTATCTGAGGAGAAAGATTTACAATCTCAACTTTATAAGATCTTTTTATTAATGTTCTATTTGCCCCTTCTACAAAAGGATTTCTGGAATTCTCATCAGGTACAATGAGATAATCAGCCAAAGACTCTATCGGTGCGCCCCGGTCGTCATAACTAATTAGTGACATATATCTAGAGTGGGGAAATACCCCTTCGAGATACAATCGGGCACCTTCGGGGACAGTGAAGGTGGCATTCCAATAATAAACGCCAGCATCAGGATAGGCGATATTTATATAAGGATCTTTACTGGCAGGACCACGGCTCCAAAAACAAGTCCGCGGGCCAGGAATAGGTTGACGTATTTCTTTCTGAAGGGCTTCACGGTCTCCTAATTCCATTTTGAGAGATACTTCCTTGCTACACGATATTATGAAAAAAGTTAATGAAAGCATAATCATTGAAATGAAGATTGATTTGATTGGGGTTCGATTTATCATGTATTTATGAAATTAATTTTACAGTTCGCAAATTCCAATCTTTGAGTGTTTAATTAATAAAGATCCAATAACTAATTCTTTTCATATAATTTAAATTAAATAAACTTAAAGCCCTGCTCCTTAGCGAGGTTATTTGTTTATAGATTATTTTATACTTGGTCCTCGTTGCCATAAAACCCGGATTGAGTGGAAGTTTGCTTATTTAGCGGTGGTTTATTTAAATGCGTCGAACAGATGACTATATTTCACAACGAAAGATTGAGTTTTGGAATTCATTGGTATGCCGTCATAATCCTGCGTTTGATTATACACTAAGTACAGTCCTGTAGCCGCCGATTTATGCCATATAAGCCGCCAATTCATCGACCATTCATCCGTCTGATTATTATATTGAATTAAGGACTGAATATATAATTTTGGTGAAAAAGCGTAGGTTAATCTAGTTTTTATTAAGTGGGTGATAAAATTTCCGCTGGGCAAATGAACATCATTGTATTTTGAAATAATTGCGGAGGTAAAACGATCTCCGAAACGATATCCAATTGTCATGTCAGCGTTCTGGCGATTACCTCCAAAAAATCCACCTATTTTATTTACCATGATTATATTGAATGGTTTTGTCAAATTGGTGTTGGTGCGGATATGAATTTCCTTATGATCATAGCGACCTGAAGGAACCATAACACCATTTGCAATTTCAAATGTGTCTGCTACTCCTTCATTTAAAAAGTTGATAGCTGTATCAATCCGGTAACCATTCCTGAATTCCCAATGATTGTCCACATGCAAGCGGGCAGTTTCCAAAAACCCATCTAGTTTCCAATATCCCCAATAGGTGATATGGGGACGTATTTCGAGCAGGCCATAAGTATCCTTGGGACGAGTTTGATTTAATATTCGAAATAATACTTTTCGATAGCCCTGCCTTTTTATATAGCCCATCTCAGGATTAAAATTTTCACCGACTTCTGTATATCTAAGCTGGGTGGTTAATGTCTCTGTATTCCTGTTTGCTTCAAGTAAATAAGCATATGCACTAGTAGTGCCTTTGATGTTTGGATCTGGATCTGATTTTGCTGCAAATCCAATTAACTGAATAGTTTCTCCAATACCTAAAGATCCATCTATGGCATAGCTACTATTTGAATTTCCATCTGCTCCCAATCCAGTTTGATTAGTCATCATTGCACCGTATGACGTCCGATTGGGCAACTCTTTTTTTATACGTAAAACAGAATAATTATCTCCATCTGTTACATTCTTTACGGTCTTAGTTTGCATAGTCAATGCTCCGACCTTGAAACCACCTGTTGATCCAGTTAATCGCCCGCCACCCAAGATAGGTAAGGGTTCTCCATTAGGGCCAATACCGATCTTGCGACTAAAGAACATTTCGATATCAGGACCACTAAATGTGTTTTCACCAACTGAAAAAAGACCAGCGTTTTCTAAAAAGAACCCCCTTTTTTCTGGAAAAAATAGACTAAAGCGATCCAAATTAATTTGCTGTTCATCAGCCTCCACTTGGGCAAAGTCAGTGTTATAAGTAAGATCAAGTATCAAGCTGGATGTAACGCCAAACTTTACATCTAATCCAATATCACTTGCGTTCGAAGAATATTCTGTTTCTGAGACCACATCGTTTTTTGATCCCAGGCCGTAAGGGATAATTTTCAATGTGCGAGCGTTGGGGACTTTAATGCCTTTAATAGTGCCCGCATTCATAAGACGGTTAAGACTGTACTGTCTTGGAATTGGTGCCCAGAACACCTGCTCTTGCTTGTGTGCAATAACCCGTTGAAAATTGATACCCCATTCTTGTTCATTTTCTTTCGCATAACGTAGTGTTTTAAAAGGTATTGCAAATTCTGCACTCCAGCCATAATCCCCTAAATTAGTTTGGACTTCCCATACAGAATCCCAATTAATATTAAATGCACCACCTGTTCCTAAAGATTGACGCCTAGTGCTTATTGACATTCCTTCACCGCCTTTACTAACTTGAGCATCGTATTCTATACCGCCAGCATTGGTTCCGAAAACATAGCCATTCTGTTGATCTTGAAAAGTGTCCAATATAAACATGAAACTGTCAGTATTATTTAATGGAGCGTCACGCCGTGTATCTGTGATCACAATTTTTTCCGGATTGGCATCATAACATACTGCCCCTATATATAATGTGTTTGAAGAATACATCACTTTTACTACCGTTCTTTCCGTTACTGGCTCTCCTTCATCCGGTGATTTCTGAGTGAAAGTATTAATCCCTGGCAATGATTCCCAGGCCGGATCATTAATAATGTGACCATCTATTACTGGCTCAATATTTACAACACCGGCTATGGTTACATAATCCGGATTAGAGGCAAAGGACCACGTTATGGTTACTAAAACACCTAGCCACTGGATTAGGGATTTCATTTTTTCAAGAATAATTTGTCAGTGCAGTCATTTTTGAAGCGCTCAAATTACTGTCCAATAATGATTTGGAAAAGTATATCCAGTAACCGAAATTGTTTTTCAAGGAATAATAATCCAAAAGTGATTACCAAACATATTGGATTAAAAAATAATGGGAGTAAACGTCCAAATAGTAGTGTAAAACTTTTATGAGCGCACTTCGAGATCAGATAAAGATAATAATCTTTGGAACAGACACTAAGGCGGGAAAGCTTTTTGATGTAGTCCTAATTGTCACAATTGTACTCAGCATTATAACTGTTTTGCTTGACAGCGTAGTAGAGTATAATCAAAAATACGGTCACATCTTTAGCGTTGCAGAATGGACCTTTACAATCATGTTTACTGTGGAGTATTTACTTCGCATTTTCTCTATCAGGAGACCACTTAGTTATATATTTAGTTTTTTTGGAATAATTGACTTCTTAGCAGTTCTGCCTACATATCTGAGTTTGTTTATGCCGGGAACTGAGGTTTTTGCCGTTATTCGTGTTTTGCGTGTCCTGCGCATTTTTCGGGTATTGAAACTCGTCCAATTTATGGGTGAAGCTGATCTCTTATTAAAAGCGATGATTGCTAGCCGCAGAAAAATTTTCATTTGGCTTTTTTTCGTGATGAATATTGTAATAATCCTGGGCTCAATTATGTATCTGGTTGAAGGAGAAGAGGCCGGATTTGATAGTATTCCCCGCAGTATATACTGGGCAATTGTTACCCTGACTACTGTTGGTTATGGGGATATCTCGCCTGAAACAAATTTGGGTCAGGCTATTGCTGCTGTTATCATGATTCTTGGTTACAGTATTATAGCAGTCCCGACAGGGATAGTGACATCTGAGATCACTTTTGCTGCGAAAAATACTAATGAACAGCGCTGTATTGTGTGCGGCAAAGAAGGGTTGGTTGCGGATGCAAAATTTTGCAGCAGTTGTGGATCAAAATTGACAGGATAGAATAGGAATCCTGCATTACTTCTGTAGTTAAACTTAACTATATTTTTGTCATTTTAGCATTCTGATAAATCCGTGGAATTAATAACGATAATTGGGTTAATCGCGGCAGCTTGTACTACCTTTGCTTATATCCCCCAAGCAATAAAGACCATTAAGACAAAAGATACGAAAAGTATATCATTACTTATGTATTGGATCATGACTGTAGGAATAGTGTTATGGTTATCCTATGGTGTTCTGAAAAATGACCTGCCAATTATTATTGCTAATACAATAACGTTACTTTTTGCTGGGATTATTCTAATTCTCAAGATTAAATATAAGTGAGTTCAGCTACGGCTGTGTTCGTGGAAACATTTTGATTGGGATATTAGCAATTGAAGCACAGGACCATTAATAAAACACTAATCAAATAATTATGCTGGGTAAAATATTTCGCAGTTATCGTGATCTGCCGCCGGTGATACATCTGCTCATTTTGCTGGAATTATCCCTAAACCTGATCCATGTTGCCTTTATCCTGATATTAAATATATTTCTTCGCAAACAGGGATTTAGCGATCCCGAAATTGCATCGTTTAACTCGCTACGCTTTATCGGTGCGTTGGCCTTTGCTCTGCCGCTGGGAATCTATATCCGTGGTAAAAAACTGAAACCATTTTTTATCCTTGCTGCTTTGATCGTACCACTTACCAGCGGTTTAATTATTGAATCTGTTCAGCACCAAGTGGTGCCATTAATCCAGCTGGCTTTTATATCATGGGGTTTTGGAATGATGCTCATGCGGGTTTGTTCACTGCCGTTTATTATTCGCAGCACCACTGCTGAGAACAGTACTGAGGCACTCTCGCTGAGTGCTGCAACTTGGTCCCTGGCAACCATATTTTCCGGTGTTTTAATTAGCGGTCTGGATTGGGTAGGCTACCTTGCACTGGGATCCTGGACATTAATCTTTAATGAACAGAGTACGCTCTGGATCATTACGGTTTTGGGCGCCACATCCATAATTTTTGCAGTAAAGATAAATGAAAGTGAACAAGAAAACCCTGAACGGAATGATGATTTATTTTCAATACATAAATCCTATGATTGGTCGATTATTTTCAAAGCGATCTCACCACTGATACTGATTTCTATTGGCGCTGGTCTAACCATACCATTTGTAAATCTATTTTTTAATTCTGTATTTGGTTTGACATCCAGTAATTTCAGTCTGCTAGGCAGTATTACTGCATTCCTAGTATTTATTTTTTCTTTGTTGGTACCCTTTCTGCGAAAGAAATATGGTTACTGGATGACGATCGTTGTGGTGCAAGCACTGGCCATATGCTGCCTGGTCTTCATGGCCATCATGGAACTCTATGCTGAATTTTCTTTTGCTATTGTAATCGCTGTGATCGCTTTTATCCTGCGACAGCCACTGATGCATATGGCTCATCCCGCTGCTAATGAGCTATTAATGAATTATGTCGGTAAAAAGAATCAGGAACTCATTAGTGCTTTGAGTTCCAGTTTGTGGAGCGCTTCCTGGTTTGTTAGCGCGAAAGTGTTTGAGTGGCTACGGTTGTTACAGTTTCGCTATTATGAGATCTTTTTGATAACGGCAGCTCTATATGTCATCGGTGTGATTCTTTTTGGTTTGCTCATTCGTGAATACGAGACCAAGAAGAAAATAAAAAAAGGTGAAGTGCTGCCTTTAGCTGACGAATTAACCATGGATTGATCAAATGAAAATTTTCATACCTTTAATAGTTTATTGCGGATTATTGCTAGGACAGAATGATCATCAAGCTGATACACTCTTGTACCGAGGTTTTAGTAAGATTGTTTGTATAAATGCTCCGCAAGAACCTATTGCCTACCATTTAACCGCTGGTGAAATAGATGACATCAATTATGCGATAAAGTTGATTATGGATAAATCATTACCTTTCAGAATTAGTTATGCTTACATCGAAAACTGCACGAATCACGGCTATCATCCTGGAAAGAATGTTGCTTTACATCTTAATTGGGAAGTATTGACTGTAGAGCCGGAAATAGCTGGCGAAAAATATACGGGTTATCTAAGAATTGTAATTTATAGAATAACCAATTCGGATTTTCTTGAATACCAAATTCGGGATTCTATGGGGATCTCTGGTTGGGTGTGCCGCTGGAAGAAATTCTCTATGAAGACGGCAGTTTAATAATTAACTATTCGTTTGCAGAGATCAAAGAAAAGATAAAAGATATGTGTCAGGCAATTTGTGATCAAATTGTCATTGATCAAGGCCAAAGTCCCTAGATTTTTCCAGTTATTCTCCAAACCTA
>Ga0207963_1000751_pt1 | contig 17186 bp, 13 predicted proteins | sample Knorr_S15_td_NAD_FD_185604 | JGI IMG/M metagenome (GOLD analysis project Ga0207963, IMG submission 185604) | Marine microbial communities from Southern Atlantic Ocean transect - Knorr_S15_td_NADW_ad_2500m_LV_A (SPAdes) (version 2) | ecosystem: Environmental > Aquatic > Marine > Oceanic | place...
ACACTCATTGTAGGAACTGGTTCTATCGCAATTGGAGAAGATAAGGATGGAAAATTGAGACGGTCCGGAGGGTTTGGTTTTCAAATTGGTGATGTAGGAGGCGGCTATTGGTTCGGCAAGTCCCTCCTTACCGAACTCATCGTCGCCGACCGCTCTGGTGATGAGGAAGTTGCGGAATTGAGAAAAAGGGTGACAGACCATTTCAGAGTCACCAGTTTTGAAGAGGCTCTTGAGAAAGCGTCAGGTGACGGAAGTGTGGCGACTGTGGCGGGTTTGGCACAAGAGATCCTTCAGCTGGCTGAGAGTGAAAATTCCATCGCCAATCATATTGTTGCCTTAGGTGCTGAGGGAATCCAGGAGCTGGTGGAAGAGCTGAAGGAAAAGATTGGCTTCTCCGGCGATTTGGGCCTTCACGGTTCTGTCATCACAGAATCAAAATTCTATCGATCCATGCTCATGAAGAGGTTAGGATTTGATGACTGGAGGAAGGCAGATTTTCCGGCTGTGTTCGGCGGGCTGATTACGGCTGGTGCCGCGGCAGGACTGGAAGAATTGGTTAAGCTCTCGGTTCAAAATGGCTAACCCCATTGCCGAAATACACCTCGACCGCCTTGTTCACAATTATAGGCTTATCAAGAATCGTGCTGGCAAGGCTGAAGTGTTGGCAGTTGTTAAGGCTGATGGCTATGGCCACGGCGCAGTACCTATCTCTCAGGCGCTGGAAAAAGCGGGTGTCAATTATTTTGGAGTTTTTACCATTGGTGAAGCGCTGGAGTTGAGGGAGGCTGGTATCAAGGGTGAGATTATTATGTTTGAGCGTCTTTCCAATGAGGCTGTTTCTCTTGCTGTAGAACATGCAATTACTGTCAATGTTTCATGGTTTGGAGATCTTGATTTCTTAGCGGAAAACTTTCAGAAGGGAGGACTTGTACCAAAGTATCACATTAAAGTTGACACAGGTATGACCAGGCTGGGGATACCCTATGATGAAGCTGCATCCGTTACCGCCCGGATTGTGGAAGGAACTGGCCAGAAACCTGAAGGGGTCTACACCCATCTCTCCACCTCGGACGAAGGTGATTTATCATTTGCCTATGAACAGAAAAAACTTTTCGACGTTACCGTAAAGCAAATAAGGAAAATATGCTCGCCCGATTGGGTACATATTGCCAACAGTGGTGCACTGGTTAATATGCCGGATTCTTTCTACAATATGGTACGTGTGGGAATGCTCTTTTACGGCGCGGATCCTTCTGAGGAAATGATCAATCCACTTTCAATTGAACCAGTGATGAATTTCAAAGGGGAGATTGTTCTCGTCAGGCGCGTGGCTGCTGAAACACCAATCAGTTACGGTGCCCTTTATCGTCCGAAGACCGACATCATGCTGGCGGTGGTTCAGGTGGGCTTCGCTGACGGCATGCCGAGACCGTGGTTCGAGCGGGGTTTTGTCGGCTGGAATGGGGGGCGGTATAAAATTGCAGGTCGAATTTGCATGGATCAGTTCATGGTGGACTTCGGGGAAAGCGAACCTTCCGAAGGCGACACCGTGTTGATATGGGGTAAAGATGATGAAAATGTCATTCCAATTGAAGAAATTAGCAGAGATATAGGGCTGAATCCATACACACTTTTCACGGCCATGAGCGGCAATAGAGTTGAAAGGATATATCTGAATGAATAGTGCGAAACAACTGGTTCTGGGAATCTTGTTATTAGGCTTTTGGCACTGTACACCACCATCTCCTGATATTAAAGTAACACTTAAAGAATTATCCTTAAATGATCTTAATATTGAAGAAAAGGTCGGACAATTATTCATGGTGAGGTATACTGGTGATTATTACCGTAATGATGCCCACAGGTTCCAGAATGTGAAGCGACTTATCACTGAGCGCCACCTTGGTGGCGTTATCACTTTTGTAGGATCGGTACACGGAACGGTGGCAAACTTGAATGAATTCCAGTCCTTTTCAAAAATTCCCTTACTTGTGGCGGCCGATTTTGAGAGGGGTGTAGGTCAGAAGATTGATGGTGCTACACTTTTTCCTTCCAATATGGCCATGGCTGCCACCGGGGATCCGGAGCTCTCTTACGAGCAGGGTAAGATCACTGCTTTGGAAGCGCGTGCTCTCGGTGTCCACGTCACATTTTCACCTGTGTTGGATGTGAATAGCAATCCGCAAAATCCTATCATCAACTTCAGGTCTTATGGTGATTCGCCGGAGATCGTTTCAAAGTATGGTAATGCCTTTATCAGAGGTGCACAGGATCACGGCCTTATCGCCTGCGCCAAGCACTTCCCCGGTCACGGTAATACGGGCGTCGATTCGCACAGCACATTGCCGGTTATTACATCTGATGAGGCGACCTTCAGGAAAATCGACCTGGCACCATTCAAGGCCGCCGTCGATGCAGAAGTAGGTATGATGATGATTGCTCACATTGCAATACCCGATATGGACGAGAGTCGCTTGCCTGCAACCCTATCCTACAAACTTAACGGTCAAATACTGAGAGAAGAGTTCGGCTTCAACGGACTCATCGTGACCGATGCCATGGAGATGGGTGGCATTACGGAAGCTTTCTGGTCTGCTGAGGCGGCAATTCGAACAATTGAGGCAGGTTCTGATATCGTTTTGCTCCCTATTGAAAATGATACAGCTATTGACGGTGTCATCGAAGCTGTGCGGAGCGGACGGCTTTCTGAAGAAAGAATCAATGAATCGGTTCAGAAGATTCTTCAAGCTAAGAAAGAGTTGGGCTTGTGGGAAAAACGGACCGTTTCTGTGAAGAATGCAAGAGATGTTCTGAGTGGAAGGCAACACACCTCCTCATCAGCCAAGGCAGCGCGAAAGTCCATCACCTTGGTCAAGGATGAGAAAAATAATATTCCCATCCATGTAGGCTCCAGTAAGAAAATGAGTCATATTCTCCTTGCCACCAGTGAAGGGATGCTCTCTTTTTCGAGTCCCTTTCGATCTGCCGTTTCCAGACTTCACGGCAATGTTGATTCCCAGTTCCTCTACCAACCTCTGTCAGAAACCCAGATTTCAGAGATCGTGGCGGAGTCAGATTCTTCTGATCATATTCTCGTGTCTCTGCTCATCCGCGTTGCCGAGTTTCTCGGTACGTTTACAATTGATTCAACGCATCGTGAGCTTATCACTAAACTGCAAGAGACTGGAAAACCTGTTGTGGTGGTCTCGTTTGGTTCTCCATACGTCAGTGATGTGGATGAGATTGGCAGTTACCTGGCCGGTTACGGCTACGGGTCAATCTCTATGCGGGCCATGGCTGATGCTCTCTTTGGCGCCACCAGCATTACTGGCACGCTTCCGGTGGACCTCAGTCCGTCATTGCCTCAGGGGCATGGAGTGGAAAGAAGATTCGGTGAGCCGTTGCCCATGTCATCGGAAAAGATCGATTTCAGCGCCGCCCGATCTCTACTTGAAAAAGCCTTAACCGATTCTGTTTTTCCCGGAGCCTCGACCGTTGTATTGAAGAACGGAAAAATTGTCTGGGCACATCAGACTGGTCGTCACACTTATGATCCATTGTCTGAGTCTGTATCATCTGAGACAATCTATGACCTTGCTTCACTAACAAAAGTTGTTGCCACAATGGGTGTGGCCATGAAACTGGTCGCGCAAAGGAAGCTGCCACTGGATGAGCCGGTGAAAGATTTTATCCCCGAATTCACCGGCGGAGGAAAGGAGAAAGTGACCATTAGACACCTGCTGACCCATTCCGCCGGGCTGAAGCCATTCGATGAATACCCTTTGGGCTCAACGGCTGATGTCATTCTCTCAGACATCATTCAGCGGCCACTGGTTTATGAGCCAGGGAAAGAGTACAGGTACAGCGATTTCGGTCCTATTCTTCTGGCCAAGATCTGTGAAAAAGTATCAGGCAAAGCTTTTGAAGATCTTGCCGCTAGTCACATTTTCAAACCGCTTGGCATGAAGAGTACCTTTTTCAATCCTGATTCGTCAGTTCTTGTGCGGGTGGCCCCTACGGAGATTGATGACAGGTACGGCCGGGGACTCGTCCACGGCATCGTTCATGATGAGCGAGCGTGGCAGCTGGGTGGAGTGGCTGGTCATGCGGGACTTTTTTCCACAGCCGATGATCTGGCAGCCTACGCGCAGATGATGATGGATGAAGGATTCTATGGGGGACGGCGCTATTTCAGTCGTTCGATCATCGAGGATTTCACCCGAAAACAGGAGATGCCAACCACTAGCGATAGGGCACTAGGATGGGACACACGGGCAAAGGAAGGCAGCTCGTCTGGAGATTATTTCAGCGAAAGCAGTTTTGGTCACACCGGATTTACGGGAACATCCATGTGGATCGATCCGGTCCGTCGCATCGGGGTGATTCTCCTCACGAACAGGGTGCACCCTACGAGAGAGAGGGAAGGGATTACACAGGTTCGCCGGGATTTCCACAATGCAGTCATGGAGGCGATTCTCAACAAAACGTCCTCCTGATTTTGTGCAGACTGTCGATTTTATTGTTCTTTTTGGCTATCTGACCATTGTTTCCGGAGTGGCACTCTGGGCTGGGGGCAAACAGTCCTCAGCAAAATCATATTTTCTGGCGGAGCAAAATCTACCGTGGTGGATGATTATGCTTTCGGTGGTGGCCACAGAGACGTCTGTCCTCACCTTTTTGAGCATTCCCGGTGTTGCCTACTGGGGAGACTTGGGGTTCCTTCAGCTGGCTTTGGGGTACATTGCCGGTCGATGGATCGTGGCCCGATATTTGTTGCCACTCTATTTTGAAGAGGGGTTAGAATCTACCTACGAATTTTTGCGCAACCGGTGGGGACAATCGGTCCAACGCTTCGGTTCACTGGTTTTCCAGGTAACGCGGATTCTGGCCGATGGTGTACGGCTTTTCATGACAGCCATTCCCTTGGCACTGATTACCGGTTGGTCATATGGCACCTCCATCGCAGTCATTGCGGTATTTACGCTTGTCTACACCATTCTAGGTGGTATCCGGTCTGTGGTTTGGGCCGATTCCATTCAGTTTTTCATTTATATCATCGGTGCTTTCGTCACTATGGGCCTGTTGAGCATCTTGGTGGACGGTGGGTGGTTGACCATTTTCGCCGAAGCACGGGCTGCAGGAAAACTGGCTATTTTTCACGGCGGCGATCCGGTTACTCAGCAGTACCACTTTCTCACTGCGATAGCAGGGGGAATGTTTCTGTCGCTGGCCTCCCACGGCACGGACCACCTTATGGTTCAGCGTCTTATGGCAGCAAGAAACGCTAGGGACGGGCAGAAAGCCCTTATAGGAAGCGGTTTTATGGCTTTCTTCCAGTTCGCTCTTTTCCTTCTGGTTGGGATAGGGATATGGGTTTACTACAAAGGTGCCGACATAAACAGTAACGAAGTTTTCTCAACGTTCATTATCAATAATCTACCTGTTGGCCTTCGGGGACTCATTGTTGCTGCAATTTTTTCAGCGGCCATGTCAACATTGAGTTCGTCCATCAATGCACTGGCTTCTTCCACCATGACGGACTGGATCAAGTGGCTCATGCCTGATCTATATACACTCCGTACATCTCGCCTACTTTCACTCATCTGGACTGTTGTGCTGGCCGGCGGAGCTACACTGTTTACATCAATGGAAGGGCCTCTGGTGGAGATCTCCCTAGCAATCGCCTCCTTCACCTATGGTGGTCTGCTTGGGTTTTTTCTTTTGGGCAGAGTGAAGGCGGAGTTTCCTGCCTCATCGGTCATAACAGGTTTTGTCGCTTCCATTGCGGTCATGGTTTTCGTTGTTAGCTTTACCGCCGTGGCGTGGCCGTGGTATACACTTATCGGTCTGTCTGTTATGGTAAGCACATCTGTCACAATGCATCTCATTCAGAAATGAATCGCTTCCGGAAAATAACAATCTGTCTGTTATTGTTTGCATCTGCCTTTCTTGCAGGTCAGGAGTTTGAGCATTCCAGAGTGGTTCCTGTTCCGGACATGGGCTTTTTGCCAGGCGTGTTTACAGGTCTCGATATCCTCCAGGAGATGAAGTTTGATCAACTCCGCGGCAAGCGACTGGCGGTCCTCACAAACCAGAGTGCACTGAACAGGGGTGGCAAGCATCTCCTGGACCTTCTGGCGGAAAAGAAAGATAAGTTCGATGTAAAGATAATCTTCACACCGCAATATGGTATCCTCACCGATCCAGTCCATTCCCTTAAGCCACCGCCCGACCGTATGGATCAAAGATTTGACGCCAAGATTAAACGGCTTTGGGGGCGGGAGTACAGGCCCAATGTACTTGATCTTCGGGAGGTGGATCTGGTGATTATAGACTTGCAGGACACGGGGGTGCGATTCCATACACTCATGACAACGGTCACCAAAGTGATGGAAGCGGCGGCGGAGTACGAGAAACCGGTGATCATACTGGATCGGCCAAATCCGATAAATGGGAATATCCTTGACGGGCCAGTGGTGAGGCCCCAGTTCCAGTCTTTCGTGGGTTACCATCTCGTGCCCATTCGCCACGGGATGACTGTTGGTGAGTATGCCCTTATGGTGAATGAGACTGGATGGATCCGCCAGTCCGTTACTTGTGACCTGACGGTTATTCCCATGTCCAATTGGCGCCGGGAAATGTGGATGAACGAAACGGGCCTCACCATGACACCTCTCTGGAAAGAGATTGCCGATCCGGTGACGCTGGCTGCCGCTGTCGGGACGGGCCTTTTGGAGGGGACAAACCTCTCTTTTGGTGAAGGGACGTCCGAACCCTACAGGATCGTGGGTGCACCGTGGCTGGTACCCAATCAATTGCTCATGGGGCTGAACAGAGCAGGTCTGGCCGGTGTTCGTTTCAGTGAAGTGACTTTTATGCCTGATTCTCTGTCGCCGATCGTCTCAAATCCTATCTATCGCGGTCAGGAATGTTATGGCGTTAAACTGGTTATCGAAAATCCAGACCGATTTGATTCAGTGAGAACTACCATAACGATCCTTTCCCTTACCGCTCATCTTGAACCCCGCCGATTCAAGTGGACGGGAAACAACTATGTAGATAAGCTGTACGGGCACAACTACCTTCGCATTTTCATTGCCCAGGAGAGAGACATCAGGAAGCTCCCCGCCACATGGTCCGAAGAATTGATCAGGTTTAACCAGTTTCGCCAGAAATTTCTCCTTTATTGATCTTATAATATGAAGACCGTTAAGTCGGCGGCAACAGTGTGGATTTTATTTGCCGGGCAATTATATGGTCAGGCACACTTTACCTTGCCCAAGAATGTCTGGCGAATTTCGGTGGTGAAGGAGGCATCGTCAGAAAATTGGGTCAGTGCTGGAGGGAAGAAGGGATTGCCAGATGAATATTTTACACTGGACGGTTACGGGCTGAAGTACTTCGATCACCTAAACCCCGAATCGAAAAAAGATCTTGTGAGGCTGAACGAGCAGTATGTTAGTGCCACAGACATGACTAACAAAGTGATTGAAGCGTTCCAGTTAAAACAGGCGGCAATCGGTTGGGGAGATACACTGGCTGATTTCAGCCAAAATTTTTTCGGTCCCGATTCAGTCACAATTGGCGGTTATATCAGCAACACGAAAAGGACTATGGAGAGACAACTCACCCGTATTCGTTTTGAGTACGGTCTTACAGAGCGAGTTACACTGACACTGGGAATCCCCAACTATGCCAGTGCCACGCAAACAAATGAATGGGGGTGGCGGGCAAGTCATTCCGAAAACATTGACCTAGAAGGATTTATCGATTATCACACAACCAACAAGGCGAAGTTTGAAGATTTCTTCACCCCCCTATATTACGACAGTCTCGATACCTATTTTGCCGGTAAGCTTCAGGCTGTTTACGATGCGTTCTACACTACTAATGGGGCGGCATCTGTCCTCTGGGTGCTTGAGCAGGGCCTTGACCCGTTAGGTACATCCATTACCGGCGCTCAATTCAACCCTTTTTCAAACTCTGATAAGGACACAACCAACATTGATTCTCTAATGAAATTCTACCATCCCAATCGATCCACATCGGGACTTGGAGACATTCGCTGGGGCCTCAACTTTCATCTACTTGGTTCACCGATTTGGGCCGGGGAGTCTCTCTTTTCTGTTTACGGTGGGATCGGCATGACAATCCCAACGGCGAAGCTTATCAGTAAATTTAATCCTGATAAAGTTGATGGTGACAGCGGCCGTCCAAAACAATTTTCCCAACTTCAACTGGGAGAAGGAGTTTCCGCTTTACACTTTTCACTGTTTGGGGAGTTCTACAGAACTGTCAGATCAAGGGAAGTGAAGGTCAACTGGTCAACGGCGTTCAAGTTTAATACTGAGGCCAAGTTCTGGCCGAGGGTTACACCTAGAGGCACTTTTTCGGTACAACACGATTCCATACTCTCACAAATTGGAGAAGTGTACAGATTTCACCGTGGTGATGAATTGTTTGGCTCACTGGTGGGATCGCTGGAGTTGATTCCCCGAAAGCTGAAAATTTCTGCGGGGCAGACCTGGTATCTGAAAAAGCGGGACAGTTACTATTCAAAGGATAAGCGGTGGAATGAATGGATGGCCGGGGGTACTGACTTGAGAAAAGACTACGATACGCGGAGTGTGATGATCTTTCAGGATCTTGCGCTGATTTTCCAAAACACCGATCCCATGAATCAGTTTGGTTCTACGCCGTTTGAAGCTGAACTTTCAGTAACACTACCCGTACTTACTCGGCATGCCTGGCACGCCGTGGAGATAAGGGTTTCCTTTGTGACATACTTTCAGTTCTGGTAGAGGGATAAGACTTGAAGCAGAAGAACAGGACCCAGACCATCAGTTGGTGTTTTTATGACTTCGGCAATTCCGCATTTACCACCCTTGTTGTTACGTTTATCTATTCCACCTATTTCACCCAGGCCATTGCCCCGGATGAAATTACGGGTACCTTACTTTGGTCCAGAGGTATATCCATCAGTGCAATTCTGATCGCACTCTTATCGCCCATTTTAGGGGCGATAGCTGACCAGACGGGTCTCAGGCGGCGGATGCTGATCTCCACCACACTAATTTCAGTTGCGGCAACATTTTTGCTCTATTACCCAACGGAAGGAATGATCCGCGAAGCGCTGATTCTTTTCGTCGTTGGTAATGTCTGTTTTGAACTGGGCAGTGTATTCTACAATTCTTATCTACCAGAAATTGCGCCTCAGGAAAAGGTGGGTAGAATTTCAGGATACGGCTGGAGCTTTGGCTATGTGGGAGGGTTGCTCGCCATGTTTATAGCCATGGTCGGTTTTGTTAATCCCGAAACACCTTGGTTCGGTTTGGCCCGGGATGGTGAACACATAAGGGCCACGAACATTTTGGTGGCGGGGTGGTTTGCCGTTTTCAGTCTGCCACTTTTTTTTTCCGTACGGGAAGTGCCAAAAAAAGGGAGAGGAAGCTTGGGGAAGGTCATTAATGATTCTTTCATCCAGCTGAAAGATACCTATCAGCATATTTCAAACTACCGCCAGATCGTCAGGCTCCTCATTGCACGGCTTGTTTACAATGATGGACTGGTAACAATATTTGCTTTCGGTGCCATTTATGCAGCCGGCACCTTTGATTTCACATTTGAGGAAATCATGATATTCGGCGTGGTTCTGAATGTGACCGCCGGCCTTGGTGCCTTTCTCATGGGCTTTTTCGATGATAGGCTAGGTGGAAGAAATACTATCATTGTGAGTCTTTTCGGTCTCATTGTTGCAACATTGGGTGCTGTTGCGGCGCCGAACAAAACCTTTTTCTGGGCGTCTGGAATTCTCGTGGGTATCTTTGCCGGACCTAACCAGTCTGCCAGCCGCTCGCTCATGGCTCGTTTCATACCGAAGGCAAATACCAATGAATTTTTTGGCTTTTTCGCCTTTTCCGGTAAACTGACTTCCTTCTTGGGACCGCTATTACTTGGCATCTTTACGAGTACGTTTGGTTCACAGCGGATGGGTGTGTCGGTGATACTGGTTTTTTTTGTGTTTGGGCTTTGGCTCATTTATAGAGTGGATGAGGAAGAAGGAAAGAGGCTAGCGACCATATCGACCTCGGTCAGTTGAAAAATTATATAATCTTGAAACTTTAAGAATCTGGGTTTACATTTACCAGCCTAATTAAGATTGGAGGAGATGAGACAATGAAGAGAACATCATTTTTCGCAATAATCATCATCGCTATGGTTATTCTTGTCGGTGGTACCTATGAAGCCGAGACGGTTGAAACAGCGTCCATTTCTATAGAAGGGATGCGTTGCGGTGCTTGTTGCACAAAGGTTGAGACGGCGCTAACGGGGAAGAATGGGGTAAAAACTGTATCAGTTAATCTTGAGAGTAAGTTTGCCATCGTTGAATATTATCCCGCCAAAGTTGCAAAAGCGGAGCTGGTGAAAGCTGTTGCTGACGCTGGTTTTGCGGTGAATGAGGCTGCTTGTGAATACAGCGTTGAAAAAACCAAAGCTGCCGCGGAAGGTGCCTCATGTAATCTTAAATCGAAGAAAAAAGTGATTTAGCTGCGATATTACCGTATAAGTTGTAGAAAAAGGCCGGCATTGCCGGCCTTTTTTTTGAAATTGGTATTGACACTAAATTTCTGAGAGATTAAACTTCATTAGAGTCCCGTTGGTACGGCGTGCTCTTCAGAGGAATTTAACATTTCTCGAGGGTAGGACCAGCGGGGCTCTTTTCATTTGACAAAATTATCGATCTGAGGAAGAAATTATGGAACAGGTAACAGCAAGGTACAGCCAGCTTGTTATGCCGAATGATCTGAACAACATCGGTACGCTTTTCGGTGGTAAGATGGTATCGTGGATGGACATCGCCGCGGCAAAGGCTATTCAGCGTTTTCTCCGAGGGACGGAGGCAGCAGGTGGCGTTACTAAAGCCATTGATGAAGTGGTTTTCTCCGAACCGGTATTCGGCGGAGAGTGGGTGAATTTCGATGCAACTGTCATCTCGGCGGGTACCACTTCAATAACAGTAAGGGTGAGTGTCCGGGCCGAAAACGCCGGAGGCAATGCAAGAGATGTCTGCGAAGCAATATTCACCATGGTGGCTGTGAAAAAAGGTGGCGGTGGCCGGTGGGTAAAAGTGGCCCACGGTAAATCTCTTAATTAGTTTGCTTTGGCGATAGGCTCAGTGGGGTATCCTGGTTCATTGCTGAAAACGCGATCGAGAAACTGGGCGAGATGCAGTACTTCCATTTCAATTCCTCGGCGCCTGACACCCCAGGCCAGCTGAATCTGACAACCGGGATTAGCGGTCACCAGGATATCTGCACCTGTTTCCATAACTGCGTTCATTTTCCTTTCCAGAAGTTCCAGTGACATTTTCGTTTCAGTAATAGAATAGCTTCCGGCGCTGCCGCAGCAGCGGTCGGCTTCCTTAAGTGGCACCAATTCAACTCCAGGAATCTGTGAAAGTAACGATTTAGGCTCCGCCGATACACCCTGACCGTGGAGCAGGTGACACGGTTCATCATAGGCAACCTTCAACAATCGTCCGTTTGACATCTGTTTTGTCTCCATCCTGGCCAGAAACTCAGAAAGATCAAGAATCTTACCGGAAATCCCCGCTTCCCTATATTTCGAGTATGACTTTAAGTGAGCCCCGCATCCTGCCGAATTTATAATAATAAAATCACTACCTATATTTTCAAAAAGATCGACATTTGACTGTGCTAGATCATCGGTCGTTTGTGTGTCGCCGCTGTGGGCGTGGAGGGCGCCGCAGCAGGTTTGTTTTGCCAGAATGTTTACATCAAAATTGTACCAAGTGAGAAGTCTAACCGTTGCCGCATGAACATGCGGATAAAGATGATCCATGACGCATCCTGTGAAAAGGGACACTGTCCCACTTTTTTTGCCTACCGCGGAGTAAAGTACGTCGTCATTGGTACCGAAACGCCGTGGCGGTACAGATGGTATGGACGCCTGTAAAGTTCTTACTTTTTGCGGAACCAATAAGTTGAAAGGCCGAGTTGAAAACAGTTTCCGGAGGCCTGTCTTCTGATAAACACGCGTTAGGGTAAACAGTGTCGACAGCCAGCCATGAGAAGTGAGAACTTTACTTAGCAAATGCTTTTCAAAGAATGAAGGCAGTTTTGTTTCTGCCATGGCACTTCGGGTGATCTCCATAAGGTGACCAAACTGAACGCCTGACGGACAAGCTGTTTCGCACGCTCGGCAGACAAGGCACAGTTTCATATGTTCACTAAATGCGTCATCCATGGAAGCGTTGCCGTTGAGGGCGGACGCCATTAAGTAGAGGCGGCCACGGGGAGAATCCATCTCTTTGCCGTTTTCCATGTAAGTGGGACAGGCGGGCAAACAGAATCCGCAGTGGATACATTCCTGAAGTAAGCGCTTTTCGTTTTGACCAAATGCGGAGGCTAAGGGAGTAACGACAGCTTCACCCATCAGATACCTCCTACAAATGTTCCGGGGGCAAAGAGGCCTTTCGGGTCCAGATGTTTTTTCAGTTGTTTCATAAGATGAAGGGACGGGGGCGTCAGCGGCCACCGGTCTTCAGCAGAGGATACATTGCTTCCGGTAATTTCAACAGCACCATTCAACCCTGAAACCTGATCAATGAATGTCTTTCGGTCTGAGCTTTCATCGAGTTCTAGTGTGACTGAGCCGCAGGCGGGGAGAATTTTGAGTGAACAGCCTGGCATCTCTTCTGCAAGATTGCAAACAAGTTTCTCAACTTTTGACTTTGGGATTGATACTGCAGCTTCAGTGGAAGATGGGGCTGCCTCATCGTTACCGAACTGGGCGGTTTTCCAGTAGAATTGGGTATCGTCCTCGCTCGCCTTGCCCCAGCGATTTGCCGATGACTTTTCAAGGATGGAAGAGAGTACAGTTGATTGGTCTGCAACACTTTGTTCTGTTCCCATAAGTTCAATCAAAACCCACCAATGTTTCGCCTTGGCGGCCGCCCATCGACCCTTGACCACCGTTAGTGCCTCAACTTCGACTGGTGCTTTATTAATCTGCTTTGACATCCCAAGTGCTTCTTCAGGTGTTGAGAAACAGGCACGGAACGTCACCCGCTTGTCGGGTATGGGCGCCAACTTAAATGACATATTGAGCAGGATTCCTAAAGTACCCCGGGCACCGATATACAGTTTGTTCAAGTCATAGCCACTGACATTCTTTACCACATTGGCGCCTGCTTTGACGATCTTTCCCGTGCCGTTTACCACCGTTGTGGCGATGACCCAGTCTCTGGCTGTGCCGTGCCAGTGACGCCTTGGTCCGGAGCGATTGGCGCTGATGATACCGCCAACGGTGGAATTACCTTCGTCAGTAGGATCGAGGGGAATCCATTGATTTGCCTCTCTAAGTTTGGCTTGAACTTCTGAAAAGAGCATGCCGGCGGGAACGATGGCTGTCAAGTCTTCAGGTGTATGGCGGAATCCATTTGTCAATTTTTTAAGACTGATACCAATGTCAAATGTTTTTCTAGCGGTGAAGAGATCACGTCCGCCACCTAGTGGAAGGAGTGTCTTGCTTTCTTGGAGAGCCTCAGTAACCATTTTGGCAACTTCCTCCGGCGTTTTGGGAGTGGCGACCCGTTCAACAGGAATCTGACCGCTCCCACTTAGTTCGGTAGGATCGATTACTTTCGGTTCAGTAACTACAGCCATCCACCGCCGGCCACTGTTTTTCGGATTTTCGATTCGCCACATCTTGCACCGGTGGGGAAAATCTTGCTGGGGTTTAGCAGTCCCGATGGGTTGAACGCCGACCGAACGGAAAGCATCTGGGCTTCATCATCATGGTTGAACATGAACTTAAAAGCACTCAGTTTCTCCGTACCTATGCCGTGTTCGCCTGAAAGTGCTCCACCGAGATCGATACATTTTTGTAAAATTTCCCGGGAGATTTTTATAGCTGACTTCACCTGATTTTCATCATCGGGATCATACATGATAGTAGGATGAATGTTGCCGTCTCCAGCGTGGCACAGGTGCCCGATTCGAAGGCCGTGACGATTTCCTATCTCTAGATCAAACTTAAGTATTTCAGGCAACCGGGACCGCGGAACGACGCCATCATTGGTATAAAAGGCGGGGGTCACTTTCCCGATAGCGCCAATGGCCTCTTTCCTTCCGCGCCAGAGACGATCCCGCTCTTCATCGCTCTTAGCCTCTTGGAAATCAGTAGCGCCACTATCACGGCATATATTACTGATCCTGCCGGCCTGAGCTGAAAGAGTCGAAGTGAGGCCATCGATTTCTATGAGCAAGATCGCCGCCACGTTTTCCGGGAAGCCCGCTTTCAAGTGACTTTCTACCGCTTTGATCACAATATTATCAATGAGCTCTAAGGCGGCGGGGATGATGCCGGCGGCAATAATGCTGGAGACTGAATTACTGGCATCCTCCACCGATTTGTAAGAGGCAAGAAATGTCTTTACCGCCTCTGGATTTCGGATCAGTTTCACCGTTATTTCTGTGGCGATGCCAAGTGTCCCCTCAGATCCTACAAACAGTCCAACAAGATTGTAACCGGTTGAGTCTTCAGGTCGCCCGCCCAGTTTGACGACCTTCCCATCAGGCATAACCACAGTGAGGTCAAGGACATGATTGGTGGTGACACCATATTTTAGGGTGTGGGGACCACCGGCATTTTCCGCAACATTTCCACCTATGGTGCAAGCTTTCTGGCTGGACGGGTCGGGAGCGTAGTGATAGCCGTTAGGACTGGTTGTATCGGAGAGATGAAGGTTGATGACGCCAGGCTGGACAACTGCCAGTTCATCATCATAATCGATATCCAAAATTTTGTCCATTTTGGACATCTGGATGATAACACCGCCTTCAGCAGCTACCGCACCGCCGCTCAAGCCCGTTCCAGAGCCTCGGGCGAGGAACGGCGTTTCATGACGAACACAACACTTTGCAATCTCAGCTACCTCTTCAGTGGATTTGGGTAGTACCACCGCCTCGGCGCCATATTTGCTGAGCGTTAGTCCATCACATTCGTATACGAGCAGTTCAGTTGGGTGGGAGATGACACGGTCTCTGTCCAGGATCGACTCGAGATCTCTTACGAGAGATGACTTTTTTGGCATGGGCCTGCTTAGTTACACTTTGGTTAAGGCAGAAAAGTACAACCGCCGCCAAACGGACGCAATCGGTAAGGAGCGTTAGTTATCCTTCAGATCATTCACTTCGCACATAACGGCACCACAACTGCAGACGATGAGATCATTTTCCCGCATCCAGGAATAGTCCGTATAGTCCGCTGACCACGGCGTTGTGCACTTGGGACATCTGAGAATTGTGAGATTGAAGAACGGCGTGCTCTCCTCTAAAGTCTCTAAAGTAATGAATTCCATTTTTCCTCTTTCTATTAACATTGTTCCACAGTAAGCATACAAAAGGCGTATATAGTTTACACCTTGTCGACAAACGTGGCAAGAAGAATTAAAGTGTGGTTGCTTTACCCGTTCACTCATTCAAACTTAGTGGGTAATTTTGAGCAAAGAATTTTGAGAGTGGAGAAAAGCAAATGGCACAATTAACGAAAGTTCAGATTTCAAATCAGCCTTGGAAAAAAGTGAAAAGTGATGCACTGGTAGTTGGGGTATTCCAAGGAGGTGCTCTTTCATCGTTGGGGAAAGATGTTAACTCTGGTTTGAAGGGAGTTATAAAAACCACCATCAAGAACAGTGATTTTAAAGGGAAATCCAACGAAGCACTCATGCTCTACACCGGCGGAGCCCACTCACGGGTGTTGCTGGTTGGCTTAGGTAAAAAGAAAGAGTTCGATCTGGAAAAATTACGACAGGCGGGTGGTACAGCAGTGAAAACACTTCAGAGTAAGGAGAAAACTTCCGCCACTTCTGAGATTCCAGGTATGGAATTCATGGACTTTACATCAGCCGAAGCCACACAGGCGTTTGTGGAAGGGACCATTCTCGGTTCCTACAAGTTCCTCGATTATAAGACGGATGATGAAAATGGCACTGTTTTGAAGTCACTTACAGTTGTTGGTGGAGGCAGCAGAAGCGGGATGAAGCGGGGTAAGGTGGTGGGAGATGCGGTCTGTCTTGCCAGGGATCTGGCGGCCCATCCCAGCAATGTAGCCACACCGAGCAGACTGGCCAGTGAAGCCCGCAAGATCGCCCGCGCCGGCGGTATGACCTGCAAGGTGATGAACAGGGATCAGTTCACAAACCTGGGGATGGGGGCGTTTGCATCTGTGGCCCGAGGGGCTCATGAGCCGCCGAAGTTCATCTTGATGGAATACAGGGGCGGAAAAAAGGGTGATAAACCGTTTGCCTTTGTAGGGAAAGGGATCACCTTTGACACGGGTGGTATATCCATCAAACCGTCCTCAAAAATGGATGAGATGAAGTATGACATGTGCGGCGCTGCTACTGTTCTAGGCATTATGAAAGCTGTTGCAGGGCTCAAGCCCAAACGGAACATTGTGGCAGCTATTGCCGCCACGGAAAACATGCCCGGCAGCCGCGCTTCCAAACCGGGTGATATCGTGAAAGCATATAATGGAAAGACCATCGAGATACTTAACACAGATGCGGAAGGTCGCCTGGTTCTTGCCGATGCACTTGCATATGTCTCCAAACATTACGATCCGAAGTACATGGTCAACTTTGCGACCCTCACCGGTGCCGTTATTGTGGCGCTGGGACACGTCGCTTCTGGCGTCATGGGGACTGATGAAAAGCTGGTTCAATCCATTCTGAAGGCAGGTAAAATGTCCGGTGAACGGGTCTGGGAATTTCCACTGTGGGATGACTATTGCGATGATGTAAAAAGTAAAATTGCCGATGTGAAAAATTTAGGTGCCACCGGTCAAGCCGGCACCATTGCCGGCGGCGCATTCTTGAAAGCATTTGTAGGTGATACGCCTTGGGCTCATCTTGACATTGCCGGTACGGCATGGTGGGACAAGGATCGGCCGTACGTGCCATCGGGACCCTCCGGTGTGGCTGTGAGGCTCTCTCTGGAACTTTTGAATATTCTTGGGTAGAGGCTAATTTCGCCCGCAATTTTGGCGGAGTAGCTCAGTTGGTTAGAGCAGCGGAATCATAATCCGCGTGTCGGGGGTTCAAGTCCCTCCTCCGCTACTGATTAAAATGTAGCAGTTTCTCCTCGAGAAAACAGGAACTT